>Ga0247608_10001575_pt1 | contig 31062 bp, 27 predicted proteins | sample 176DNAGHGlowgp2_FD_193490 | JGI IMG/M metagenome (GOLD analysis project Ga0247608, IMG submission 193490) | Sheep rumen microbial communities from Palmerston North, Manawatu-Wanganui, New Zealand - 1766 DNA GHGlow gp2 | ecosystem: Host-associated > Mammals > Digestive system > Stomach > Rumen ...
CATCTTCGGTGATAACGTAACCGTATTTGACCGTGACGGTTACGGCTTTACCGTTCTTGATAAGGATGGCGTCTGGTACACCAAGCCTATGTCCAATCCGATCAAGTCCGTACAGATGTCCGAAGCCGGATTTATTGCAGTAATCACCGGAGGAGAGGATTCTTTTGGCGACGTTACGCTCTTTGACAGAAGCGGCAACCAGCTTGCTGTATGGACATCTTATAACTCCGGTTTCCCGATCTGCTGCGCATTTAACGGAGATTCTTCGCTTCTTGCAGTATCTACGATCAACACCAGCGGTGCCGTTATCGTTCCTTATATCAGGGTCTTCTCGATCGTAAGAGGTGATAAGGGCTATGAAGTCTTCGATAATGCTGTTTATACGACAGATGACAGTGTTATCTTTGCATCTCTCTGCTATGTCGGAAACAAGCTCTGCTGCTTTACATCCAATTCTCTTTATGAGGTTAAGGATAACAACCTGGCGAGAATGAACTATGATTTCTCTGCCATTAGCTATGTAAAGAACATCAACGGCAATCTCTTCGTCACTTATTCTGACGGTATCAGCCAGTTAAGCAAGCTTGCGGTAATAGATTCAAGGGATGCAATTCTTTATAACTCTAATATCGGAACAAATATCATCTGCGTTGCGCAGAATAAGAACACCTATGCGATAAGCGTTGACAGAAGAGTCTTTATCTTCACATCTTCGGGTGTCATTACGAATGACTATTCCGTCGATGAGGATATCATCAGAATGAACTTTATATCAGGCAACAAGCTCTGCGTCGTATCTACAAGCGGAGTTCACACGATCAATTAAGGTGTTCTTATGGAAACTGAATTAAAACTGAGTTTTAAGAACACAGAAAGCCTCATGGATGCTGCATCATCAGATCTTTTCTCGGAGATCAGCGTGATCTCCGGTCCTAAGACCATGATGCTCGAGAATTATTATCTCGATACTGCTGATATGAAGATCCTGCACAGGCATGGTTCTGTCAGGAAGAGGATCGTTAAAGGCGAAGAGTCTTATATCGAAGGCACCGTCAAATACGGCGGCGGTTCATCTTCCGGCCTTCACAGGCGTTTTGAATGGAATGTCAGGCTTAATGGTGATTTCTCTATAGAAGAGTTCAAGAAGGGCGCGCCTTCAGACGGTGATCCTTTGGAGCTTCTTGATGAAGTTTTCGAAAACATCGAATCTTCAGACCTTAAGCCTCTTTGCTTTAACTCATTTCAGAGGACAATATTTACGCTTGAATATAACGGAAGCCTTATAGAAGCCTGCTTTGACAGCGGTGTTATCTATAATTCCGATAAGAGCGCATCCGAAGATATCTGCGAACTTGAGTTAGAGCTCCTAAGCGGCAGCGAAGATGATCTTATGGCTCTTGCAGAACGTGTAAAGGGCAGCTTTGACTGCCTTCCGTTCGATAAAAGTAAATTCCAAAGAACTCTCGAATTGGCGAAAAGGGGATAATAGCTTATGAAGAGTACAGTTTATAATTGCATCATCGTAGGAGGCGGCGCGGCAGGTCTTTATTGTGCTGCCCAGCTCGCAAAGACAGCCTTTTATTCAGGAAAGAAGATCCTGATAATAGAAGGCGGCAGCAGGGTAGGAAATAAGCTTGCCCTGACAGGAAGCGGCAGATGCAATCTGACCAACACCGAGATCGATCTGGCTAAATACAACACGGATGACGCCACAAGGCTTGCCTCATGCTTTAACAGATACGGCGAGCCTGATACCAGTTATTTCTATGAGAACGTATTAGGCGTTGTCCTGGAGAAGAAGGGATCGCTTGTATATCCTGCAACGTATAAGAGTTCCACGGTCGTTGACGCCTTAAGATTCTATCTTGCAGATAATTTTGTTGAGACAGTATTAAAAGAGCGCGTTGTATCAATAAAGAAGATCGACAATATATTTGAACTCAAATCTGACAGTGACAAGACATATATTACTAAGAATCTTGTTATCGCTACAGGCGGCATAACTTATCCTTCGACCGGTTCTACCGGCGATGTCTTAAAGCTCGTTGAGGGCCTTACTGATAAGACATGCTTTGTTCCTTTCAGGCCTGCGCTCACTTCTCTTACGGCAACTATGCCCGGCATCAAGGGCATGGCCGGTATTAAGTGCAGAGGTGACGTTAAGATCATTGGCGGAGACGGCAATATCAAGGCAAGGTCCGAAGGAGAGATCTTATTCACCAAAGAAGGCGGCATATCCGGAATCTGCGTAATGGATGTATCTGATGCGGTCGTCAGGCTTTTCGAGGAAGGCGACGAAGACATAAAGGCGGTTTTAAATCTCACAGGCAAGACAGGCGGTGAGATCTTACAGATGATCTATATCAGACGTCAGATGTATCCTCACAGAAACTGCGCTGACGCGCTTTCAGGCATGCTCTTAAGGAACGTAACCGACTTTGTCATGAAGAAGATGGGCCTTAAGGCCGATAAGATGACTTTAAGAGATCTGGATGATTCCAAGCTTGTTGAGTTAACAAATCTTCTTTGTGCTTTCCCTGTGCCCATCACAGGCTACGGCGGAGAAGATAAGGCTCAGGTATCTTCAGGCGGATTTAAGCTCTCCAAACTTGACGACAGCATGCAGGTCAAGTATTGCTGCGGTCTTTATATAATCGGCGAAGCAGTCAACGTTAACGGTATCTGCGGCGGCTATAATCTGCAGTGGGCTTGGACTTCTGCAGCTCTTGCAGCGGAAGGAATATCTCAGAATGTTTGAGATCAGAGTAACTCCTGAAGTAAATAGAGAAAAAGCTGTCAATAAGATACCTGATTCGGTTCTCATCATCGGACAAATTAAAAGATCAGGAAATAAAGCCATGCGCAAAGGCCTTGAGGAATTAGAGAAAGGCAATTGCGTTCTTGATATTACAAAGAAATTCATAGATGCAAGACACGGGAAAGTTGTTATCAACTACCGTTTTGATTTTATTTCTCCCGAAGAAAGAGATACTGCCGCCAAAGAAACTTCAGCTGACGCCATTCCTTATCTTTCAGATTTTGACGGGAGCAGGGAATATAAAAGACCTGTCGTAGTCGGCACAGGTCCTGCGGGTCTTTATTCAGCACTTATACTTGCAAAATATGGTTTAAGACCCATAGTTCTCGAAAGAGGACCTGAGATGGAACAGCGGATTGCCGATACAGAGGATTTCAAGCAGGGGAAAACTTCAATAAAACCCAATTCAAACATACAGTTCGGAGAAGGCGGCGCAGGAACGTTTTCTGACGGTAAGCTCTATTCGGGTATCAGTTCCGGTCTTAAGGATTATGTCTTAAGATCCATGATAGCTCACGGCGCGCCTTCAGATATCTTATATGACGCTCATCCGCACATAGGCACAGACAGATTGAGGAAAGTCGTTACAGGTGTCAGAAATGAGATCATATCTCTTGGCGGCGAAGTCAGATTCAATACTACGTTTCTTGGTTACAAAGCCGAGAATGGCTCGCTTAAGACGATAACCGTTTCTGATGCAAACGGCATATATGAGATAGCTTCAGACCGTCTTATCCTTGCCATCGGTCATTCAAGCAGGGATACATTCAGGGCATTGAACAGATTAGGTCTGGATATGCAGTCCAAGCCTTTCTCAGTCGGCGTGAGGATAGAGCATCTGAAGAAGGATATCGATATCGCCCAATACGGTTTTGATTCCGATTATTCAACTGATATTACGCCGGCAATTTATAAGCTGTCATGTGATACGAAAACAGGAAGAAAGCTCTATACTTTCTGCATGTGTCCTGGAGGAGAGGTCGTTGCCGCACAGTCTGATGATAAGAGCGTATGCACGAACGGAATGAGCCTTCGTGCTAGGAATAATACCAATTCCAACAGTGCTATCCTGGTGCCCGTTGATTCAAAGGATTACGGTGACGGTGTCCTTGACGGAATAAAGTTCCAGGAAGAGCTTGAGCACAAGGCATATATTGCAGGAGGAAGCTGCGGAAAAGCACCGTCCGTAAGATACGATGATCTTATAAATGACAGGAAGACCGAAGGATTCGGCAAGGTAAAGCCCTCATTCATGCCCGGAGTTACATGTTCTGATCTGTCAGAAGTATTTCCCGAAGCTATCCTTGAGACGATAAAGGACGGTGTAGGGATAATGGGCCGGAGGATAAAAGGCTTCGATGATCCTGACAGCGTACTTACTGCGGTTGAAGCCAGGAGCTCGTCTCCCGTCAGGATCGTAAGAGATCCCGAGACGCTTCAGAGCACAGCGGTCAAAGGCATTTTCCCTTGCGGGGAAGGCGCCGGTTATGCCGGAGGCATCATGTCTTCTGCGATCGACGGTATAAAATGCGCCAATAAACTTGCCGTTTCTTTGCTCGATAAATGATAGGCGCTTTAATTTAAGCATTTTCGAGTTATTATATCGATAGATAAAGAAAGCTTTGGGAGGATATATTATGAACAGTGAGAAGAACACAGCCGTAGTAACAGTATTGGGTAAGGACAGAGTCGGTATAATTGCCGATGTTTCAAGGCTCCTTGCTGATTACGGTATCAATATCAAGGATATCTCTCAGACGATCCTTGACGATATCTTCACAATGGTCATGATGGTTGACCTTAAGGATCTGGTTATCGAAGAATCAGACATCTCAGATAAACTCTCAGAATTAGGTCAGAAGCTCGGTGTACAGATCACGATCCAGCACACCGGTCTTTTCAATGCCATGCACACCATCTGATCTGGAATAATTAGTGAGGCTTTTATGATTAACGAACATGAAATAATCGAGACGATGCAGATGTTCAACAGCCAGCATCTGGATATCCGTACGATCACTATGGGTATCTCTCTTATGGACTGCGCTGCTCCCACAGTTGAAGAATCCTGCAACAGGATCTATGACAAGATCTGCAGATATGCAGGAAAACTCGTTGAGACAGGCGAACTTATCAGCAAGAAATACGGTATTCCGATCATTCATAAGAGAATATCCGTAACTCCTATATCTATCGTTGCTGCAGCTTGCGGCTCTTCTGATTACACGCCTTTTGCAAAGGTCTTAGACAAGGCGGCAAGGACATGCGGAGTTAACTTCATCGGCGGTTTCTCTGCGCTTGTACAGAAGGGTTATACGAATTCAGACAAGGTCCTTATCAATTCCATTCCTGATGCTTTGGCTTCAACTGAATATGTTTGTTCTAGCATCAACTTGGCTTCCACAAGGACCGGCATAAACATGGATGCCGTAAGGGACATGGGCGTCATCATAAAAAAGACTGCTGAAGCTACCAAGGATAAAGGTGCTTTGGGATGCGCCAAGCTCGTGGTTTTCGCCAATGCACCTGAAGATAATCCGTTCATGGCCGGTGCTTTCTTAGGCCCGGGCGAGCCTGAATGCGTTATCAATGTAGGTATTTCGGGCCCCGGTGTAGTAAAGCACGCATTGGAAGGCGTAAAGGGCAAGGACTTGGGAGTTGTAGCCGAGACCATCAAGAAAGCTGCATTTAAGATCACCAGAGTCGGTGAGCTCGTTGCAAGGGAAGCTTCCGAGAGACTTAAGGTCCCGTTCGGAATTATTGACCTCTCGCTTGCTCCGACACCTGCAGTAGGTGACTCTGTTGCAAGGCTTCTTGAGGAGTTCGGTCTTGAGACATGTGGTACTTGGGGTACTACTGCAGCGCTCGCCATGCTCAACGATGCAGTAAAGAAGGGCGGTATCATGGCATCTTCTTATGTCGGCGGTTTATCCGGCGCATTCATTCCTGTATCAGAAGACGAAGGCATGATCGCTGCAGCAAGATCAGGTTCCCTCAAGCTCGAAAAGCTCGAAGCCATGACCTGCGTATGTTCTGTAGGTCTTGATATGATAGCAATTCCGGGTGATACGACAGCTGAGACCATCTCAGGCATCATCGCTGATGAGATGGCATTAGGTACATTCAATAACAAGACAACAGCCGTAAGACTCATTCCGGTACCGGGCAAGACTGTAGGTGACAGTGTTGAGTTCGGCGGACTTCTGGGCACGGCACCCATCATGGATGTAAACAGAGCTTCCTGCGCTGACTTTATCAAAAGAGGCGGAAGGATCCCTGCTCCTATCCATTCAATGCGCAACTGACGATATGAGCAAAGCTAAAACGGCAATTCCGGAAGACAAGGATTTACAAGTCAACGCAGATGAACAGATTAAAAAGTCCAAGGCAAAACGCTTTTGGGAATATGTGACTGATTATAAGCGTTCGACGGTTGCCCTGACTTTGCCGTCTGCTGTTTTTGATATAGTCTATTCGAGCTTTCTCTTTTCGATGGCAGTTATTTTTCTGTCGTTTTGGCTTTTTGTAATGTCAATCTATACTTTTCTCCTTTTCTGTATCAGGACTAATGTCCTGTACAGGGCGGGAAGGGGAGCCGTATTTAAGAGCGAGCGGTTCAGCGAGAGGCGGAATTACAGGAATTTTTCCTGGAAGATCATATTTTTCGATATCCTGATCGCATTTAACATGTTCCTGATAGTTATGTTCAATGTACTTCATAACTATGCAGGTTTTCTGATCTATGTATTCGGAGTCTATGTTATCTATAAGGTTGCGCTTGCAGTAATAAATATATTCAGAGCTCACAGATCCAAGTCCCTTACCGTATTGGCGTTACGGAAGATCGGCATCATCGATGCCATGATCTCAAGCCTTGCGCTTGAATGGGCATTATCTCACAGAGAGCTTGGTGATATTTCTGTTTTTGCGGTTCAGATCGAAAAGTATATCGGAATCGTAGCGGTTGCGATCATATTCCTGATGGGAATTTCAGGACTTATTACCTGCGCAAGATTAAAAGCGAAGGAAAAGAAAGAAGGAAATACATAAATGTGGTACGAAGAAGCAGTGTTCTATCAGATCTATCCTTTGGGTTTCTGCGGAGCACCATTCGAAAATGACGACAAATTAGAGCACAGGATCCTTAAAGTTCTTGACTGGATCCCTCATATGAAGAAACTCGGCATTAATGCCATTTATTTCTCGCCGGTATTCGAATCCGATACACACGGTTATAACACCAGGGATTACGGTCTGATCGATACAAGACTCGGTACCAATGATGACTTCAAAAAGGTCGTCAAAGCGCTTCACAAGGAGAATATAAAAGTTGTTCTTGACGGAGTCTTTAACCATGTCGGAAGAGGCTTTTGGGCATTTAAGGATGTTCAGGAAAAGCGCTGGGATTCAGCATTCAAAGACTGGTTCCATCTGTCATTTGACGGAAACTCAAACTATAATGACGGATTCTGGTATGAAGGATGGGAAGGAAATTATGACCTTGTAAAGCTCAATCTGAGAAACCCTGCCGTCATTGATCACATACTTGATAAGGTCAATTACTGGATCGATTTCTTTGATATCGACGGATTAAGACTTGATGTTGCTTACTGTCTTGATCACGAATTCTTAAGAAGACTGCGTGAATTCACTGATTCAAAGAAGAATGATTTCTTTCTTCTGGGAGAGGTCCTTCACGGTGAATACGGCAGGATGCTTAATGACATGCACCTGCATTCACTTACAAATTATCAGTGCTATAAAGGAATATATTCATCCTTTAATTCGGCCAACATGTTTGAGATCATGCATTCGCTCATGAGACTCTTCGGACCTGAAGACTGGACAGTCTGCAGGGGAGCGCACCTTTTGTCTTTTGCAGATAATCATGATGTTACGCGTATCGCATCGATCTTAAACGATGAACGTAATCTCCCGCTGGTATATACTCTTGTATTTACGATGCCCGGAATCCCTTGTGTTTATTATGGTTCAGAGTGGGGAGCAAAAGCGAGGAAGGAAGACGGCGATCCTGCTTTAAGAGTTTCCTTCGAGAAACCTGAATGGAACGGCTTAACAGAGCATATCTCAAAGCTCGCAGAAATCAAGAAGTCCAGCAATGCCCTTAATTACGGCGGTTTAAGGATCGTTGTCCTTACGAATAAGCAGGTGATCTTCGAGCGCAATTCCGGCGATCAGAGGATCATGGTTGCGATCAATATGGATGACAATCCGTATACAGCGCATTTTGATGCCGGCTGCGGACAGGCAAAAGAGCTTATTTCAGGTACTGTCCATGATTTTGGAGGTGGCTCAACATTGCAGGCAAGATCTTCTGAGATCTGGCTGATGGAAAGATAATATCCGCTGCAACATTTTTATTATTTTATCTGTATTTAAGGCATATCAAGTATAATTATGTCTTTTCGCGGAGGTTAAATAATGAAGAAGATTGCTTTGTTACTGTCAGGAGTATTACTTGCCGGTGTTATGTTCTCAGGATGTGATACTATTCCCGGAAATACGACCGCTTCAAGCGATGATACATTCAGCAGCATTCTTTCTTCAGAGATCGACAATGCTTTACAGTCGGGTCCTGAAATGAATTCTATGCCGGTCGATTTTAATCCAAAAGACTACGGACGCATCATTCCCAATATCGTTGAGTTTAACGAGGATATGTGGGAGAAAGAGAAGGATTCGGCCGTATATTCGTTTATAACGCTTGACGGTGAGATCGTCTGCGGGCCTTTGTTTGATTATGTTTCATATGATAATAACTCCGGTGCATATATTGTAAGACGCACCGAAAACGGTGTCAGCAAATACGGCTTTCTTTCTTCAAACGGTGCTGTTTTTACAGGCCTGATGTTCGACGGGGCAGCTTCGGCTCAGAGTAATGACGATGAAGAAATATGCTTCTACGGAACGATCTATGATGACGGAAAACTGTATGTCTATCCGGTTGATATCGATCTTGAAGTCCTTGAATCAACAACGGTTACCATTAAAGAACAGGAGCTTAATCTGACTGCTGAAAATTCCCAGCTCTCGGTTCTTCACATGAATCAGGATAACGCAGTATTGATAAACCGCAGCGAATTCTATTACACGACCTTCCTGGTTGACAGCAAGAGCGGTGATATGCTTCAGAAATACGATATCAGAGGTTCACAGCCGCCCGTTAAGATCTTCGGAAATGTCATTACTTTGCAGGACATTCACGGACAGGGATTGACCGTCTACAGCATGGAAGGCAGCGTTCTCTTTGAAGATCCGAAGGCCTATTCAGGCAAAGTCACCAATGACCATTATATGACCGCAAATGACGGCGTGCTCAATATTTTCGACGGCGACTGGAAAAAGATCAATACAATGAGCATTCCGGCAGATTCAACCGTAATGACCTCTTTTGGCAGGATCGCTGTTGTCGGAATAAATGATACCAAGGTATACGACAAGGATCTGAACCTTATAAATACATTGGATTATCCGCTGTCAGGCGGAACTTATTTCAGGAACTGGTATGACTTCGGAGAAGGTGACATGTTCTACGATTCAATATCAGGAACTGAAGAGATCATTAATCTCAATACAGGTGCCAAGCTCGAAAAAGAAGATGATTTCTTCTATGAATTCAAGCTTGGATATATCCTTGCAGACAACGAGAGCAACGGCAACGATCCCATAAAGAAGTTCAGAGTCTACAGCAAGGATTTCAAAGAGATCCTGTCCGGTGAAGGAACTGCAGACATAGTATCCGACGTATTTACCGGAGATATTTATCTTGTTATCCTTGATGAGGGCGTATTTACGGTTTACTCTCTGCCTTCGATGAATAAGCTCTTCAGCCTTAAGGCATCCTGCTACAGTCTTAATCCTGCAGGCGGCAGATTCTACGGTAATGACAGAGAACATTTTGTCCTAGTTGACGGCAACGGAAATGAACTTCTCAGTTATAAAATCGATTATACGAAAGTTAACGGAATCTGATGATCTCATATAAATAAAAATCTTCAGGCTATTTGTACGATTTTATCCCGTTAAAGCAGCAAGAATGTCATATATAATTGAGGTATTACGAAATAGGGGGTGTTTTATGAAGAGATATAAACGGACCATTTCAGTTTTAATGGTGTTTACAATGCTTTTATCGCTCGTTTCCTGTACTTCTGACAGAAGAAAGGGCGCTGAGAGGATCCAAAGTCCCGACGCTTCCAAAAGGGAATATCAAGAGACGGAGCCGTTTGCACCTACTGACGAGACTGCATTAACTGATACGCCTGCTCCTACTCCTACAAATGCGGCTCCGGGGCAGATAGTAGAGTTTACGATGTTTTCCGGCGCTTACGGAAATGAGATCAATAAAGATAACAAGATCCAAAAGCTCATTGCAGAGAAGACCGGTGTCCGTGTTACCGAGACATGGCTGAATAATCAGTATGAACCGGAAGTCATCAATTCAATTATAGCTTCCGGCAAATACCCTGATTTCATATATTCGGGTGAGATGGATAATCTTTATAAGAACGGTGCTCTTATTGCCTGGGATGACTATATCGATAAGTATCCGAATATCAAGGAATATTACTCGGAAAAAGAATGGGATAGATTCAGACAGAAAGACGGCCACATTTATTGGGCAAACTTCTTAGATAAGTTCAATCAGAAAGACACTACTACGCTCTCGACCGGACAGGCTTTCTGGATCCAGGCAAGAGTTCTTGAAGCATACGGTTATCCTAAGATCGAGACACTTGATCAGTATTTCGAGATCATCGAAAAGTATGCCAAAGAGCATCCTGAACTTCCCAACGGCACCAAGGTAATCCCTTATACATGTCTTTGTGATGACTGGAGATACTTCTGTCTTGAAGCTCCCCCGATGTATCTTGACGGATATCCTAATAACGTATGTGTCGGTGTTGATATCAGCGGCGGAATTAATAATCCCAAAGTCGTTGACTATAACATGACTGATACGGCCAAGGCATATTTCAAGAAGCTTAACGAAGAATACAAGAAGGGCATTATCGATGTCAATTTTGAGGAAAACTATGATAAATACATAGATAAACTCTCAACCGGCGCTGTTCTCGGCATTTGTGACCAGTACTGGAATTTCGGTTATTCCTTAATCGGTCCTTTCAGCATTCCTCAGGAGGGACCAAAAGGTTCATTCACACCGAGTGAGATCGGATGCGATTATGTTCCCCTGGGATTAGTTATGAAGGCCGGAACTAAGCAGCAGTGGTATTCGACGGAAAATTCCATTAATACTTCAGCCGGCATTGCCGTTACAGTAAGCTGCGCAGATCCGGACCGTGCATTCAAATTCCTGAATGACATGCTCTCACAGGATATTCACGATCTCCGTTTCTGGGGAATCGAAGGAGAAGACTATCTTGTAGATCAGAACGGAATGTTCTACAGGACTCCGGAGATGAGATATAACTGGAGAGACGAAAGCTACAGAGCTGCAAATGTCTGTGAATACTCTTATATGCCTCAGTGGAGAGGAATAAGCAGAGACGGAAAGAACTGTATGAAGCCTGCAGATCAGGGTTCCGAATTTATGGCTACATTGCCTGAGCCTGTTGCCAATTGCTTCAAGGCATATGGTGTAAGCAACTATGTCGAGATGATAGGTTCTGACATGTCGGACAGAGGTCCGTGGTTCCCGCTCTGGAGCTGGTCAAATATGGTGACAAGTGATACAGCATATGGCAAAGCCTGGAGTGAAATGGGTAAATGCAAGCATAAGTGGCTTCCTGAACTCGTCAAGGCAAATGACTTTGACAAGACATGGAATGATTATGTATCCGAATACAATGATTGCAATCCTCAGGCTTTCATAAATGAAGCTCAACAGGAAATATTAAGAAGAATGAGATAAGTTAACGGAGGATATTTATGAAGGTTATTAAAAAAGCATTAAGCGTACTTTTGCTGTTATCAGTCGTTTTAAGTCTTTCTGCTTGCTCGGCAACCCGCCTTAAGCAGGACAGCGTCGTTAAGGCTCTTGAGAATCAGGATTTCGAAGAGTGCGATGATTACAACGAGTTCTCTGAAATATACGGAAGAATGAATAAAGAGAATGCTGCGTACGTCAAACTTACCGATAAGAAGGCGCAGAAAGCCTATGATAAGTTATTCAACCGTTTGAACAAATATCCTTCTGCAGATGTTACTGATGCAACCTGCGCATTCTTTTCCGGGAAAAACGGATTCGGTTATGTGTTCTTCTTCAAATTCGAGGATGAAAACAAAGCCGAGAAAGTCTATAAGAAATTCGTTAAGTCACTTAATGATGCTGATGACGGTGAAGAGAAGAGCTTGATCTACACAGTAAGCGATTCCAAAAAGGGTACCAAACATATTGTTACAAATGCTTATCTTGAGAAGACACAACTCATGATCGTCTATGGCAGCGTGAAAGACACGGATATTCTGGAAGATTTCACGGATGAGTTCAAGCTCCCAAGCGCTTTTTAAAAGAACACATTAAAAGGACCGGATATCAAATCCGGTCCTTTTATGAATGTTGAATAAATTATCAGAGATTGTCCAGATACTTCTTTACAGTGTCAGGAGCAGGTCCGCCGATAAGGCTTCTGCCTTCGACGCATGTCTTCAATGAGATCGCATCATATACGTCTTCTTCAAAAGCAGGAGAGAACTCCTTGAGCTTATCGAGAGATACATCAAGGAGCGAGATGCCGTTCTCGATGCAGTAATGAACGAGCTTGCCGGAGATAGCGTGAGTCTCACGGAAGGGAAGTCCCTTCTTAACAAGATAGTCAGCGAGGTCAGTAGCATTAGTAAAACCGCCAAGAGCTGCTGCTTCCATATTATCCTTGCGGATAGTCATGGTCTTTATCATGCCTGTGAAAGGAGGGAGGACAGCCTTGATCGTATCAATGCAGTCGAACATTGCTTCCTGAACTTCCTGCATGTCCTTGTTATATGTAAGAGGCAGCCCCTTCATGATAACAAGAAGGGAGATAAGATCGCCGTAAACGCGTCCTGTCTTACCTCTTGTAAGCTCTGCAACATCAGGGTTCTTCTTCTGTGGCATCATTGAAGAACCTGTGGAATAAGCGTCATCGAGCTCATAGAACTTGAATTCCTGAGATGCATAGAGGATTATCTCTTCACTCATTCTGGATAAGTGCATCATAAGGATGGAGCATGCTGATGCAAACTCGATCGCAAAGTCTCTGTCTGCAACACCGTCAAGAGAGCAGAGCGTTACGCCGTTCATGCCGAGCTGTTCAGCGACAAATTCACGGTCTAAAGGATATGTTGTACCGGCAAGTGCACCGGAACCTAAAGGTGAGATATTAGCACGGTCTTTTGCTGCATTGAGCCTGTCTATATCACGCTTGAACATCTCGATATAAGCAGAAAGATAGTGAGCATATGTGATGGGCTGGGCTCTCTGAAGGTGAGTATAGCCGGGCATATATGTCTCGGTATTTGCTTTTGCGATATCAACGAGGCAGTCGATAAGGTCATCTAATAGTTCAATGATCTCACCGGCTTCATCGACCATGTAAAGGCGCTGGTCAAGAGCAACCTGGTCATTTCTTGAACGTCCGGTGTGAAGGCGCTTGCCGGCATCACCGATACGGTTAGTAAGCTCTTCTTCAATGAACATATGGATATCTTCAGCATCGGAATCGAATGTCAGCTTACCTGATTCGATATCTTCCTTTATTGAAAGGAGACCGCTCTTGATGTCTTCCGCATCCTTATCAGAGATGACGCCCTGCTTGGCGAGCATCTGTGAATGAGCGATGGATCCTTCTATGTCCTGACTGTACATCTTGCAGTCAAAGGGAAGGGAAGAATTGTAATCGTTTACTTCTTTGTCGGTAGCCTTCTCAAAGCGTCCGGCCCACATTTTCTTAGCCATAAGTTACTCCTTTATGTAATCAGGATCGATCCTGATCATTTCTGCCAATGATTTATTCCTGTAATTCAGGTCTTCACGCAAGGTAAATCCCTGTGCTTCCCAGAAAGCGTTTCCGCCTGCATTTTTCTTGAAAGCGACAAGAAGGACTTTGTTGATGCCTTCTTCCTTAAGAGCTTCAAGCGCAAGATCAACGAGCTTTTTGCCGATGCCAAAACGCCTGTAGTCAGGAGATACGCACGCATGCTGTATTATACCGCGCCTTCCGTCATGACCACATAATATCACACCAACTATCTTTTCACCGTCAACTGCAACAAAAGAAGTAGTGGGATTACGCTTTAGATACTTCTCGATCCCTTCCTTTGAATCGTCCTTATCGTTAAGTCCGTTGCCGCAAAGCACCCACAGATCGTATGCCTGCGCATAATCTTCGATATTCATTAACCTGTACGTGATATTCATAGAACGCTCCTACTTAGCCGTTGGCACCTATCCATTGACACATTCCGCATCCGTAATTCTCGGAAGGACGCTTAACAAATCCGAACTTCTCATAGAATTCCTCTTTTCCGGTTGCAGAACAAAGACTTATCATCATCTTGTAACCGGGCTTAAGCCAGCTGTTTATCATGGACATTATCTTTTCCATGACCATTCTGCCGTAGCCTTTGCCCTGATAATCCGGAAGAACGATTACATCAGCAATATAAGCGACATATCCGTGATCCCAAACGATCCTGCCAAGCGCAATTGCCTTGCCGTCTTTTCGCAGACAGCAGATAAATGAGTTATTTAGGCCTGCTTCAGCCTCTTCCAAAGGGAATTCGGCCCAGCCGACTGCTTTCCTGAATTCCATGTATTCTTCAGCAGTTATATAGTCAGTAAAAACTTCATTCATATGCGTCACCATAAACAAAAGGGGCTGCCTCCACATAAGAGACAGCCCCCGGATATTCAATCAATAAATCAGAGTAAACCGTTCTTCTGCTTCATCTTAGCATTAACTTTCATAGGGAGACCGAAGCAGTTGATGAATCCGCCTGCATCAGCCTGGTTGTAAACGTCATCAGCCTCGAAAGTAGCGATCTCAGGATCGTAAAGTGAGAAGGGTGACTTTGTGCCTGCAGGAGTGCAGCTGCCCTTATAGAGCTTCATCTTAACTTCACCGGTTACAACTTCCTGTGTCTTATCAACGAAAGCTGAGAGAGCCTCACGGAGAGGGTGGAACCACTGACCATAGTAAACGAGTTCAGCAAACTTCTGGGCAACGAGATCCTTATAGTGGATAGTATCACGCTCAACTGTGAGGAGCTCGAGTTCTCTGTGAGCTGCGAAAAGGAGTGTTCCGCCGGGAGTCTCATAAACGCCACGGCTCTTCATGCCGACAAGACGGTTCTCAACGATATCAGCGATACCAACGCCGTTTGCTCCAGCAACCTTATTGCAGTATCTCAAAAGATCTGCAGGGGAGAGCTTCTGGCCGTCAACTTCAACAGGGATACCCTTTTCGAACTTGATGGTTACATATGTAGGAGTATCAGGTGCCTTCTCAGGTGATACCATGAGTTCAAGGATCTTATCGAGGTTAGGCTCATTTGCAGGATCCTCGAGATCCATACCCTCATGAGAGAGATGCCAGAGGTTCTCATCCTTAGAATAGTTGTTTTCCTTTGTAACAGGAACTTCGATGCCACGAGCCTGAGCGTAATCGATCTCTTCGTCACGTGACTTGATGTCCCAGATTCTCCAGGGAGCAAGGATCTTCATATCAGGATCGAGAGCCTTGATGGAAAGCTCAAATCTTACCTGGTCGTTGCCCTTACCTGTGCAGCCGTGAACGATTGTTGTGCATCCGTTAGCGTGTGCTGCTTCAACGAAGTGCTTAGCGATAACAGGACGTGCCATTGATGTACCGAGGAGGTATTTGCCCTCGTAAACTGCATTAGCCTTGAGTGTAGGGTAGACGAAGTCTGATACGAACTCATCAGTAATGTCTTCGATAATGCACTTGATAGCGCCGCACTTAAGTGCTTTCTTCTCAAGATAGTCGTGATCTACACCAACGCCAACTTCTCCGCAGTAAGCTACGACTTCGCAGTCATAGTGCTCAAGAAGCCACGGGATGATGATAGAAGTATCAAGTCCGCCGGAATAAGCCAGTAAGAATTTTTCTTTTGCCATAAGGCACCTCCGATTTATGAATATTTATGCATAACTTTGTATAAACTTCGCATATCATACACTTGACTGCCGTTTAAGTCAACACAAAGATTTTAATAACGTCGCTATATTAAAACAAGTAAGAAAAAAGTAAATTTTTTTGTGCATGTTTTTATACCTATCATTTTGTAAAAGCGGGGGCTTTTGTATAAAATCATATGTGGCATTATATGCATGAATAATTCTCAAGGGGAACTTTGATACCAATGGCTTATCCGTTGATGGAACATCTTACCGGTAACGGCTTTTTATTTTGCGGCAAATATTACAGAGTAAGTTCAGAGCTTTGCGAGTCTCTCCAGAAACCCGTAGATATAAGAACATACTATGAGACCATCCGCGTAAAAGACGGAGTCCTTTTGTTTGCAGAAGATCATCTTGCAAGACTTGTTAAATCAGTTAAGGGCCTGGAAGACTTTCCCGTAGATACTTCCAAGATCCTGGAAGAGAGCTACAGCTTTGTCGATCTCGAAAAGATCACAGACGGTTCGATCAGAATCGTACTTACAAAAGAAAGTCTTCTTATACATCAGGCTGACATTACATTGCCCGGCAAAGAGCTTTTCGAGCAGGGAATAAATACAAGCCTTCTTAACTGGGAACGTAAGACTCCCAATCTAAAGATATTCAGGGGCGATTACAAGACAACAGTTAACGAGAAGTTCAAAAAGGAAAACTCCCACGGACTTCCTTTTGAGCTTGTGCTTGCTGATAACGAAGGCAAATTGTATGAAGGATCAATGTCCAATCTGTTCGTCATCAGAGACGGTCAGGTGTATTCGGCTCCGGACAATAAGATACTTATTGGAATTACACGTAAAAGAGTCATGGAATCTCTTAACAGGTCAGGACTTGAACTTCAGATCGGCACATTCAGACCTGAAGAACTTGATCCTTCACGTGACGCGATATTCGTATCGAGCACGCCTTTCGATATCCTGCCTGTCAGGTATATAGACGATTACGAATTCAAATCTGCTGATAATGAAATACTGAAGAATATCTCTAAGATGTATCAGGAATATACATCTGAATATATTGGCGCTGAAAAACGCGCTTTGATCGGCTAACTATTTGGAGGTGGTATAAATGGAATCAAAATCAGGAAAGATATCGGTAACAACCGAGAATATTTTCCCGGTCATCAGACAATGGCTCTATGAGGATAAGGATATCTTCATCAGAGAATTAGTATCAAACTGTGCAGATGCTATCGCCAAGCACAGAAGACTCGTAGAATTGGGCAAGGCCGAGAAAGAGCCGGACAAATCCGATTATTCGATCAGAGTCGTTTACGATGACGATAACAAGACTATTTCATTTGAGGATAACGGCATCGGTATGACCGAGAATGAGGTTGAGAAATACATCAACCAGATCGCATTCTCAGGCGCGCTCGATTTTGTTACCAAGTACCAGCAGGAGTCAACAGACAAGACCGGCATCATCGGTCACTTCGGTCTCGGTTTCTACTCAGCATTCATGGTCGCAGATGAAGTTACTATCAACACAAAGAGCTTCATGGAAGATGCTGAACCTGTTATCTGGAAGTCCAACGACGGTATGGATTACGAGATCCTTCCTTCAGACAAGAAGGACAGAGGTACTATAATCACTCTGAAGCTTTCAGAAGATGCTATCAAGATCTTCGATTCCGCTACTATCAGAATGACTATCCGCAAGTACTGCTATTTTGCACCCGCTGATATCTATTTCGTAGATACTAAATCTGACAGACTTCACGAGGAAGCAGAACAGAAGCGTAAGAAAGAAGCAGAAGAGAAGGGCGAGACATATACACCTTCACCGGTATCTTATGTTCCGGTTAACAACAAAGCTCCTCTCTGGACGAAGAAACCTTCAGAGTGCACTGAATCTGAATATAAGCAGTTCTATCACAGCGTATTTAATGACGGCAGGGATCCTTTGTTCTGGATCCACCTCAACATGGATTATCCTTTCACGCTTCAGGGTATCCTTTATTTCCCCAAGACTGACAACATCTATCAGTCTCTTGAGGGAAGGATCAAGATCTATAATCACCAGATCTTCGTAGCAGATAACATTGAAGAGATCATTCCTGATTTCTTATTCCTTTTGCAGGGATGCCTCGATTGCTCAGACCTGCCGCTCAATGTATCACGTTCCGCACTCCAGCAGGATGAATACGTAAAGAAACTTTCAGGCCATATCATTAAGAAAGTATCCGACAAGCTTAACGAACTCTTCAAGAAGCAGAGAGAAGACTATGAGAAGTACTGGTCAGATATCTCCGTATTCGTTAAGTACGGCATGATGAAAGAAGAGAAGTTCTACGAGAAGGTTGACGGCATCTGCCTGTTCAAGACAGTTGACGGCGCATTTAAGACCATCGAAGAACTTACTTCTGAAGACAGAAAGACGATCAGATATACTACTGATCCCAAAGCTCAGGCTGCTTATGTCGAGATGAGCAAGAATGACGGCTTCGAAGTAATCGTCATGGACGAAGAGATCGACAATAACTTTATGTCATATCTTGAGATGAAGAAGCCTGATTACAGCTTCAAGAGAGTCGACTCAGAGCTTTCTGGCAAGGAATCTGATGAAGAGACCAAAAACAAGCTCAAGGATTTCTTCAGAAGCGCTGTTGGCGATGAAAAGCTCATTGTTTTCGCTCAGGAGATGGGAAAAGACAATCTTCCTGCTCTCATCCGTGAAGCAGAGCATAACAGAAGAATGAAGGAAATGCGTGCCCAGTATGAGAGAATGATGTCATCAATGGGAACCATGACCGAAGAACAGCTTAATGACATGTTCCCTGAGACAGAAGAGCTTGTCGTTAATACTGACAGCCCGCTCATTACAAAGCTTGAAGCTCTTGAATCAATTGGCACCAAGAAAGATGAGGCTGACCGCCTGGCACAGCACATCTACGATCAGGCAAAACTTGCACACGGATCTCTTGACAGCGAAGGCCTTGAGAGATTCCTCAAGTACAACACCGAATTGCTCTCTAAAAGTGCAGATAATCTGTAATTAAATATCTACATAGGAGAAACCTTATGAACGAAAATGATGTAAGACGAGTACTGTCCGAAAAGAAAGAAGGCTTCAATGTTGAAGCAGGCGGAATCCTTCACGATGTTAAATACGATCTTAACGTATCCGGCATCGAAAAGGTCCGTGTTATCAACCGTTACGACGTATCAGGCGTAACCGATGAAGAGTTTGATAACGCAAAGCCTGTTGTATTCAGCGAACCGCCGGTTGATATACTTTACGATGAGACTGTCGACTTAAGTGATGCAGCTTACGTGCTCATCGTCGAGTCTTTGCCCGGTCAGTACGACCAGAGAGCAGATTCTGCAGCTCAGTGTATCCAGTTTATGACTGCCAAGGAAAGACCTATCGTAAAGTGTGCAAGGATCATTGCTTTCTATGGTTCTGTATCAGAAGAAGAGAAGGAGAAGATCAAGGGTTACCTTATCAACCCCGTTGAAGCAAGAGAAGCTTCTGCTGAGAAGCCTTCCACTCTTATCGATAAATATGATATTCCGACAAAAGTTGCCAATGTTGAAGGCTTCCTTGAAATGTCCGATGATGAGCTTGAAGCTTTGAGAAAGACTATGGGCCTTGCAATGAGCTTTGCTGACATCAAGTTCGTTCAGGATTTCTTCAAAGAGCAGGGAAGAGTTCCGACAATTACAGAGATCAGGGTTCTTGATACATACTGGTCAGATCACTGCCGTCACACAACATTCCTTACTAACCTTACAGATATCAAGTTCGAAGGTGATGATGAACTCACGGCAGAGATCAAGGCTGCTTATGAGGACTATCTCTCCGACAGAGAGGAAGTTTACGGAGATAGAATCTCCAAAAAGCCTGTCTGTCTTATGGACATTGCTACGCTTGCAGGCAAGAAGCTTAAAAAAGAAGGAAAGCTCGACGATCTTGATGAGTCTGAAGAGATCAATGCATGCTCGATCAAGGTAAGGATCGAAGTTGACGGCAAGCCTGAAGATTATATCTTCATGTTTAAGAATGAGACACATAACCATCCTACTGAGATCGAACCTTTCGGCGGTGCAGCAACATGTTTGGGCGGCGCTATCCGTGACCCTCTTTCAGGCAGATCTTATGTATATCAGGCTATGCGTGTAACTGGTGCAGGTGATCCTACTGTACCAGTTGAACTTACTCTTAAGGGCAAGCTATCCCAGAAGAAGCTCTGCCGCACGGCTGCTGCAGGTTATTCCTCATATGGTAACCAGATCGGTCTTGCTACAGGTCTTGTTGATGAAGTTTACCATCCCGGTTATGTAGCAAAGAGAATGGAGATCGGTGCCGTTGTAGGTGCAGCTCCCGCATCTAATATCGTAAGAGAAAGACCTCAGGCAGGAGACATCGTTGTACTCCTCGGCGGCAGAACAGGCCGTGACGGTATCGGCGGTGCAACGGGTTCATCAAAGGCTCACAACACACAATCTGTCGTAACATGCGGTTCTGAGGTTCAGAAGGGTAATGCTCCCACAGAAAGAAAGCTTCAGAGACTCTTCAGAGATCCTGAAGTTACAAGGCTCATCATCAGATGTAATGACTTCGGTGCAGGCGGTGTTTCCGTTGCCATCGGTGAGCTTGCAGAAGGTCTTAAGATCAACCTCGATGCAGTTCCTAAGAAGTACGACGGTCTTGACGGTACAGAGATCGCAATCTCCGAGTCACAGGAGAGAATGGCCGTTGTTGTTCATCCGGCTGATCTTGATAAGTTCATGGCGGCAGCTGCCAAGGAAAATCTTGAAGCAACGGTAGTTGCTGAGGTTACTGCTGAGCCCGTCATGAAGATGGTATGGAACGGCAACACAATTGTTGACCTCCCGAGATCTTTCATCGATACAAACGGTGCTACACAGTATGCTGAAGCTGTCGTTGTCCCTCAGGGTACAGGCGACTTCCTTGATACACCTGCTACAGGTTTTGCAGCCGGCAATTTCGCTGACAGCCTTAAGGGAACACTTAATTCACTTGAAGGCGCTTCAAGAAAGGGCCTTATCCAGAGATTCGACTCTTCGATCGGAGCTGCTACAGTCGTATGGCCTTACGGCGGTAAGATGCAGAATTCACCCGAGGAAGGTATGGCTGCTAAGATCCCGCTCGATCACGGTACAACACATGACTGCTCAGTAATGACATATGGCTTTGATCCTTATTACACTGAATGGAATCCTTATGCAGGTGCTTATCATTCTGTAGTTGAGTCATTGCTTAAGCTCCTTGCTATGGGTGTTGATCCTCTGAAGGCAAGACTTACATTCCAGGAATATTTCGAGAGAATGACAGGTGCTGAATCCTGGGGTAAGCCTCTTGCTGCACTTCTCGGTGCATACAAGGCACAGCTCGACTTCGGTACTGCAGCCATCGGCGGTAAGGACTCAATGTCCGGTACATTCAATGATATCCATGTACCTCCGACGCTCGTATCTTTCGCAGTAGGCATGACAACTACAGATAAGGTAATTACCGCTACACTTACAGGCAAAGGCCAGAAGCTCTATCTCATCAAGTGTGCAAGAGACGGTAAGGGATCTTACAAGAAAGATCATGTATTAAGAGTCATCAAGGCTGTTAAGGAACTGATCGACAGAGGTGAGATCAAGAATGCTGCTGTAGTAAGAAGCGCTGGTGTTGCCGCAAGAGTTGCACAGATGTGCTTCGGTAACAAGCTCGGATTCGATTTCTCCGAAAAGCTCACAGAAGCAGATCTCTTCTCAAAGAGCCTTGCATCGATCATCGTAGCTATCCCTAACGACGGTAATGCTGTTGATAAGGTTGAGATGGCAGGAGGTAAGTTCCTCGGTACAACAAACGACACTGGCGATTTCACATACGCTGGAAGCACACTTTCAGGTAAGGATGCTCTTGAAGCATATGAAGGCAAGCTCGAGAGGATCTTCCCGACAGTATCCAAGTCTGCTGAAATGCCTTTCGAGATTGAAGTATATACAGACGGCAAGGCTATCAAGGCTGCTCCCGGCGTCCTTAAGGGTGCTAAGCCGAAGGTAATCATCCCCGTATTCCCGGGCAACAACTGTGAGATCGATTCTGCAAGAGCTTTCGAGAGAGCAGGCGCTGAAACTGAGATTTTCGTAGTTAGAAACAGAAACCAGAATGATATCAATGAATCATTCGCTGAACTTGCTGCAAAGATCCATGAAGCAAACATCATGATGATCCCGGGCGGTTTCTCTGCCGGTGACGAACCTGAAGGTTCCGGTAAGTTCATCACAGCATCTTTGAGAAACAGCGGCATTGCTGATGCAATCTCCGATCTCCTTGATAACAGAGACGGTCTTGCACTCGGTATCTGCAACGGTTTCCAGGCCTTGATCAAGTTAGGTCTCGTTCCTTTCGGCAAGATTTGCGACATGACACCTGACAGCCCGACGCTTACATTTAATAACATCGGCAGACACCAGAATGTTTACTCAAGAACAAAGATCATGACCAACAAGAGCCCCTGGCTCTCACTCTGCAATCCCGGCGAGATCTACGAGATCCCGATCTCTCACGGTGAAGGTAAGTTCGTAGCTTCTGAAGAGCTCATAAGAAAGCTCGCAGCTAACGGCCAGATCGCTACATGCTATGTTGATCTTGATGGTAACTATGCATCCGATACACAGTTCAACCCCAACGGTTCTATCTGTGCTATTGAAGGTATCACTTCACCCGACGGACGTGTACTCGGTAAGATGGGTCATACGGAAAGATATGAGTCAGATCTTACAAAGAACATCCCGGGCAACAAGTACCAGAAGATCTTTGAATCAGGCGTACAGTACTTCCTGTGATAATGAACAGAGAGACCATTAAAGAAATAATGCAATCAGAAGGAATTCTGCCCCAATCGAAATTCGGGCAGAATTTCCTTTGTGATGAGAAGATTATTTCCGATATTGTTTCTCTATGTGAATTGAGCAGGGAGACCCATGTGCTTGAAGTAGGTCCCGGTCTCGGAAGCATTACTTATCCTATATCTGAGCAGACTGATCATCTGACATGTGTTGAGATCGACAGAGGGCTTGCAGGTTACCTTAAAGAGAACATCACAAACGCCGAGATCGTTAATTGTGATTTCCTTAAATATGAGTGCAAAGACAAGCCTGAAGTAGTGGTAAGCAACATTCCTTACTATGTAATGACTGACATCATGAAGAAGCTTTTCGGTGAGTATTCCGGAGCGCGCAAAATGGTATTTATGGTGGAAGATGAGGCGATAGCAAGGATCGACTGCGGCCCTAACACAAAGCAGTACGGACCTTTGGCGATACTTTGTTCTCTTTACGGCAAGTATACCTATGAGTTCAAAGTTCCGCACACGGCTTTTGTTCCGCAGCCCAGAACGACATCTGCCGTAATAAGCTTTTCGAGGACGGAGTCAGCAGATATTCTTTCTTCTGAATTCGTGAAATTCCTTAACGCGTGCTTTTCGATGAGAAGAAAGATGCTGAAAAAGAACCTTGCTTCGTTCAAATCATCTGATTTAGTCAATGAAGCTCTAGAAAAGACTGGCATAAGCGAAAATGCCAGGGCAGAGGAGTTAAGACCGGACGAATTTGCATCGTTATTTACACAACTGAGAAGCAGTACGTAAACCATATAATAAATAGTGCTATAATTAAATATCTTCTAATTAAAGCGAGGGTACATTACATGAAAAAATCCAATGCCAGCTTACTTGGCAAATATTCTGACGGCTCTTACAAGCGTAAGGGTAAGAAAAATGATGCACCCGCAATTGTCGAATATAAGCAGCTTTATAAAGGTGAGATAAAGGCTAAGACCGTCACAGAGAAGAAGCTCATGACATTAGAAGATAAGATCAGAGCCCGTTCAAAGGCTAAGCAGGAAGAAGAGGAAGGATCCAAGGAGCAGAGCGCACAGATCACAATTGGCGGTATCCAGTATGTCGTAAGAAGCGACGATGCAGGATATGACCGTATCAAGAAAGTCGGTGTGCTTGCTGATGAGATCTATAACGACACAAAGAATAACAATCCATATATAGCAACGAATAAGACTGCAATACTGTCACTTTTCGAGGCTTGTGACCAGATAATCTCTTTAAGGGCTGAGAACAATGCACTCAAGACAGAGCTCACATATTACAGGGCAAAGGCAACACAGTATGCAGAAGAGAGAAGAGCTGACATCGAGCCTACTCCGATGGAGGAACTCGCAAATAGAGTAAGCTCAGGATTATTCGAGCATTTAAAGAATAGTGATGACAAAAAATCGAATTGAACTACTGGCACCTTCAGGCAACCTTGAGATCCTTAAAGTTGCCGTTGATACAGGAGCCGATTCCGTATATCTCGGATTAAAAGAATATTCCGCAAGAGCGGGAGCAGATAACTTCACGCTTGATGAACTTGAAGAAGGCGTGGACTATGCGCATGCAAGGTCCGCAAAAGTATTCCTTGCGGTAAACACACTTATGAGCGACTCTGAATTTGAGTTGTTCTATCCTACGATTGCTGAAGCCGTAAACATCGGTGTGGACGGCCTTATAGTTCAGGATCTTGCCGTACTTAAAAAGCTTTCATCTGATTTTCCTGACGTAATAATCAATTGCAGCACGCAGATGAATGTCTATTCTGCAGATGAATTCAAGAAGATTTCAGAGATAGGCGCGAACAGAGTAGTTCTCCCGAGAGAATTATCCTGTGACGAGATAGAGACAAGAACAAAGATTGCATCAGGTTACGGACTTGAAACTGAAGTTTTTGCACATGGCGCAGTCTGCGTTTGCGCATCAGGTCTCTGCCTTTTTTCTGCAATGAACAGAAGCGGTACGAGATCAGGCAACAGAGGTTCATGTGCCCAGCCGTGCAGGGAAGAGTATTCACTTTTCAATGACGGATTAAAGCTTAAAGACGGACATCTTCTTTCACCCAAAGACAGAGATGTTTCCGAATATCTTGAAAGACTTATTAAGAGCGGTGTTAAGAGCCTTAAGATCGAAGGCCGCATGCGTGATGCCAATTATGTAAGATCAGCCGTTTACTGTTACCGCAGAATGATCGATGCTTATTACGAGGGCAACCTCAACAGCGATCTTCTTAGGGAGATCAAGTACGAGCTTCTGGTTAACTTTAACAGGGGAGGCGCTTTTACATCCCAGTATTTGAGCGGCAGTAAGGATGATAAACTCCTCTCCGGAGAATATCCGGGCAAATATGGCGTCAGAATAGGCCGTATAAGCCGTCTCGATGCCAGGGATGGAATTGTTACTGTCGGTATCAAGAACGGCGCCATGGAGCCTCAGAAAGGCGATTATATCTCCATAAGAGATAACGCAAAAGAGATCTGTTCTTTCCCTGTAGGTAAGACCAACACAAATCTCAACGGTCTTGCTCTCAAGGGACTTCATCCGGACATGATAAAGAAACTTAAACCGGGTTATGAAGTATTCCTGATGAATCATGAGATTTCCATTCCGAAGCAGGAATTAAGAAGAACACCTGTAAGGATCGTTCTTAACAATAAAGGATCAGAGATCACGGCAACAGCAGTAGTATCAGACGGCATTGCAGAAAAGATCTCATCAGAATCTAAAGTCGTTATACCTGAAGATTACGACGGCAGGGCGCTTGATAAAGACAGGATCATTGAGCAGTTATCCAAGACTCTTGATACGCCTTTTAAGGTTATATCCGTTGATTTTGAAGGCAATGAAGAGTTCTATTGTCCTGTCAGCATAATCAATTCTTTAAGACGTGATCTGCTTACGGTATTAGAAGTAGAGGTCGTTAATTCATTCAAGAAGAAGCATGGTCTTGATTATGTTAATGATTCAGAGTTTTTCGGCGAACAGACTGAGAGATCAGGCGAGATCAAAAACATGTACACATATCCCGTTTTAAGACTGAACGAGGATATTCTTGAAGAAGGTGCTGATATTTATGCTTTCAGCATCTACGATCTTGCAGATCCCGATATATATTCCAGAGCTATCGAATTTGTAAAAGATCAGGGCGCAGAACTCGTTCTTATGCTTCCTGATTTCCATCATGATAAGCTTAATAAGATAATCGATTACGTTATTGCATTGCTTAAGGTGGATTTGGGTGACGGTTTTAAGGCAGTTATGTCTTCAAGACTTCTCACTGACCGCAAGTTCTTAAAAGACGGACTTGAGCATTATGCTTCCGCAGGCACAAACATTTACAGCAGCAAATCGCTTACTTATGCCTTCGAATATGCAGATGCGGTAATGCCGTCTTATGAGGTAAGTGCTGATGATCTTCTCCAGAACATAAGGGATCTTACTGAGGTTTTCGATATCGGTGAAAAGCCAAGAAAGCTTATCCTTCATGCAGACGGAATGATCCCCTGGATGCAGTCAGATTTCTGTGCGGCAGGAAGAAATCAGCGTCCCTGCGGATTCTGCCACGGAAATGCCGTGTATGATCTTAGTCCCAAGAGAGAAAATGACGGTACGGATCTTAAGGTCATTCCTCATCCGCTGGACTGTTCCTGCTCGATCTATGGAAGAGCTAAGAATCTCATTGATGAATCTTATGCTGAAGCGATTGCGGATATGGGATTTGACGTAATCTGCAACTATACGATATTACCGGGAGGTAAGAACGATGATTGATATACATATCGAAAAGTGCAGGGAAGACGCAAAGCTTCCTTCTTATGCTCACGACGGTGACGCAGGCATGGACCTTTATGCTGCAGAAGATGTCATCATCGAACCCGGCAGAACTGCACTTGTTCCTGTTGGTATCAAACTTGCCATTCCTTATGGATATGAAGTACAGATCAGACCAAGAAGCGGTGTCTCATTGAAGACTCCCCTTAGAATCCCCAATGCGCCCGGCACTATCGATTGCGGTTACAGGGATGAAGTAAATGTAATCGTATATAACGATTCATTCATGGTTGAAGAAGAAGTCTCAGAACCTCTGACTCTTGACAGCAAAGGCTGTATTCACGGTACTTATAAGATTCGTAAAGGCGACAGGATCGCACAGATGGTTGTTGCCAAAGTCGAGTACTGCAATTTTGTTGAGACAGATAATGTTAAGGCGATCGGTGAAGACAGAGGCGGCGGATTCGGTTCGAGCGGAGTTAACTGATTGACTATGGCCAGAAACAACAGCGGTTTTGTCAGCTTCAGCAGTATTACAACAAAGCGTAGAAGTCCGTTCGTAATGAGACTTGCATTGGTATTGAGTTTCATTGCGCTCTTTATCATTTCCTTTATCGCATTAACGGTTTTCTCGTCGAACAGACTGATGAACATAGACAGTTATGAAGTTACCAATGTACCTTCAAACATTCTGCCTTCATACAGTACGACAAGTTTTCAGTCGGCTGACGGACAGACATCTTTGCAGGGATGGTTTTTTAAGACCAAAAATCCGATATCAACAATAATCGTTGTTCACGATGCAGGATCAAACAGACTTCCGTTTGGCGTCGAAATGATCGATATGATCGAGAGCTGGCTGGATAACAGTTATAACGTATTCCTTTTCGACCAGAGAAACTCAGGTACTTCAGGCGGAGATATATGTACATACGGATATCTCGAATGGCAGGATGTATTGGGTGCTATTGCTATTGTTAAGCAGATCTCGGTAACTACTGACGTTATCCTTTTCGGAATCGGAACAGGATGCACATCCTCGCTCCTTGCATATTCATATCTCCCGCCTGAAGGCGCAAACGAGAATACGCTCTCAGAATACAGTCAGAACATACGTAATCTGAACTTCGACAGATCCTATATTATCGGCATGATACTCGATTCTCCTGCAAAGGAATCTGATGACTATATCAGACCGGAAGTTGTCCAGAAAGAGCCTCTGGGCTTCATCACACAGTATTCGGTTCCTTATGCGATCAGAGTATCTTCAGGTGCTGATAACGCTAGCCTTGCAGCAGAGATCGCAAGACTTCCGATTCCTGTACTTATCCTGTACGGCGGCCACGATACGTTCATCGGTGCCGAGAAGATCGACCAGATCATTACCGAAAGGAACAGACTTAATTCCAGCATCACAAAGAGTGTAATGGTAGCCGGTGCAGGTTATCTTGAGGAATACGGCATCAATAAGAATCTTTATATTGATACGGTAAACAGTTTCCTTAATTCTTACTATAAGTTGGACGAAGTTTAATATGGAAGATATTTTAATACTCGGCATTGAGAGTTCGTGTGATGAGACAGCAGCATCCGTTGTAAAGAACGGACGTGTCATATTGAGCAATGTTATCGCTTCCCAGGCAGATTTCCATGAACAATATGGCGGCGTAGTTCCTGAACTTGCTTCAAGAATGCACGTTGATGCCGTTTATCCGACCGTCGAAAAGGCACTTTCAGATGCAGGCATTGCTTTATCAGATATAGATGCCGTTGCCGTTACATACGGCCCAGGTCTTGTAGGAGCTTTGCTCGTTGGTCTTTCATGTGCCAAAGGATTATGCGAAGTATCGGGCAAACCCCTTGTCGGCGTAAATCATTTAAAGGGCCACATCGCTGCTAATTACCTGTGCTTTGAAGAACTTGAGCCTCCATTCCTTTGCTTATGCGTAAGCGGCGGTAATTCCATGATCGTCCGCGTTGACGATTATACAGACATGAAGGTATTGGGCCGTACCAGAGACGATGCGGCAGGAGAAGCAATAGATAAGATAGCGCGTGTAATCGGTCTCGGTTATCCCGGCGGCCCTAAAATGGATAAAGCAGGACAGGGAGGAGATACGGCAAGATATGTATTCTCCAAAACACATATGGGTGATACCCTTGATTTCTCTTTCTCCGGGCTTAAGACTTCTGCATTAAATCTCATTAACGGTTTAAGACAGAAGGGTGAAGAGATCGACATAAAAGATTTTACGGCATCCTACCAGCATGCAATTGCAGAAGCTTTACTCAAGAATACAATGACTGCATGCAAACAGACCGGAATCAAAAAACTTTGTCTTGCCGGCGGAGTATCAGCTAACTCATTCTTGAGAGCAGAGTTCGATAAACAGGCAAAAGCCAAAGGAATAAAGCTTTACTATCCTGAGCTTAAGTACTGCACTGACAACGCTGCAATGATCGCATCCTGCGGTTACTATGAATTCATGAGCGGCAAGCGAGATTCATTAGATCTTAACGCTTATCCGTCGCTCCAAATGTAATTGAATATATCGATAATTTCATTTTATTCACTTTACAATATAGGATATATCTTATATTATTGATATAGTATATATCCTATATTGGATGGGTGAATATATGAAGGATGATTATGAGAAGTATTTAGATGTACAGCTCGAAAAGGAATCTTTTAAGAGAGAATGGGAAGCTCTTGAGCCGGAATATATAATTATGAAGGCAATTATCGAAGCTCGTACTTCACAAGGATTAACGCAAAAGGAGTTATCTCTGCGTTCCGGAATCGCTCAGGGTGATATTAGTAAGATAGAAAACGGAAATGCTAATCCGTCAATTAAAACTCTGCAAAGATTAGCTACGGCTATGGGTAAGTGTTTAAGAATAGAATTTATTGATGTAGATCGTCCTGCATCTTAATGCCCTTATCTTCAATTTGCAAAATTATACTTAATCGATAAAATATACGATTATGGCAATTAAAAAAGGTATAAAAATAATAGCTGAGAACCGCAAAGCCTATCACGATTACTTCATCGAGGAGAGGTTTGAAGCGGGCGTGGCTTTATCCGGCACTGAAGTTAAGAGTCTCAGGGCAGGTAGGGTCAATCTCAAGGATTCATATGTCCAGGTAAAAGACGGGGAGATGTGGCTTATCGGAGTACACATCAGCCCTTATGATCATGGAAACAGATTTAATCTTGATCCTGAAAGAAACAGAAAACTCCTCATGCATAAGCGTGAGATCATCCGTTTGTATTCAACGGTAAAACAGGACGGATTAACGCTCGTTCCTACAAAATGTTACTTCAAAGACAGTAAAGTTAAGTTTGAGGTCGGACTTGCCAGAGGTAAGAAAGATTACGATAAACGTGATGTAATGGCCAAGAAAGAAGCAGCAAGAGATATAGACCGGGCAATCAAGAATTCAAAGAAATACAATTGATATATTGATATAATTAATCTAACAAATATAACGGCAGGGAAGGGTAATGACTACTAAGCTCATCAGTAAAGCTCACAGCAAGGAAATATCTATCAGGTATTCCCTTATGGCTTTTGTTTTCTGGGTCCTTACTCTTTGCTGGATAGCCGTAATATTCCATTTATCTGCTGAGACAGATATTGAATCATCCAGCCTGTCAGCTTCCATTCTCATGTTTATCAATGAGATATGTAATACCAATTTCACTGATGACTCATTATTAAGAATGGCTGCTCACTCTTCAGAGTTTGCCCTGCTGACAGTTCTAACTTACATGGCATTATCATCTACTAATAAGATTTCAAATAAGACATCTTATTCAGAGAGCCCTGTTAAGCTCATGAGATCAGATAACGAGATGAATATCATTTTCACATTATGGTTTACGATCCTAAATGCAATCTTCGACGAATATCATCAACTGTTCGTTACCGGACGCGACGGTTCGATTTTTGATGTTATGATCGACATGATCGGTATAGTCATTGTCCTTATAATAATCAGAGTAGTATTTACTATTTATCTCAAATCAAAGGGTAGAACAGAAGTCGTTTATACCTGAAATGAACTTATATAGCTCAGAAGAGTTTGAAAAGGGAAATAGTATTTACGAACGTATTTCCGAGCGTTCCGACAGAAACTATAAAGCCAATTTTATTAGGCGATTCAGTAAAATATACGGATCATTTAAGAATTATGAGCCGATAAAATCTATTGGAAGAAGAAAAACAATATAAATATTCTAGCGCAAATTGAAGTGGATACTTTCTAGTATCAATTGGAATGTACTGAATATTCTGCTGTATTTCTTGCAGAATATTCAGTTATCTTGCTTTAAATGTTCTGATAGGGTATAATCCTAGTGAATTTTTCTCTGATTATACGGAAAAATATTCACTGGCGAGGCAGATATGGAGCGACCGATATACCTTAATGAATTGATAAGAAAACAGCATAACGGA
>Ga0247608_10001576_pt1 | contig 31055 bp, 54 predicted proteins | sample 176DNAGHGlowgp2_FD_193490 | JGI IMG/M metagenome (GOLD analysis project Ga0247608, IMG submission 193490) | Sheep rumen microbial communities from Palmerston North, Manawatu-Wanganui, New Zealand - 1766 DNA GHGlow gp2 | ecosystem: Host-associated > Mammals > Digestive system > Stomach > Rumen ...
AAAGATATAATATATCAGAGTCGAGTATTCAAAAAAACTTTAGTCGCATACAAAAAAATATACTTAAGCAATATGGGCATGTATTAACTAAAGTAGGACGTGGAGATAAAGCAGAATATTATGTTACAGATATGGATGGTAATGAAGCAAGAGCGTTACTTATGTCACAAGAAACTAGCCGGCAAGTAATGATAGCTAAAGAAAGTTTACAGGCTATTGATTTTAATTTTGTAGTATTTCTTACTATATGTATGACACCTATGAAAAGTTTCTATGGATCATATGAAGGGTTTCTTGAATATGCGGAGTTACCTAAGACTAAAGATAACATACAGAACCTTAAGGATGCCTTAGACATGCTCGCCGCAGCAGATTATGTACAATATACTATAGATAAAACCGATGACAATTACTTTAACGCATTTATTTTTAAACGTGTGCGGGAAGATATGGCTATTTCTCTTGATATGACTTTACGTTGTCAACGACTTGCTAAAGAAAACCGCAAGCAGTCATGGATACCTTTATTTAAAACATGGGTAGGGATTCAATATATGTATGATAAACAGCCTTTTACTGTTAAAGAGTTATGTGATGTAACAGGGCTTTCCGCATATCAAATAAGAGAAAGTAAGAGGATTTTGGAGAAAGATAATTTATTCATTACTTCTCGCGCATATGCTTATTATGATAGGTGTCTGGGAAGTAATGTAGATCTTAATGGAATATATGAAGAGAATAGGATGGCGGTTGAGCAACAAATGAAGCAAAATAAGTAAGTTCTCCTCAGCCGGAAGCAGGTTTCTTAACCATATATATAATATAATATATGTTAAAGAAATGTGCTAGTGCGTGAGGAGATTCAATTAGAATTGTAGCAGGTGAGGAAATTCTGACAAAAAAATGGTCGGTTTTTAATAAAGACATAGAAATTATAGCACGTGCTAGGCTCTGGGGTGGCCCCGACCTCCATCCATACCACCATTCACGTCTATTTTCGATTTTCGGTTTTCCTCCCCTCTCACACGAGGTCTTACAGCACTAAGCCACCGAAGGTGGCGTGTGCCTAAGGCCGAGTGCATCACTTCACTTGACATTTCACTAAATATATATTATATATATATTATATATTATATCCCTTTTTATTATATAATAATTTTTTATAAATTGCAAGACATATGCACATCGCATATGCCTTTTTTTAAAATTATAACATATTTTTTAGGAAATTGCAAATCCCGCTGCATGACTTGACATTCATTAAAACATCTGTGAACGGCAGCGGGATTCCTGTGCGCGGTCGCCGCCGCGCCGCTCAATCATCCAGGCGCGCGGGGTATATAATTACGGGAAACATACAAGTCAAATAACTATATGGAAATCGCATATGAAAAATGGGTGATGGGTATGGATGTGGGATTCGGCCCTGGCTCCGCCAATCGCGGGCCGCTAAACTTAATAAAATATACTAAAACCGCGGGAATTGCTTATTTTTTATCGTTTTTCGTCTAAAAATACGAAGAAAATCACGAAAATGGGGCAAAAACCTTAGATTTTAAAGCAATCCTGTCCTCTACGGCTTGCAAAATTGGAAAAAATGTGCCCGGCCGCTGTCAATAGGCAATATATACAAAGTTTTTAGTTATTTTTCGTGCATTTTGCATGATTTCCCGCTGTTAATAGGAAAAATACACAAAAAACGAGGCAAAACTTTGTGAGTTTTGCCTCTTGAGTTTTGCACCGCCTACTTTTTCGGCGGGCGGTGCTTTGTCAGCTTGAAAGTGTACTTTGCACCCTCAAAAGTGAAGTGAAGTTCTGTTTCAGTTTCAAGGGCGGTTTCTGTTGCACCTAACCCCTCTATTAAAACCTTGACATCACTCAGCAATCGACCTTTGGTTTCGTCAACCTTGCGAACCTTTTCCGTTGCCTTGCGTGGCTTGTCGGACTTTTCATACCGTCTTTTATTCTGGCGGTCAGCCGTTTCCTTTGCCTTGATTTCGGCTTTGGTTTCAGCGGATTCTTCCACTTTACCGCTTTCCTCAAGAATAAGGTCGCAGGCTTCGGAGATGGAGATTTCCAACTTCTCAACGTATTCATCAATCTTGTTATCGTCAACTTCAAATCCTTTATACTTCATTCTGTTTACCTCTCTTTCTTTTGTTCTGTAAACAGTATATCACACTTTTTTGTGTTTGTCAACACTTTTTTATGAATTAGGCACTTTTTTTATAAAGTGCCTTTTCCATTTTCTGATGTTTTGCCATGCAATAGCGGAAAATCTCTTTTTCTATCATTACATCTTCAAGCCCTGTATGAGATTCAGTAAAATCCGTGTCAGCGGTAATAAATCTGTAAATTGTTTCCGCTTTTAACTGAGGACGTGGAGTTTTGTGTTTTGTCATATAACCATGTTCTTTACAAAAAGCCTTGTATGTGGGCATGGGGGCAATTACGTCACGAGCCATTTTTAAGGTGTCCCAAACTTCCGTATTGTAAGGAAGAAAATATCTATATTTTGACTTTGTAAGCCATCTTTGAGTATTTTTTGTTGCACCATCGTCAAACCTTGCGTTGTGTGCAATAACAATTTTTGTATTGTATTCTTTCATCACTTTTGCAAGAGTGTTTCGGATTTCGTACCATGTCGCAACCTTGCGTGTACCGCTTTTAATATCTTCATAATAGCGGGGGAGCTTGTTCGCATAGTATGCGGAGTTCATCAGTTCTTTTTCACCGAAGAAAATATCCTTTACGATGAAACTATATGTTTCATACACATTTCCATGCTTATCAACAACCGCAAAACCACAATCATATACAAACATATTGAAAGGTGTTACACCTTCAAAATCCTTGTCAAGAGGACACGTTTCAGTGTCAAGCATTACATAGTATTTACGTCTTTTGTCCATTTTTATAGCAACCTCTTTTCTTTATCGTATGTAAGTATTTTAGCACATTTCCGCTTGTTTGTCAAGCGGAAAGTGCAAGTTTTTCAAGTTCCGCAATAATATTTTTATTTGCGTCTATTGTAGTTCCGAGTGTCCAACCCTTACGAACCTTTGCATTATCATCAACCAAAATCTGAAAACCGCCATGCTTGCGTGTACAGTTTGCTTTTGTAGTGCCATATTTTACAAGGTGGATTTCATCATAAGGAAAGCCCCACTTTGCAAGCCAATCAATTTTTGCTTTTCTTACGGCGTTATCATATGCTTTTGTTGCGCCTTTTGCAAGCCATGTAGTAACCGCAACCCGCCACCCCAAACCCTTGAGAAGTGTAAGGATATATGCGATATATTCCATATCATATAACGGCTTTGCGATTTCATAAGGGCGAGGATTTTCTGCACGAAGATTCTCAAGCCAACCATCAACCCCATAAAGGTCTGCGATTGTTCCATCCATGTCGAATACAATAACCTTGTTCTCTGTCATGTTCCTTACCTCACTTTCACTTTCTGTACTTATTATATCAAATTTTGCGGGAAATGCAATATCGGAATATTGCACAAATTTTATTGATCAGATCCACTTCCTTTTGTGCAAATTGATGGGCGCCCGGGCGAAAATTTTGCAAAAGTCAATAGGTAAATTACACAAAAATTTTATTATTTTTTGTACTTGCAAAGTCGCAAAATTTTTGATATAATAAATACAGAAAGTGAGAGAGAGATAAAAAGAGAGCGGTCATCACAAGGCGCGCGACTTGAGATGCGGACTTCCCCACAATGGTGCTTGTTAATCCACTTTCAAAAAAAATACAATTTAATAAAAAAATGCTTGACAAAAGCAAAAATCTATGTTACAATAAGTATGTAAGATAAACAAAAGCAAATAAGAAAGAGGTGTTAGTATGACTAAGATGGAACTTCTCAATGCAATCGTAGTTGGTGGTGTTGTTTCCGAGGAAATGGAAGCAAAGGCTAAGGAATGGGCGGGAACGCTTGCAAAGCGTGCCGAGAAGCCTTCTAAGGCTCAGGTAGAGAACGAGGGCTTCAAGGCTCAGATTCTCGAGTTCCTTGGGACTTGCGAGGGTGCGGTAACTGCCGCCTACGTTGCCGAGGGTACGGGTATCCTCAAGGGCAAGGTAGTTGCTCTCCTTGGTCAGCTTGCAAAGGCTGGCGAGGTGGTTGCTGAAAAGGGCAAGGGCAAGGCTCCCATGTCCTACAAGGTAGCCTGAGATTACGGGAGCGGGCAACCGCTCCCCACTACCTAAAACCCGATGTGAAAAATGCGCTCTGTGAGGTCTGTGGACTTTGCGGAGCGTTTTTGTATGGCTGCGCCCAAAAACGCTCCGCCCAACCTTTTTTAGTTGAGCGGAGTATATTTTTATTTAACTTCTTCCCAATCATAAATATCAGGTTCGTAATCTGCATCCGTAGCTATCTGTGGAATGGTACTTTCAAGATAATCATAAATCTTGGCGCTTGTTTCCCAAATGCCATCCTTATCATCTTTCGCATATGCATCTTTATACTCATTAGCAAGTTCATCAGGGATTTCAATTATAGTATGACGTGTTACAGGATAAGAATAAGAAACTTCTACTTTCATCTTTTATTCCTCGCTTTCTTTATCTTATGTACTTATTATATCATATCTTATGTAGTTTGTCAACAGTATTTCGGAGAAATTTTTGCGATTATTACAATAAGTTTACACACATCTTCGTTGCTCATTGTTTGCATCATTTCATCCATTTCATCATCAGTTATTTGTGCAAGTGCGTACTTGTGCGCGATTTTATGCAATTCCATATCGGTCATTTATTTATCCCCCTTTGTATCAATTCTCAAAAGCATTAACGTATAACAAATGCACTCCCATGCGTGTACACCCATATCATTCGGAATTACATTCCAAACATCAGGATAAAGGCGCTTGATACCCGATAAGAGCATGCCACCCCAGTTTCCGCCACAGGCCGTACAGTTGTCAAGAAAACATTTCATGGTCATGTGGTTAGTATAGATATTGAAAATAGTTTCGATTACTCGCTTTCCATCTTCTCCCCAATACTTAATAAGAATATCCTGCGCTTCCTTAATTTCATTATAAGTAAATCTCATGTGTTTTTCTTCCTTTCCTTATTTCTGTATTAAGTATATCATGCGGGGGAGAGAAAGTCAAGCGGGAAAGTTGCACAAAATTGTTTGCAAGTTTTTGTGCAAAATGACTAACCGCCCGGGCGAAGAGTTAGCTTTCGCTAACCCTCTAAATCAATAAATTGACTATAATCAATATTTTCAACAAGGCTATCCACAGTCATTCTTGCATTATCGAAATAGTCTAAGAGGTCTGTTAAATCTTGAACCTCTTGCAGTCCATTATCTGCAATAGTAGAATCGAAATCATCAAAAAAGGTATATAAATCATCTCGAATTTTTATAAGCCTATTGTACTCTTCTTTTGTAAAAGTAATCTTTTGAATTTGAATGTTTACGCCTTTCATTTTAATCTCCTTTCTTTTTCATCAGATATTCATAAGTCTTTTTGCAATCCTCATAGGTTACACCACGGCGAAGGATGTATCCCCGCACCATTAACCGCATCTCTACGGCTTCATTACTTCCCGCACCAAATTTCTCTGCTACATAAGTTATCATTGCATTTGTAGGTGTCATAGTAGTCACCGCCTTTCCTTAACTCTGTATCTATTGTATCATACCCCTTGCGGTTTGTCAAGGGGTAATCTCATTTTTTTCACAAAAGATTTCCATAGCCTTATTCATTCTTCTACAAAACCTTTTCATCTTTTTAGGGTGTGCCGTCATGTATTCACCCGCCCATTTTGTCGCCATGTATTCATCACCGATTGTATGATACCATTCATTAACACTTTCTGACGTATCAAAATATTCATCTAATTTATCTTTTACTTTCATGAAATAGGCTTCATCATCCATAGTCCAAAGATGGTCTGTCATACAATGTCCGATTTCGTGCATCAAGAGCCATAGGAAAAGGTTTGCATGAACTGCGGGAAAGCGGGTTTCCGCATCTTCAAGGAATACTCTATCCATATCTTCATCTACTATTATAGTAAAATGAACAATTTTGTCTGTGGGGAGTGCTTCAAATTCAATGCCCCATTCTGCGGTTATACCAAAAGTCTGTGTGAATTCATTGACTATTTTTTCAATATCTTCCAATCCTTTTACTTTCATCTCTTGTACCTCTTTCCTTTTGTTTCTAAATAAATTATAACAAAAAATTTTTTATTTGTCAATTATGCAATTTATACAAAAGTGTTGGAATGTTTTTGTGCAAGATTGCGGGCACCCGGGCGAAAAGCGAACATACGTTCGCTATCCACTAAATTATCAGTATAATTTCCAAAGTAATTTATCAAGAGGCTTTACGCATTTATCACCCCAACCTATTCCTCTTTTTCGCCAAATCCACTCTATTATCCTTGCTTTAATCATTCTTTTCACCTCTCTTTCTGATTCTATTATACCACCTTGTTAGGGGCTTGTCAACCCCTAAATTAACAAGATGATGAAATACAGATTCAGTGCTACATTTGCAAGGTGCATTACAAGTCCGTTGATTCTGCGGTCAACCGCTAAATCCTTAACTACACCGATTCCCGCAACCGCAAGTCCGAACCACGCGATGGATAAACCGTAAATCATAATAAGGATTACGTTTACCACGGTTATCAGCGCCCGCAAGTCATTGTATTCAAACTTGTAACCGCCCTCAATTCCGAAAAACTCTTTTACTTTAGTCATGGTATTCTCCTCCCCAATTCATTATTATTCTACCTAATTTTAATCCAAATAGCGCACCTACCCAAAACGCTTTTATACGTTCATCGGTTTCAGTATTGATTTTATCCTCATACTCTCCGATACAATTATTGTATAATTCCCATTTCTGTTCTTTAGTCATCTTGTTTCCCTCGCTTTCCTTTACTGTAATTAAAGTATATCACATAGTCTTGCGGTAGTCAAGCAAAAATGCGGAAAATGTTGCACAAAAATGGTGTTACAGTTTTATGCAAAATGACGAACCGCGCCCGGGCGTCACGTTATGTAAACCACGCAACCGCCAACAAAAAAGTGGCGCATAGACACCACTCTATGCGCCGAAAGGAAAGGAGGATTTTCAGACTTTTGCTATTTGATTATCCCCAGAGGGATTCGAACCCTCATCTCACAGATTAAGAGTCTGTTATTCTACCATTATACTATAGGGGTTTGTTTTTGTCAACCCCCTATTTTAGGGGGTTGACTTTGTTAGGGGCAAGCCCTACTCTGCGATAGAGTAGGTCTTGGGGTTCTTACCCTTACCCTCGGTAACGATAACACCCTCAATCTGCTTGAGAAGTGCGGCTACCTTGTTGGTGGACTCGCCAACCTCGTCAGCGATTGCCTTTGCAGTCTTGGGTTCTGTGGTCAGAACCTTGGCGATTTCAGCCTTAACCGCCTCATTAGCAATCTGCGCCTTGGTAGGCTTGCTTGACCGCTTGTCAAGGCTTGCAATCATACCCTTGATAACCTCGATTTCATCCTCGGTGAAATCCATTCCCATAGCCTTAGTCAGTACGTCACGCTTTGTAATCTTTGCCATAATTAGCACCTCTTTCTTTTATTTTTTATTTTGTTTGTTTACATCTTTATTATATCAGATTTTTTTGAGTTTGTCAAGTTTTTTTTATTTTTTTTGAAGTTTTTTCGGTTGCGCAACCTGTTTTTCGGCATCTTATTGAGCCTGAGGGGTTCTACCCTTGTTGTTACGTTACAGTCACCTATGCACCTTTCATCTCTCATAGGAGGAACAGGTTTTATTGACTTTTCCTTGTCAAATATTAGGGTTTTAATACCACGTCATTTTAATCACTTCCTTTTCTCACTTTCTGTAATTATTATATCAGATTTTTTTGAGTTTGTCAAGTGTTTTTTTTAGAAATTTTTTGGCGGCTATCTGTCTTTCACAACGGTCAAACGGCGCTCGGCTCGCTCATCCGCCCTATTCGATTTTGTTGCCCCTCACTTTCTGAATTTATTATATCAAAAAATTTTGCAAATTGCAATATCGGAATATTGCACAAAGATTATTGGGAAATTTTGTGCAGAATGCCAAACAAAAAAGTCTTGACAAAAAATGCGGGGTGTGGTATAATGGTATTTTTAGCGGGCGCACAGGTGAAACCGGCCGTGCGCCCGCCGACGAATAAAAGAACAGAGGATTACCCTCTGTTCTTTCGCCAAAACTTCACAAGAGCCTCAACCGCCTTTTCATCTTTGGGGTCTCTAACGGTGGCCAACTTAGTTTTCGCGATTCCCGCCTTAACGGCTTCTGCATAAGACTTTGTTACCTTACCACCCTTAGTTACATAGCTTACTTCTCTCATTTTTGTTTTCTCTCTTTCTTTGCTTTTGTTATACTTATTATATCATGCGGGGGTTGATTTGTCAACCCCCTTTTTTTATTTTTTAGTAAGTATCTAACCCCATCATTTCCGCTTCAAAGTCGGAAATTTCATCGGGATTCCCGCAAGGGTCGGCGAAGTATTCTTTGGCGGTAGCTATCGCCTTTTCTTTTGTGGGTGCTTCAACAATGAAGTCTTCACCGCTTTCATAGTCATAAAAGAGCCAATTCTTCATACTTTATTCCCCCTCTCCAAAAATAAATTCCTGACAATCGGGGCAAATGCCGCTGATGAGCCATTCTCTTGAAGTAGCGGGAGTAAGAGGCATAGCGTTCTGAATGAGTTCCCCATTTTGCCATGCGTCAAACTCAGAAGTTACAAACGCACCCTGATATTTCTGTCTACAGAAAGGGCAAGTCTGTTCAAGTACGATGGTATCCTTATCTCCATAAAGCATTGTCATAGTTATTGCCTCTCTTTCCTTTTGTTGATTCTATTATATCACTACCATTCCCGCTTGTCAAGCATTTTTTTCAAATTCTTTTTTGCGGTGTTGCGGGATTCCCACCTAGGGGACTTATGAGAAACTGTCCCCATCTTTACGGGGAAGTATGCCCGCTGTTTCTTTGCATCCGCCTTTTTCTGATTCTTTTGTACCATTTTCTTTTCCTCTCTTTCTATATCTATTGTATCAAAAATTTTTTTATTTGTCAATCATGCAATTTGCACAAACCTATGCAGGAGATTTTGTGCAACTTTTTGCGCCCGGGACGTTCAGCGGGAACCCGCATACTTATCCCATAACCATGCCCCACACTCCATGAGGCCCCAACCGCCAAACCATATAATAGCAAGAATTAAAGCACCCATATTTTTTACCTCTCTTTCATTTACTCTATTGTATCATATAGGGGTTGAGTTGTCAACCCCTGTTTTCCATTTTTGTAAGGGACTTTTCATTTGTGAATGTAGCCTTTTCAAATTTAATTTGATATGCTACGTTGTCAACAGTTAAGTCACCGTCATCTGTGAAAGGTATGTTGTCCTTTTTCCACTCCTGTCCATATGTTTCGGTTACCATCTTTTCAAAAACTTCACCTTTGTTGTACTTTGTGGCGGTAACAGTTTCATCAAAGAATTTGGTTGAGCATAAAGGCTTAGCAAACTGAAGCATATAAACTTTAATGTCGTTAGTGGGACAGAACCGAAGTGCCATACCAGCGCCACGGCTTGCTTTATCCAGCTTGAGGATAGAGGGGAGCAAACACTTGTTCGCATATGCCATGTAGACAGTTCCCTTATAAGAGAATCCAAAGATATATTCATGTGTATACGCAAGTGCGTTGTAGCGGTCGATCATGTTCATAAGAAGTGTGGTGTTTGTCATGGTGGTGTACCGTCCTTTCCTTAACTCTGATACTATATTATCACACTTCACCGGAGTTGTCAACCCCTAAATTGAAAATTTTTTCGATTTAGCAAAACGACGAAATTTTAGGATAAAATTTGTGCAAAATTACCCGCAAAAAACACTTGACAAAAACTTGGCGGTATGGTATAATCAAATGGCGGCCAGCTTGCTGAAAGTACGACCGCTGGCCGCCCGCCAAAAGGACGCAAGCTTTTTACACTTGCGCCCTAAGGAAAGGAGGATTTATTATGAATAATGAGGGCTACCACAGGGACTCGAACCCTGGACCTAATGCTTACAAGGCACTCGCTCTACCAACTGAGCTATGGTAGCATATTGTCCGAGCACTGGGGACTTGGCGCTCGGCTTGCTGGCATTCCCAGGCGCCCCAGGTGGTCCCCAGGCTTTGGCGCCCCACAGTACCTTGTGGTATTCGGAATAGATTTTTAACTCGGCGGGTCTCTCATTTGCTTTCCCTCACTTTCTGTATTTATTTTAACATAACTCTGTAGCATTTGTCAAGCACTTTTTGAAAGTTTTTACAGTAAAATTGATTTTATAAACTCTGATAATTGAATACATTAAATAATTATTAATATCAATTTCATTGGTCAAAAAATGAATTCTTTTCATCATATAGCGAGAAAATCCATATTCCCACCATGTTGCACCTGTGCTTAAATTAACAACTTTGATTTTATACATAGCATCATTCCCCTTTTCTTTTCATGGGGCTTATTATACAAGCCCCGCCATATACTGCTCTACGAAGAACAGGTCTTCGTTACGGGCAAGGATAGTAATCTTTGCCCAATTCATTTCGACGTCTTCCACGTCTACCTTGCAAGGAATCCGCATGTACAGTGCCATGAGGGTTTCCTCAAGGTCGTTGGTAATGTCGTTGCGGTCTACCCAGTAGATTTTCTCGGTCATGTTTTTGTCCCTCTTTCCTTATTTCTGTATTTATTATATCATGGATTTTCTGGTTTGTCAAGCACTTTTTTTATTTTTTTAGTGGACTTCCATTTCCACTACATCATAGACGGGTTCTTCGGCATCATCATCCGCCCACCACGGCTGAAAGTATTCCTGATGCTCGGACACGTATTCCTCTGCGCCCTCACGAGAGGAATATATGCGCTGAACCTCTCGACAACCATATTCTTCATCTACTACCGCACGTACTACATAAACTATCATATTTTTTACCTCCTTTATCTCTTTCTGATTATATATTACCATACTTTAATCGGTTTGTCAACCCCTTTTTTACTTTTTTATAAAAACTTTTTCGTTTAGTCCGTCAAGAGAACCGATGTACATTTCAAACAGATGTTCGTGTACTTCTCCCGCCTTAATGTGATTCACTTGCGGGGACGTTTCTATTATATGATAGAAGTCCTTATAAGATTCGAAGGTGTGTTCGATTTTATTGAGGTGGTTCTGAATTTCCCATGTGTACATATCGTGATCTCCTTTCCTTTATCTTGACTTAATTATACCACAAGAGCGCACCGGTGTCAATATACAAATTGCACAAAATTACAGGAATACCTTTGTGCAAAATAACGAATAAAAAACACTTGACAAAAACTGCGGAGTGTGATATAATGGAAAAACAGCGCGGTGACGAAACGCAGTGGCCGTCACCGCGCTGCTGAGCCGCATCAACTAAAAAATGAAGTTTTATAGGGTAACTTCCAACCTGAGACATTTATTTTTTCTCTGCCTATAACGGACTCTCTGAGCCGTTTAGTTTCAGATACCATGTGAGAGGTAGTCATCCGCATCCCTCGGTTGACCTCAGCGGGACTCGAACCCAGCATTTTCGACTTGAAAGGTCGATGAACTAACCATTTATTCGATGAGGCCATTTCTTACTTTCTGTATTTATTATAGCACTTCTGTTTTGATTTGTCAAGTAGTTTTTTTATTTTTTTTGCGACCGTCCTGCCGTCCTCGGAGCATTTCCTCTCAGTCGCCCTCCGATGCTGGTTCACATTTATATACCGCACAACAGGACTCCGTGCGGTGGTGGGACTTTGTCAGGAAGTCTTACTGCGGCAACTTGCGCCTTTGGGGGGTTACCCTTGCTTCCTTCCCTCACCTTACATACTTATTATACATCCATTCTTCTCAAAAGTCAAGCATTTTTTGAAAAAATTTTTTTTATTTTTTTCGTAAATTTCGCTTGACAAATGTCTGAGCCATGTGATATAATTGTTTGGCGGTGAAGCGGAGTCTTTCGACTCCACCGCTTTAAATATCAAAGGAAGCGTAACCAACAATCACATCAAAACCCTCAAAGTGGTAATAGTTATAATAATCGCCATCATGTGAAACACATTCCTGTTCAAGCTTTTCGATAAAAGCATCAACCGCATCTTCATTATCTAACTCACGGTCTATTTCACAATAATCCTCATCAAAACCCTCAAAGTCTTCGATAGTTATGTTAATATCTCCGTTGTAAAGTCTACATGCGGTAGCATCATCTCCAAGTGCCTTAACTTCCTGTATTATCATCTCGCGTGTCATCATTTTCGTTTCCTCCATTTTCCTTTTGTTGTACTTATTATATCATGTTTCTGGTACTTTGTCAAGCATTTTTTTTATTTTTTTGCGGAAGTCCGTTCTACTCGAACGGATCCCACCGCACCCACGCAAGGGCCTCAGCTGGTGTCATACCCAATGACCGCCTTGCCAGTCGGAACAGATGGTACATTTCAGATTTACTCATATTCATTACCTCGCTTTCCTTACCTTGTAAATACATTATACCATACCGATTTTTAAAAGTCAATATACAAATTGCACAAATTTTGGGAGCGGGATTTGTGCAAAATTTTATGTAATTTCCGCTTGACAAACGGCTGGCTGGTATGGTATAATTTTTTGGCGGCAGAACGAATTCAACGATAGCACATTTTGATGTAAAAGTCAATATACAAAATGTACAAATTTTGGGATAAAAGATTGTGCATTTTTTTCATAAAAAACACTTGACAAATAACCCTCTAGATGAAACAAACAAGCAGCGGCGCGCGTGCGAACAAAGTGGCTGCACGCGCGCCGCCAAAAAGGGGTTAGCAATACGCTAACCCCATATCCCGCCACCTCAGGATGCTTATCTGATTGCAAGCCCGCCCGATTTCCATGGCTTCCCGCTTGGTGCTTACTCTGTGGCTCTTGTCTATGTACCATATCCCATCAGAGAGCCAGATCCCGCAATTCCCGCCATATGCTTTAATGGCTTTCATTGCATCAACCATACTTTCGGTCTCTATGCCCTCTGTGGCTACCTGCCACCCGCTTTTATAGGTGATAGGCTTTCCAGCCTTAAGGGTTAACCCGCCGTTGTTTGTTATCTTGCGAAGTGTTCTAATGTTTATCATGGTGTTTTCCTCTCTTTCCTTTTCTGTATTTATTATATTACATAAATTAAAATTTGTCAACCCTTAAATTTCCGTTGTTGTGATTTTTAGTAAACTCTATTATTTTTTTCCTCTTCCAAAGGTGCGACTATATTTCTAATTGTATCTATTAAATTTTCATAAGCGTAACGTCCATCAAAAGCACCGTTTTCAAAAGCTGTATCTATTGCATCATAAATTTTTTCGATGTAATCATTCATTCTTTTGTCCTCTCTTTCCTCTTTCTGATTATATATTATCATATTTATTCCAGTTTGTCAAGTAGTTTTTTGCTTTTTATCGGATAAATTTTATTATCCGATAATTGCCCGTTACTACTGTAATATGCTTATAGTTTTTCATATGAGTCTTTCCAAACTCTATTGCATCCTCTACTGTTTCAAAAGGTGCATACTCCATCCACTTCTTATTGTCATTGGTTCCTCTAATTACATAATAATTCATCATTTTTGTTTCCTCCTTTGTTCTTTCTGATTATATATTATCATATCCGGTTCTATTTGTCAATACTTTTTTGAAAAATTTTTTATTTATTTTTGCACAATAAAAGGAACAGAATTTTGTGCATTTTTTTACAAAAAACCACTTGACAAAACCTGCTCCAATGTGGTATAATTTTTTGGAGTGGAAACGAAATCTTTCGATTCCGTTTCCTTTGTTATTTTGCTATAAACCACATAATCCCAGCACCGCTTGGAGATTCATCATAAAACCATGTTCCAAAGTCGTTATCTTCTTTATCTATGTACTTTGTTGTGTTTGTGCTATTGATTACAAAACCGCTCCAACCTTTTGTGCCGTTATAAATGTATCTACCGTAAAAATCTTTACTCATATTTTTATCCTCCTTTTGATTTGACATTTCCGGTTGATTTGTGGTAATTATTTAATAATTACCACAAATCCATTTTCTTCAAGTCGCTTTATGTTAATTTCGTTTACCTTTACCGCACCTATTACATAACCATCCTTTTTGATTATTGCCATTTTTTTTGTCCTCCATTTCTTTTTCTGATTATATATTATCACATTCAGCGCATTTTGTCAACAACTATTTTTTATTTTTTTTATGTAGCGGAACTCTTTAAAAGAGTTCCGACTCCTCCGGCTGTGGCTCATAGCCTTTGTAGCCGTCCTCTGTGTAAACCTCTTCGCAAGTTACGGTAATATCAAAATCGTCATACATCATTTTTGTTTCCTCCTTTGTGGTGTTCTCTTGTTTCTTTCTGATTATATATTATCATAAACCGGTTTATTTGTCAACAGTTTTTTTGATTTTTTTCATTTATTTTTGCACAATTTTAGGTGATTTTTTTTGTGTATTTTTTTATAATTTTCCTCTTGACAAATGCTATTCTCATGTGTTATAATATTTTGGCTTGGAAACGGAATCTTTCGATTCCGTTTCCCTTGTTTTAGCACTCCCATTCTGTTGAAACTGTATTATCCTTTTTGTTGATTTCAAAATCCTCTGTTGTGTAATTATAATTGTCTTTCCATCCCGCATTGACAAGTTCAAAATCCTCAACTCCGTTTGCTACTGCCCATTTGTAAAGATCCTTAATCGTCATAGTGTTCACCTTTTTAACCTTTCCTTTTGTTTTGGTGTTCTCTTGTTTCTTTCTGATTATATATTATCACATTGGATTCAATTTGTCAATAACTTTTTTTATTTTTTTACAAAAAAAATGCACAAAAAAAGGATTCATCTTTTGTGCAAATTTTTGCAAATTTACACTTGACAAATCCTAATCACTTATGATATAATTTTTTGGGGTTTTTTCGTGTGGAGCGATGGTTCGGAGTGCCTGAGTTTAGTCAGCGGAGCCTAATCAAAGTTAGTTTTAACTAACCGGGGGGAAGTATTTTAGGAAAATCGAACAAGCGTTCGACGAATCGAACTTCGCCACCCCCATTCCCAGAGAAAATTATCTTCAACACGATTTTCGAGAAAATGTCCTCCGTTTCGGATCACGAAAAATAAAAAGATTTCGCCCATCGAATAATCCATTCATGACTCAAATCAACTCTAGAAACTTCATACCCCATTTCTATTAACCGTATTTCATTTTCCATCCAAAGAGAATTTACATGGATATAACTTTCACCCTTTTTAATCGCTTTACATACCATTTCTGTTAAATTAGCCCATTGTTCTTCAATAGCAACTTTATACTTTTCTTCCTGAATAATCTTCGTTGCCTTTGCGGCGGCCTCTGCTGAAGGCATCTCAGGTGGCATCCCCGCCCCCTCAACTTTTACCCCCCATGCGGTCATTGCAATCTCCGCAGTCATCTGCCAATCCCGCTCAATATTATAAACTTGTGCGCGATCAACTTGTACGTTATCGCTCTTATAGACAATTTCCCCATCAGTAGAACTCAAAACCATTTTATATTTCTTCATACAATCTATCATCTATCTTCCACCACCACATCCACTTTCATCTCAACTTGTTTTGTATCCATAATCCTATTATCATAAATCCTATACTGTATCGCCCCCGCCTTCAAAAGCTCATAGCCAAACTCCTCGACCATCTGTTTCAAAATCATATCTTCTTCAAAAGGAGCAATGAGCATACGAGGATCATATGCAAACGTCCTCCTATAATGCTCTGTATGGCAGGGCTGCCATATAATTTCAAGATTTTTTTCACAAGAGTCAAGGTTAGGCATTGGCTCCGGATTTTGCATCACGCATGGAGTTAACGGATTTTCGACTCGTTCTAAGTTTTCGACAATCGCTTTGAGATGCGGGAGGGATGCCTCGTCCGCCTTAACCTTCTTCCGCAGTGTCCGAAGCTTCTTCTTAATTTCCTTTCGCAGCTTCCACCGCGACATGTATTCCTCTTGTTCTTGCATTTCCATTTCATAATCATTCATCACTCTATCTCCCAAACTAAACTCCGTACTAAGCAAGGTCTTACTATAACATTAAGAATATCCTCAGAGATACCTTTTTGATAATAAATTTCATCAAATTTACATCCCCTACAACTGTCATTTGCTGGTACAAATAAAATCATTGTACCTTCATGAAAAATAAGACGACGTTCTGAGCGGGAATGGATGACACGTTTTAAATCTGAGTGATATTGATCACATAGTTCAATAAACTTTTTTTCTGCCCATTCTTCATATTGATAAAAAATACCAATTTTTTTAGCGATGTTAATCCTCTTCATGTAAAGCCTCTTTCAAAAACTCTTCATAAACATCATGCGTCTTTACAAACATCTTTTCCCCACAATGAGGACAATAATCTTTTCTTTCTGGCACGCTGCATCCACAAGCAGAACAATCATAATATTCAACTCTTCCATTCATTTCTTTAGGTATCCATTCTGCCATGCGGGAAGTCGCTTCAGGCGCCTTGAACATCACTCGTGGAGCATTAGTCAACTCCTCCGCAATCTTATTCAACGCCGCCGCAATCTGATATAAGTCTTGTTCAGTTAAAGTTATCATAATATTTTTATTATATTCTCTAATCTCATCAGTTATCTTATCAGTATAAGCATTTCCAAATAAATCATTTAATTTAGAATCTTCACTACTCTTCTTTATAGATTCCATCGTTTCCTGAGCAAACTTTATACTATCATCTCTAGCTTGATCCCATTCCTTAAACGTCATCTTCTTTCACCTCTAGTTCTTCTTCCTTAGTCATCTTAGCTTCTAATGCAATACATTCAAGCAACAGTGCATTAGATGCAAAAGCTGCAATAACTTCCTTATCCATACCTTCGTCTTCCATCTTTTTAATCTCTTTCTTGAGATCATATCTCCAATGATGGATAGGTACAATTCCATATCCTGCCTGAATCGCCTTATATATTACATAAGTCGCCTGACGGAATTTCTCAATTTCTTCTTCGGTTCGCGGGCATTCAATCCTACGAATAATATCTTCTGCTTCTCTTACTATCATGTGGGAACGCGGCTTCGTGACGCCTCAAGGCAAGCTCCGCCGCAACCTCCTTTCTATTCTTCTATCTCTTGTACTGTATCATTTGCTTCTTTCTTAACATCACTCACTAAATTTAAAAAATATCTTAATCCAACTGGTGGAATATAAGGTCTTGTCATTAACCAATGCTGAGCATTTCTCTTGTTCTCATGATAACTTACCTGACTTCTCTGCTTGTGCTTTGTCATTGTAGCCATATCTTTATCTCCTTTAAATTTCATTTTCTATATATATTATATCAAATATTTTTTTCTTTGTCAAAAATGTTAAATGACTCTTGACAAAAATGAAAAATTTTAGTATAATAAAGCTATAAGGTAGAGAAAGGAGTCCTTAAATGAAATCTAATAAACTTACAGAAGAAGATGAAAAATACATAAAATTAGATTACTCGTTAGAGGATCCCGCGGATAGAATAGCATTGGTTAACAAGATTATCGAAACCATTCCTGAAGATAAACTCACTAAAAAATATCTTGAGGAAATGGCTAACTATATTTTAATGCTAAAGACAAAAGAAGAAAAGAAAAAACAATATGAAATAATATCAAAAAATAGACAAACTGTTATAACTGAAAGAGAAACAAGCATTGAAGGATTATCCATTAAATATATGAACACTACAAATGATAATACCAAGATGCAAGAAGAAGATATATTATATAATTTAGCAATTAATGATAAGAATGTTTTCTTAACTCCGCGGTATCGCAAAATTTCACAAGAAGATATAGACACAATACCTGGTATTAAAAATGTAATTGATGCAATTAAAAATCTTGAAAGTCAGCTACCAACCGCAAAAGGTCATAATAAATTTATTATTAAGCAGACTATTAAAAATTTATGGAAAGATGTCTATGTACTGCGGGCGAGTAAAGAAAAAAACATAAATTGTATCAACGCTACAAAAAGCGTTCCTAAATTAGAATTATACGAATACATCACCATCAATGAAGATGGTTCTTTAGATGTTGACGCCAATATCTCATTATTGAATCCAACGCATGTTTCATTACTATTGTGTAATTATCCAAAACTTAAAGAAGATTCTTATGGCAAGTTTGAGTCAGATATGTATTATACTCTTCTTGCTCTTGAGGATCTAGTTACACGCGCCTTAGAGGATTGCCCGCTTTATTATGATCTACTTGTTTATAAAGTAGATGGTATGAAGAATGACGATATTCAAAAGGCTCTTGTAGAAACATTTGGTATTCAATATTCTGTAGAATACATTTCCTCTCTTTGGCGTAACAAAATCCCCAAGATGATAGCAGAACAAGCAGAAAAAGAATGGCTTGAATGGCATTATACAGAAGAAGAAGTGGGTTATTGGAAGCGTTGTAGTCGCTGTGGTCAAATTAAATTAGGTCATAATAAATTCTTTTCAAAGAATAAAACGAGCAAAGATGGCTGGTATAGCATTTGTAAAGATTGCAGAAATAAAAAAGTTGGAAAGGTTAAAGAATTATGACAGAAGTAAAACAAAAATGTACTTGTTCAAGATGTAAGAAAACTATGTCAGAAATTAAGTTTTACAAGCATCCTGATGGTACAAGAGATGAAATGTGCAAAGATTGTCTTTGTGCGCACGTAGATGCATTTGATACATCAACTTTTTTATGGATATTAGAAAGATTTGATGTTCCTTATGTACCTTCTGCATGGAATAAATTGCGGGATACTACTTTTCAAGAAGATCCTAAGAAGTGTCATGGACCTGTTGTAGTTGGTAAGTATCTTACTAAGATGAAGCTTAAACAATGGGTTAATCCGAAAACAGGTAAACGATATACTTGGGCAGATTCTGAAGAGTTACAAGCACAAGAAGCTCAATCGGTCGAACTAACTGAAGAAGAGAAACAGTTAATTCGTGAAAAAGATGAGGCATTAAAGAAGCAGCTTGATGAGGGATTGATTTCTGAGGCGGAGTATAAGACACTTGCTTCAACAGAAACACAACATGAAGAAGTTGTTGATATGGGATTTAACTTTCCTGGCGCTGAAGTAATGCCTATGAATGGCGGATTCATTGAAGATAAGTTTTTACCTGAATCTGAATTACCTGACTTTGGCGCGGAACTGACTGCGGAGGATAAAATTAATTTAGCCTTAAAGTGGGGTAGATTATACACACCTTCAGAATGGATTGAATTGGAGAAGAAGTATAATGAGATGATTAACTCCTTCGATATCCAAGACGCCGATTCCCGCAATACATTAATTTTTATGTGTAAGACAGATCTTAAAATGAATCAGGCTCTTGACTTAGGAGATATTGATGGATATCAAAAATTGGCAAGGGTTAATGATGGATTGCGGAAATCTGCTAAATTTACAGCAGCCCAGAATAAAGATAAAGATAGTGGTCAAATTGATTGTACGGGTGTGTTAATTATGGAATGTGAAGCTATTGGTGGATTCATTCCAAGGTATAAAACTGATTATGATTTAGATATTATTGATAAAATTATTAAAGATAATAATAGTTATGTTAAAAATTTAATTACACACGACTTAGGTTTTGGTCAAGAAATTGAAAATTATTTAAAGAAAATTCAACTTGAACAAGAAGCTATGGAAAAGAATAATGAAGAAGCTCTTGATGATGAGATAGATGATGAAGATATTGCAGCATATTATGAACGTATAGCAGAAGAAAGAGAAGAAGATTCTAAAGTAACTGAAGAGTCTAATGCATACGATAAGAAGGGTGGTGAACCTAGTGGCGCTAAATGATATAATGGAACGATATAATGATACCGTTCTAAATGAGAAGATTAATGATTCATTATCTGAGATTCTAAGTAAACATGGTGATTCTCATAGTATTAAGAAAATAGGTATATCAAAAGAAAGAATTACTGCATGCCTCCCTGAACTTAGGAAGGCTATTGCTTTTTATCGAGAATATCCAGATTTATATATTGATTTTTGTGTAAATTGCTTGCCTGAAGATAAGCGGGAGAAGTCGTTTAAACTATATACATACCAAAGGATATTTCTCCGTCAAGCCATGCGCAACCGCCACGTTTATGCAGTTTATCCTCGTGCTTATTCAAAATCATTTTTATCTGTATTGGTATTAATGCTTAGATGTATCTTTTATCCTGGTTGTCACCTTTTCGTTACAACAGGTGGTAAGGAGCAGGCTACTGGTATCGTGCGGGAAAAGGCGGAAGAGTTATGTAAGTTAATTCCTGGATTAGCGAATGAGGTTAACTTTGAACGTGGTAAGTCTAAATCTTCAAAAGAAGAGTTTACCTTCCTGTTTAAAAATGGTAGTGTACTTGATGTTATGGCGGCAAGACAAAGTTCTCGTGGACGCCGTGCTACTGGAGGTCTTATTGAGGAGTGTATACTTGTAGATGGAACTCTACTTAATGAAGTTATTATTCCTACTATGAACGTTAACCGTTTACTTCCGGATGGTAGTAGACGTGATGAAGAGGTTATTAATAAGAGCCAAATCTATGTGACTACCGCAGGGTGGAAAAACACCTTCGCTAGACCTAAAAAGTTCATAGGCGAAGTAAAACTCCGTGAACCTCAAAATGAGGGTGTGGTATTATTTAATACTGCTAATAGTGAAAGCATTGAATATGTAACGCTATGCCAAGCCGCTTAAGCGGAAGGTTCAGAGACTATCGAAAAGGCGAAAGCACTGAGTAGAGTAGGTTTAAGGTGAAAATCCTTATTCCGAAGCGCGGAGAATTTAAAAATTTTTAGGACAATTTTTTATAATTTAATTATTATATTTTTCATAATATTGTGTAAGGCAAAATAGTGAAAAAGGAGATAATTAAAATGGAAAATTGGAAAATCATAGAAGAAGCTTCAAATTATGAAGTTTCTAACACTGGGTTAATAAGAAATAGAACGACTAATAAAATATTAAAGGGTAGATTATCTAAAAGCGGTTATTTGCAAGTAAGTATTAAATTAGATGAAACTAATAAGTTTTCTAATAGATATATTCATAGATTAGTTGCATTATATTTTATTAGTAATCCAGAAAATAAAAGAGAAGTAAATCATAAAGATGGAAATAAAGAAAATAACAATGTTGAAAATCTTGAATGGGTTACTTCTTCAGAAAATCAAATTCATAGGCATGAAGTTTTAGGTAAGATTAAAACTTCAAATAGAAGAATTGGTAAATTTGATAAAAATACTGATGAATTATTAGAAGAGTTTGATTCAATACTTGATGCAGTACATTCTATGGGACGTACTTCAAGAGTGAGTATAGATCAAGTCCTTCAAGGTAAACATAAATATGCTTATGGGTTTTCCTGGAAATATTTAAATTAAGAAATAGTCCAATTTTATTCAAATAAAATGTATGATAAGTTAATGATGACCTTGCTTGAACAGATTACTGGTACCGAACAGGCGGTAATCATGGGAGGTACCTGGAGAATACCGGTTGCGGAAGGGCTGCTAGCGAAGAACTTTATTCAGCAACTTAAGCTTGATGGTACTTATAACGACAGTTCATTCGGACGTGAGTATGAATCTGAATGGAGCGGGGATGCGGAAAATGCTTATTTCTCGTCAGAGATTTTTGACAAATATCGTATTCTAAACCAACCTGAATATGAATATAGCGGCAGAAGTAGCAAATCCGCTTATTACGTGTTAGGAGTCGATGTTGGTCGTAAGAGATGTACTACTGAAGTATGTGTACTTAAAGTAACCCCGCAACCGCAAGGCGCACCATTAATCTCTCTTGTGAATATATATACTTGGGAAGGAGAACACTTTGAGCAACAGGCAATTAACTTAAAGCAGCTTTATTATAAATATAAGGCGCGTATGTGTGCGATAGATGCTAATGGTCTTGGTATCGGTTTTATTGATTATATGATTGAGTCGCAAGTTGATCCTAAGACTGGTGAAACACTCCCGCCTTTCGGAGTAGATAATCTTGATGAGTACCCAGAATACAAGAAGTATCGGACACCAGAATGTGAGAAAGATGCTATTTATCTAATTAAGGCAAATGCTCCTATTAACACAGAAGCTCATACTTTTGTTCAGACTCAGTTATCAAGTGGCAAGATTAAATTCCTCATAGACGAGACCACCGCAAAGTTAAAATTGATGGAGACCAAATTAGGTCAAGGTATGACGCCAGAAAAACGTGCAGAGTATCTAATGCCATTTACTTTAACTACATCTTTGCGGGAGCAAATGCTTAATTTGATTGAAGATAATGAAGGTGTTAATATTATTCTTAAGCAATCTTCTAAAGGTACACCAAAAGATAAGTTCTCTGCTTTTGAATATGGGTTATATTATATCAAAAAATATGAGGAAGATAGACGTAAACGTAAGAAATTTAATTTTGCAGACTTGATGCTTTTCAATTAAAAAACCTGGGCAGGATTAATGAAAGTTTTTTATGTAAAAATGATATACTATAGTTAATAAAAGGAGTGATTCTATGAAAGCTAGTAGAGGTGAAATAACAATATCAGAAATATTAACAGAAGCAGGATTAGATTTTCAAGAAGAATATAGCTTTCCAGATCTTGTGTCTAATACAGGCCGTCCTTTAAGGTTTGATTTTGCAGTCTTTGATGATGAAGGTGATATTGATTTTTTGATTGAGTATCAAGGTATTCAGCACTATGAGCCAAAAGAAAAATTTGGTGGTTGGTCAGGATTGCATAAGCAACAGTTTAACGATATGAAGAAAAGAGAGTATTGTAAGCAACATGGTTATACTTTGATTGCTATACCATACACAGATGAATTTCTGTTAAGTTATGATTATATTATGAACTTAGCAGGATATTAAGGAGGATTTGAAAGATGTCAAAGAAAGCTAGACGAGGTCCCACACGAGATCTCACTATGCGACAGCTCGCATCTCGTTCACAACTTCCTGTTGATCCTTCCACTGGCATGGTTGATTATAATAAGATAAAAGTTGGCGTAAAAGTCTTAGAGGATGCAGTAATTGATACTCCTCTCAAGAAAGTTAGACCAAATTTTAGCGATAAAGAATTTATCTTAAAAGCTATTGCATCTAATGATGTTGCTACTATGAGAGATATTTCTAACTTCTATTATAGAGTAAGTGGTATTTATTCAAGATTATGTAATTATTTATCAAGACTTTATAGATATGATTGGTATATTGTTCCTTATATTAGCGGCGGTGATACCTATCCTTCTGATTCAGAGAAGGGGGATATTGACAGTAAGAATGTAAATAAGATTTTGGATAATTTCTTTAAAGTTCTTCGTTATCTTGATAACTTTAAAGCAAAGCATGTTATGAGTAATATTGCTTTAAGGGTTCTTAAAGATGGTGTTTACTATGGATATATTGTTCATGGTAAAACTGCTCCATCTATTCAGGAACTGGCTCCCCAATATTGTAGATCAAGATATAAAAAAGATAATATGCCTGTTGTAGAATTTAACATGAGATATTTTAAAGACATGTATCCTGATGAAGCATATCGCGCAAGAGTAATTAAAATGTTTCCGGATGATTTCCAAAAAGGTTATAGAATGTTTATTAATGGTAAATTACCTGGGGATTTTGCGGGAGATACTGCGGGATGGTATATGCTTGATCCTAATTATGCCTTTAAATTAAATATGAATGAATCCGATGCTCCCATGTTAGTAAATGTCATTCCCGCAATTATAGATCTTGTGGAAGCACAAGAGATGGATCGTAAGAGAATGGCACAAAAATTATTAAAAATTATAGTACAGCAATTGCCGCTTGATAAGAATGGTGATATGATATTCGATATGGATGAAGCTCAACAAATCCATAATAATGCGGTAAAGATGCTTTCCCGCGCGATTGGTATTGATGTATTAACTACTTTTGCTGATGTAGAAGTAGCTGATATGGCTGACCGCAATACTACTACAACAGTAGATGACCTTGAGAAAGTTGAACGTGCTGTATTTAATGAAGCAGGTATTTCACAAATGCAGTTTAATACTGACGGAAACCTTGCTATTGAAAAATCCATGATTAACGATGCTGCTATGATGAGTAATTTAATTTATCAATTTGAAGCAATCTTAAACATGATTTTAATTAATTTTAATGGCGCACCTAAGAAAGTTTATTATACTGCTAATATCCTTCCTACAACAGTTTATGATTATAAGGAACTTTCTAAGATGTATAAAGAGCAAGCTCAGATGGGTTACTCAAAGATGTTACCGCAAATTGCTATGGGCTTATCACAAAGTTCAATTCTTGCTAATGCGTTCTTTGAGAATGATCTGCTTAACCTTGTTACTGTATTTGTTCCACCATTAACATCTAATACTATGAATGCGGATGCACTTGCTCAACAACAAGCGGGTCGCCGCAGAAAAGGTTTAAGTCTTGTTACTGGTGAAGGTGATCAGGAAGGAGCTGGCCGCCCAACAAAGCCAGATGATCAAAAAGCAGAAAAGACAATACAAAATATTGAAAGTCAAAGTTAATGAGGGAGGATTTAACAGATGAATGGCTATCAGTCTATTGCAACAGTAAGAAATCCTGAGTTCATTAACCTACAGCCAAATGAAATCAATCCAATGTTATCTAAGTGTGAAATCAAAGTATTTTATCTGGGTAAAAATAGAAACTCTACCGCTATTGATAAGCCAACTGCGCAGGCGATGGCAAAGACCCTGCGTGGTTGTCCTATTGTAGGTTACTATCGACCAGATAAAAACGATTTCTTTGACCATGGTGATCAGATTATTTATGATGGTGAAGGTATTCATTTTCAGAATTTAACAAAACCTTATGGATTTGTTGCTCCTGATGCGGAAGTATGGTTCCAAGAGTTTGAGGAGTTTAATGAAGATGGTAGCTCTGTTATGAGAGAGTATCTGATGACTACTGGTTATCTTTGGACAGGACAGTATAAAGAGGCTCAACAAGTTCTTATGGAAGGCGGAAAACCGCAGTCAATGGAACTTGATGAAGATACCATGATGGGATTTTGGTCAAAAGAGGCTAATGATGATCATGAATTTTTTATTATCAATGACGCAATGTTTTCTAAGTTATGTATTTTAGGTGATGATGTTGAACCTTGCTTTGAAGGATCTGCTATTACTGCACCTAATGTAAGTAAAACTTTCTCATTAGATGACAAGTTCAGAAGAACTCTATATTCAATGATGAAAGAATTACAAGAAACTCTACAAGGAGGTAAAGAAACAGTGGATAACGCAAAAGTAGTTGAAACAAAATCAACTGTTGTTGAAGGTACACCTACTATCTCTGCTGGCGCAGTAGTTCCTGAAGGTACTGCGGTAGATGCTTCTGCTGTACAGGTAGAAGCTCCTGTTGCTGTTGAGCAAGCTCCCGCAGCTGAAGAACCAGTTGCAGAGCCAGTAGTAGAAAATTCTGTTGAAACTCCAGCAGAAAATTTGGACAACGCAGTTGAATCTGTTGCAGCAGAAAATGTAAATAATATAGAAGCTACCAATGAATTTGAAAAGAAAGACGAAGAAGAGAAAGAAGATAAGAAGGAAGAAGATTCTAAAGAAGATGACAAGGAAGATAAAGATAAGAAAGATGACAAAGAAAAAGAGTATGCTTTAATCAAGATCGAGTATGATGAACTTCAGAAGAGTCATGCTGAACTTCAGTCTAAATTCAATGAACTTTCTGAAGAAATTGAAAGACTTCGTTCATTCAAAGCAGAGGTAGAGAATAAAGAAAAAGATGCTCTTATCGCAGAGTTCTATATGCTTTCTGATGCAGATAAAGAAGACGTTATCTCTCACAAGGCAGAGTATTCTCTCGATGAGATTAAGTCTAAATTAGCTGTTGTTTGCTTTGAGAAGAAAGTTAGCTATGCTGCTGCTTCCGCAAATGACAAAGTAGATGAAACTGATTTTACAGTTAATATGTCTACTGGAGGCACTGAAGTGCCTGAATGGTTACAAGCCGTAGATAGATATAATGAAAATAAATAAGGAGGAATTTCCAAATGGCTACAATTAAGAGAATTGGTTTTGGTCAGGTAGAGCCTAACCATTTATCTGCTCAGAGAACTGGTCAGATTTATGCTCAGCTTATTGCCAACAAAAACCTTGGTGTAATCGAAAATGGTATGTTCCTGAAGTACGATTACGAAAATAGACAAGCTGTTGCTGATCCGGATGTTGCCGGTGAGTGGCTGTTAGTTTATAATGAAGAAAAGCTATATGATCCTCGTAAGCAGAATCATAAGGATTTTGCTATGGTTAAGAAGGATTATGTAGATGGAGAAATGGTTCCTCGTCTATTCAAGACAAATATTGGTGATATTTATACAACTAATACACTTGAGGCTAACACATCTGATTCCGCAGAAACTACTGGTGTTGCTGTAACAGAAGGTGCTACACTTGTAGTTGGTGATGATGGATACCTTGAAGTTCTTGGACAGGCCGCAACCGCAACCGCACCTGCATTTAAAGTAGTAGCAATTACAAAATTACCTGATATGCAAGATGCTGTTAAATTACAGCGTGTATTATAATATAAGGAGGATTTAAGTCATGGCGTTAGAAAAGAAACAACTTTTCACACTTGCTAAAGTTGTAGCAAAGGCTAATCCTTCTGCTGCTGTTGCTTATAGTTTTGGTGAAAAGCAATATAGTTATGGTGAATTAAATGATACTCTTCGTGCAGAGCTTAGAGAAATCGCTGGTACATACAGACTATATGAGCAGAATAAGAATATTCTTTTTGAGCTTATTGAAGAGGTTGTAAACGAAGTACTTCCCGCTCGTGTTATCGAACAGTACGGATCTTTCGCAGATGTTCGTCAGTTTGCACAGGGTGACAAGCCTATCTTCTCAGTTAAGACTTCTGTTGCTTCTAAGATGCGTGCAAAGAAGTTCGTTACTAAAGTAGGTTTAGCTGGTGTATACGAAGTATTCAAACTTGATGGATACACCTTAGAAGTACCTACAGAGGCATTTGGTGGTGCTGCTCAGATCGGTATCGAGGAATATCTTGATGGTAGAATCGATATGGCTGATGTAGTTGAGATTATCAATGATGGTCTTAACGAAGCTGTTTACCGCGAAATTGCTAAGGCTCTTAAGAGCGTAATCACAAAGATCCAGGAGACAAATAAGAAGTCTGATACAGGTTTCGTACAGTCTAAGATGGATCAACTGCTTCAGATTGCAGATGCTTATGGCAAGTCTACAATCTATTGTACATTTGAGTTTGCAGCTATGATGGTTCCTGATCAGGGTTGGGCTTCTGATGAACAGAAGAATACACTTTGGACAACAGGTTACCTTGCAAATTACAAGGGCCACAATGTAATGATTCTTCCTAACTCTTTCGAAGATGCTACAAATACAGAGAAGGTAATGGATCCGTCTTACGCATACATTATCCCTACTGGCGCTGAGAAGCCTATTAAGATTGCTTTTGAAGGTGACGCACTTGTAAGAGAGTGGGAGAACAAGGATTGGTCAAGAGAAATTCAGACATACAAGAAGTTCGGTGTTGGTATCATCGGTATTAATAGCGGTATCTGTGTATATCAGATCACTTCACTTGCTCCAGCTAACAAGACTCTTGTAAAGAACGCAGCTCCGGGGTTATCACCTCTTTTTAGTTGACGTCTCCATGGAAGCCGAGGATGGAGACGCTACTCTATTCGGCACCAAAGTTAGTGACATGCAAGAAGATGTTGAAATAACAGATGATGCTATCACAGGTACATTAAAATATCTTGACTCTGGTGCCCTAGTAACTACATGGGGCGCTGGTAACTTCATGGCACTTAATTTCTTAAATAATGATTTCAGCAAGTACTCAAGTGTAAAAGTTGGTATGGATCCTTCTCAAAGCAGTGGTCTTGTTGAGATTATTGATGATCCAGATAAGAACGGCGTATTCAAGGTAACAAATAAGGATACTCAAGTATTCAAGATTGTATCTACAGATGCTGAAACTGGAGAAATTAATACTCAAACCTTTGATTTATCAGGATTAGAAGTATTAAATAGCTAATATAAATTGAAAAGGGGAGATTGAATTATCTCCCCTTTTTATTGTTATGAGATAAAAGGAGATTAAAATTATGACAAAGAATACTAAGATTAAGGTCAAGAATAGATCTTTTGGTAGTGTGGGATATACAATCCCTGATTTAAATAATCTGCATAGAGAATTTGAGTTTAATGAGCAGAAGGAACTTACATACGAAGAGTTATTTAAGCTTTCTCAGGTTCCTGGCGGAATGTATATTATTGAGAATTATCTTACAATCGACAATGAAGAAGTTGTTGCAGCACTCTTAGGTGAGGTTGAACCAGAGTATTATTACACATCAGAAGATGTAACTGAACTTCTTAAAAATGGAAGTTTAGATCAGCTTGAGGATTGTCTTAACTTTGCACCTGGCGGAGTTATTGATTTGATTAAAGAGATTGCGGTTAAGCTTCCGCTTAATGATGTAGCTAAGCGTGATTTAATTACAAAGAAGACAAATTTTAATGTTGCTCAGGCTATTGAGATTGCAAAAGAAGAAGAAGTTCAAGAAGTTGTAGCTCCTACTCGTAAAGCAGCTCCTATTACTAAGAAGACAGATGCAACCGCAACTCCTGTAAGAAAAGTTGTTAGGAAGGTAACTCAGTAAAGTGAGGTGACTAAAATGACATCTTTTTCAGTAGTATATGACTTATTCTTCAGTAAGATTACTGATGATATGTACATGGAGTTAACTAAAGAAGATACCATGCGGATGGCGGAAGATTTACTTAACTCTGCAGTTCATTCTTTTGAATTTCCTCGTAAGTCATTAGAGCGAGTTCTCGCCTTAGCAGATGAAGAGGGATATTTTGTTAGTGATTTAACTGAAGAAGAATGTAACATTTTAGCCACTTATATGGTTGAAGAGTGGATTGGTCAGCAGCTTGCGAGTGTAGAAAATACTCGTATGAAGTATAGTGGTTCTGATTTCAAATTCACATCACAAGCCAATCATATGGCTAAACTACAAAGTCTTAAAAAAGAATATGAAAGAAAAGCATTTCACCTTCAACGTTTATATAAACGTAGAAAGTTAGATTCTAAAGGACAATATCGTCCAACGATGCATGTTATTATGGAATCTCCAGTATATCCATTTTCAAAAGGGAATGAGGATCCTGCGGGAACCGACCCCGGAGAGGAGGACTACTGGTATGATAGTTAAATATCAGCTTGAGGTGAGTCCCGCTGTTCTTGAAAAAAGTTTTAATAGATTAATTAATCTTACATATAAACTTCTTCCTATGCGGGAAGAGGGTGGTGAATGGCAGAAATTGCTTGAAACCATTATGGAAGAACTTGTAGGCTTGGATAGACTTTGTTACGGTTCGCAAAGTCAGTTATTCATTTTGATTTGTAAATTAGAAGGTTTGGCTATGTTAACTGAAGAAAAAGATTTTAGTTTATACAGAAGAGTTATCTTTGAATGCCTTACCCTTCTTAGTGAGTTAAAGAATGAACTCATTGGATAACATGAAGAAGCGTCTGGATTACGCAGGCGGGCGCCCGCAACAGAACCGAATGATACAGGATAAATTAAGAAGTCTTAAGAAATCTTTACTTTATTCTTATCAGGCGGGAACCATGATTATAGATAATCCAGACTACAATAAGAAATCGTTAGACCCAATTAAGCAACTTCCGCAGTTAGAGTTTAGATGTTTAATGAATCCAGATAAACTTACCTATAATGCGGACCAAAAAATGCTATCTGTACCTTTTACAGATATTTGTCTAAATGCACCTCAAGACGGAAAAACGGTAGATTTGCTCGTGGACGTCCCAGTGAAGGCTGGAGAGACTTTTATTTGGAAGGAAACTCATTCCCGCTGGTTGATAACTCTTCAATATATTGAAGAGTTGGCTTATTTCAGAGCGGATGTTAGAAAGTGTTTTCCTTATCCTATTGTAATAAATGATAAAGAGTATTATTATTCATCTGTTGGTGAAAATCAGCAGACTTTAGATTGGTTAAGAAAAAATAAACAAGTCTTAAATGAATTAAATTATACTCGTGCTATTTATATCAAACGAGATGAAACTACTTTAGATTTCTTTAAACGATTTAAGGAAGTTAAGATTCCTGATATTAAAGGTAATTTAGAAAATTGGCAAGTGCAGGCAGTTACGCCTAACGTAATTGATGATATTATTATAGTTTATGTTCAAGAGTATTTTGAAAATCCTTATGAGTTGATTAGTCAAGAGGCTCAAAAGCAAGATACTGAACAACATGAACTTAATGAGGATTTTATTACTTATGCTTATAGCAAAATCAAATATACTGTACCTGTTGTAGATAATGCGGTATGGGGTATTGAGAATCTTCAAGGCGGGGTTGCGCCTCATATTGATGATGCTGTTATAAATGAAGATAAAATTAATACTACTGTTTTCATTAGCTTAACTAATGGAAAGAAAGGTAGTTTTGATATTGTTTATAATGAACAAGTTGTAAAGCATGTTGTTGTAAAGTCTGTTTAAGAGATAAAAGGAGAAATAAAAATGCATAGACAAGCGATATTACCGCCTATTCAGTCTTCATTTTTATCATGTGAGAAAGATGTTGAGATAATTTTAAATAAGTTATTCGTTGAAAGTCAGCAGTATAGCAACTGGTTAAAAAGGCTTTTAATTGTTAATAATAAAGATTGTCTTGATCCTGATATAACTCGATATGATGATATAGTGAAAAGATATGATATTAAGGCGTTAAAAGATAAGCAATATATAAGACTTACCCCACGTCTTGAATTCCCTGAGCATGAAGATGTTAAATCTTATATACTAATCTCTTTTGATAATTTTACAACTAATAGTGCA
>Ga0247608_10001584_pt1 | contig 30893 bp, 23 predicted proteins | sample 176DNAGHGlowgp2_FD_193490 | JGI IMG/M metagenome (GOLD analysis project Ga0247608, IMG submission 193490) | Sheep rumen microbial communities from Palmerston North, Manawatu-Wanganui, New Zealand - 1766 DNA GHGlow gp2 | ecosystem: Host-associated > Mammals > Digestive system > Stomach > Rumen ...
TGCGCGATTCATCCCCTCGCATTTATCGGTAACGATGTCAACGATCTTGTTGATCTCTGCGGTGGTGAGACGATGGTCCTTATATACGGACTCATTTGCCTTTATGACAGCCGCACGGATCTTTGAGCGATCAAAAACTGCTTCTTTTCCGCTTCTCTTGATAATGTTCATTTTCTGTCCCCTTTTTATCCCATAAAAATACTAGATGTTGTGTTTTTCTCAAAATAAAGGTTCAACATCTAGTATTATAAACAATCTATAAATTTATGCAAGACATTTTTCGTGTAAATGTGCACTAAAATGAGAGTAAATTTTCGTCACATCTACCATATTTAGTGCTTGTACTAATTTACAAACACTATATAGTCCTACTCCCCCCGCAAAAAAGCATATAAAAGACAGACCATTTGCGGGCCGATCATTCCCATAAGGTCTGTCTTAAATAGAGATAATATTCCGGCACACGGCCGGTAACACAAGGAGGGGTTAATGAATCTTATCTCCGCCGATGGGTGATTCGCGAAGATCTCATATAACCACGATTGGGATTATAGCATATCCTTTCCGATCATGCAAGCCCTTTTATTTTTTATTTTTTCACTGTTTTGTATCATTGCGGGAATAATATGCATTTACCAGTGACCTGTAGCCAAGAGCTTTCAGATCGGAGTATCTTACATTGTAGCGCGATTTCGTATGACTTCCGCTGACAAGAAAACGTATACAGTCCTGTGCATAGATATCTATCTCGTGAAGGCCTGCCGTTGTATTGATCACCGGAAAGAACCAGTTGCTCCAGGAAAGCTCGTTGTCCCCGGCACATTCCAAAAGCTTTCTGTTAAATATCCTTATAAAGGCCTTTGCCGCCCCCGTACCTTCTGCGCCGCACCGTCTGTACCACCGGTACAAAGAATCGCGCTTCCGGCGCATTTTTGCCTTAAGCTTTTTTAAGGTTACGGGCGCAATGTCGATGGTGCTTTCCCTGCACGAAAAGCCAAGGAAAGTAAAGCCTTCGCCCGGGCTGTAGAAAAATTCCTTATCCGGATTTACCTCAAGTTCCGCTTCGCTTAAAAACCGGCGGATATATGAAGCGTGCTTTTTTATCTCCTCTTCCGAAGGCCCAAAAAGAATGATATCATCCGAATATCTGGCATATATGATTCCCTGTGAAGCAAAATGTCTGTCAAGGGCACAAAGGTAGAGATTCGCATAAAAAGAAGAAAGCGGCGTACCTGCCATTATTCCTTTTCTCTCTGTAACTACCATTCCGCGGTCAATGACCCTCTTCTCAAGAAGCAGCCCTGAAAGAAAATCATAAAGCTTCACATCCTCCGAAAGAGTGCTGCGCAGCATTGGCAAGAGCGCGTGCACCGGGACAGAATTAAAATAATCATGTATGTCGACTTTATAGGCATACATATTCATGATATCTGCGTTTTTGAGTATGGTTCGCACTGCATCCTTTGCCGCCCTGCCCGGTCTGAAGGAATAAAGGCCGGCTGAAAAAAGGTCATTGTATTCGCGTATCAGCAGATATGTAAGCAGCTTAAGAACGGTGTTTTCGGGATCGGGATATGTGTAGACCGTTCTTCTTTTCTGAGTGCTCATCTTGCTTATAACGGATTTTTCAGGCAACGCAAAGGGCTCGCCTGCAGCTATCTTTTCGCAGACAGGCAAGTAGCTTTTTTCATCGATAAATGTGCGAAGCCTTTTTGTAAACTGCTTCGGAAGTGCAAGTGAAAGCTTATATTCGTAAAATTTTTCCCACGCTTTGGGGTCCTGTAATCTATCAAGAAGCGACATATCACCTTAAAAAGCTCCCCGCACCGAAAGGGCACGGGGAAGATGCTCCGCCGCAGATGCGGCGGTAAATAAAACAAAAAGAGAAAAAGTTAAATCCAATAAAATTATTGGATGTACCGGGCCGTACGCGAAAGAACTGCCTGCGAAGTTTTTATTATCTGCCGCGCCGGGTCCGCCACAGGCGCAAAGCGTTCTCCTTTTGTTTGTTGACAAAGTAACCACCTATGACATAAGTGCATCCTGCATACGTTTGATGACATATTCCCTGGTATTCCACCAGCCGTCATGATCGTGATAAAAACGGCGGTATGGAATGCCGGATTTTTCGCAGTCGTTTTTGTACATATAGGCCGCGCAGGACTGAGACATCAGTTCCACGACAAGTACTATTGCCTCACCCGAATAAAATGTATAAACGAAACGTTTTGAAGGATTGAGCTCTTTCTTTTCAAACCGGAGATGCGAAAAATCAGATCTGAATATGTTTTCAAAGTATTCCCAGAATGTTCCGTTATAGTTGAACTGATTCTCCTCATCCGGCATGTTCTCTCCCCATGAGAAACCGGAAGGCGAGTCATTATGTACCGGTTCCTGATACGGAGCCGGCGCGGAAGGAGCAGATGATGTCTGCTGAGATGCCTGATTTTGTCCTGCGCCGCCGAATAATCCGTTTAAAAGATCCTTTGCAGCGTTTTCCGCACCTTTGTCCCCTCCAAAAAGCTTTGACAAAAAACCCATGTTGTATCTCCTTTCGCATATATTTTTTCCTTTGCGGAAACCATTCCACAAACAAATTCTATAACCTTTACAGGTATATTGTCAACAAAAAAGTTTCCCTTTTCAAAAAAGGGAAACTTCGGAAAAATCAGTTAAATTATTTCAGGCGAAGAAATCGACCATACCGTCAAGCGCCGCCGATTCATCAGTGCCTTCTGTAAGCACTGTGAAATGCATGCCCGGGCAGAGCTTCATGCTCATAACACCCATTATGCTCTTTGCATTAAGTTTTTTGTTGTCATACTGCAGATAGATGGAACTCTCATAAGAACATGCTTTTTGAACAAGCTCCGCAACGAAATTGCGGTGCTTTGCCCCAAGGTCATTTACAGTGATCATTCTCTGACTCATTTTTATATCTGCCTCCCCAAACGTATCATTTTTGCCCAAAATCAAAAGCCTCTTGTTTTATATCACAAAAGGCTTTTGTTAACAATATAAAAAAAACACGAAAAAAACACTTAAATAAGAAATATTTCATTCACCTTTTACAAATCAGTCATTTTGCAAATTTCCATCATAAGAGTCACATAGCACCTGAAGTGCTCTTCCATCCTGCCCGGGAATATGCCCGCAAGGGTGTAGAATTCATCATAGGCGCTGTGCATTATCTGGCCGTTCTTTACATTGGGGTCGGCTGTCTGATAGTGAACGGGATTGCCGTCTGCCGCCTCATCCGAGTAGATATTGGCCTCAAGATAGATGTAGGGTATGCCTGCCTCTGCAAAATAGTGCTGATCGCTCCCCCAGTATCTTGTGCCCGCCGGAATGTTTTTAACCTCCGGATGCATGGTCATGCCAAGGCCAAGTTCTTCAGCCTTTGAAAGTGCAAGTTCACGAAGCTCCGTCTGCTTTCCGTCCTCTGTTCCGCCGTGGATATATCTGATATCACCGCCCGCGATGCAGTCTACATTTATGACAGCGATAACATTCTGCGTCACCTCGGCTCTGTTGTCGTTTACATATTCCCTTGAGCCTATGTAACCCTCCTCTTCGTCATCAAAGAAGATGAATCTTAAGGTGTAGGGCGTTTCTTCCTCTGCCATTCTGCCGGCAACTTCCAAAACAGCCGCAACGCCCGAACCGTTGTCATCGCACCCTTCCGTATCTACGCTGTCGTAATGGGCGCACAATACTATTACTTTTTCGGATGCGCCTTTCTTTTCTGCGATTATATTTCTTCCGTGCACATCGCCGCGGTAAAAATCGTGGATGTTCACTTCGTACCCAAAGGAACCAAGACTTGAGACGAGCCAGTTACCGCATGTCACAGAGCCTCCGTCCGCAAATACTCTTTGTGGAAACTGATTTACTATGGTCTTAAGGTATTTCATTGCCCTTAAGCCGTATACATCCGCTGCCTCAGGGTCTTCAGGTTCTTCTTCGGTTTGGACGATCGGCGGTTCTTCCGTTTCGGTGGGGATGATCACGGGGAATGATGATTCTTCCTCTGATTCCGCCTCGCTGCTTTTTATGGCGGCAGCACCCTCGATGGTTGTTTCGGAGATCGTTTCAATTTTTATTCCCGCCTCAGTTACCGGAAGCGTGGTCTTATCTATATAGGAAGAAACCTGTTCTTCGCTGCTATCGCTTTGCGCGCAGGCAGATAAGATCATTGCCGCCAATATATAAATTCCGCTAATTCTACGTTTCATTTTATATTCTTTACCGCAGGCACAGCAAACATTGGCGCAGCGCCTGCCCTAGCGCCAATGAAATATTTTCTTGATCCATACCGTATTATTATAGTTTTTTTTTACTCATTTTTCAAGCAGATAGCTTTTTTTCTTTTGGATAATGTTATATATTATAGATGCCCGGTGTAACCTTCCGGGCAGATCCAAATATTTTTTCATTTTTTTCTGTTACAAAACCGCATCAAAAAGCTACATATGTAGTGAAAGGCCTGTTATGGCAGGCCAACAAGCGAAGGGAGAAATTTATGGACGATAAGCAGCTCATAGAATTGTACAGGGCCCGTAATGAGACTGCCATCGGGGAAACGCTTAAAAAATATGGCGTGCTGACAACATCCGTTGCCGAAAACATACTTCGTAATCACAATGATGCCGAAGAAGTTGCAAATGATGTGTGGCTTGCGCTGTGGAACCGTATCCCCCCCGATGAGCCCGAAAACTTCAGCGCCTATATCAGCCGCGTGGCCAGAAATCAGGCTATAACAAGGCTTAGGCATGACAACACCCTGAAGCGGGGCGGCAGCGAATATGAAGCTGCGGTAGACGAACTTTCGGAAATAATCCCTGACAGCAGTACCACGGAAGACATCTTTGAAGAAAGAGAGCTGACAAGGCTTATAAACAAGTTTCTGGATACACAGAAAAAAGAGAGCCGGCTTTTATTCGTAGGACGCTACTTCCATTTAAAAAGTGACGCTGAACTTTCGGCAACTTTTAAGATCAGCAAGGCAGGCGTTCGCATGTCTCTGATGCGGACAAGGAATGCAATGAAAAAATATCTGGAAAAGGAAGGTTACAGGATATGAGTAAAGAAGATAACAAAAATTTAAAGAACGGTGGCGAAAAGATGCTCGAAGCGATGAACAACATCGATGACAAGTATCTTTCCGAATATGACACAAGCGTAAAAGAAGGCTTTGTAATAGGTGAAAAAGAAGGCTTTGGAGATAATGTGACGCCTAAGAAGAACGGCGGTATCAAAAAGGCTCTTGCATGGTCCGGCGCTGCTGCCGCAGTTGTGACAGGCGTGTTTGTAGGCGGTCAGTACCTTGCGGGAAATCTCACTCCCAAAACCAAGAATGATTCCTCCGTTGCCATGGGCGATACGGACCCGGGACGCGATTCCACCCTTACCGTTCCTGTAACGGCCAAGGACGAAAAGACAGCACCCTACGACGCACCCGCATCCGCTTCAAGCAAGGCAGATACTTCCGCGCGTGATGTATACCCATCTGATGAAAAGACATCTTTAAAGCCGGATGTTTCAGACAAAGTAAACCACTATGCCGAGGATATCGACTCACCCGCAAAGCCCATAGATTCTATTATCGATGATCCCGGAAAGGTAAGCCCGGAAATCGAATATGAACCCATTCCCGAACCGGCAATTGAGCCCGGCATGCCCATAGATGATCCGGGCGACCCTATAGTTGACCCCATCGTAGAGCCCCGCCCCGACGTACAGGCAGAACCTTTCCTTCTTACCGCAGGAAGATGGAATGACAACAAGAACTGGGGATTCTTTAAGAATCTTATAAGTACAAATACCATTGAATTCCCCGTATTTGATATCGATCCCACAAACAGAAGCGCCGTGCATCTTCTTTCAAAAGAAGACAACTCCGCTCTTGCCGGCTACAGAGTCGACCTGGTAACGCTTGATACGGACGAAAGAGTCATCTGGAGCGCAGTGACAAATGCGGAAGGATACGCATATCTGTTTAACTCCATCGATGATCTTGCATGCACCGTAAAGGTCTATGACCCTTCAGAGCAGATCTGCTTTGACGGAACAGACAACGGAATAAAGGTGATCCACTATTCAAAGGAAAACGAACAGCAGCAGTCTACAGGCGAAGATGTTGAAATTAAGATAAACGGCACTTCAAAGACTTATGATAAGACACAGGTAATGTTCATTCTTGATACAACAGGCTCTATGTCCGATGAGCTCCTCTATCTTCAGGCCGATTTTTCAAAGATCATGGAAGATGTAGCTGTTAAGAATATAGCATATTCAATGAACTTCTACCGTGATGAAGGTGATGAATATGTTACACGCACAAATCCTTTCAGCACGAATGTAAAGGAGCTTCAGGATCTCCTTAACGCAGAATGTGCGGACGGCGGCGGTGACTTCCCCGAAGCAGTTCATACGATCCTTGATGAAACTATAAACTCAAAAGAATGGGATAAGGACGCCGTTAAGATCACATTCCTTATCTTTGACGCTCCGCCTCACGACGGCGTTGAAGAAAGCCTTAAGGCTTCCATAGCATCTGCAGCAAGGCAGGGGATACATCTTATTCCTGTAGTATCTTCCGGCAGCGACAGAGAGACAGAACTTTTCGGACGCTCTCTTTCCATCATGACAGACGGAGAATATGTATTCCTTACAGACGATTCCGGCATCGGCGGATCACATCTTAAGCCCATCATAGGACCTCACGATGTAGAAAAGCTTCACGACGTTATCGTAAACCTTATCGAGGAGTACAGCGGGGTTAAGAAGGCTGAATAAAAGGGTTACACATTATGCTCTTGCAAAGGAGGTCGATATATTATGAAAAAAAGATTATTTTTGACAGCAGCGGTGATACTCGCGCTGGCCGGGTGCTCGGCTTCGGAAAACAAAGCTATGCCCCCGGCTTCCGACAAGAGCACTTCTGCAGCAGGCTCGGAATCGCCGGAAGCAAAGCAGGAAAAAGCTGCAATAAATACTCAGTACCCATATTATGACAGCATAGAGTCATTTATGGAAGCCTCAAAGGCTGTTGTGGTCGGAAAGGTGAAAAGCATCGATAATAAGCTGATATATTTTGGCAGCGAAACTCCTACCCCGCATTATCTGTATACTGTCCGGGTAGAAAAAAGCTTTAAAGGAAATGAGACCGGGGAAATAAAGTTTTTAGTCCCCGGCGGAGAATACGAAGGAGTGCTTTATACAGAGACCTCCTCAGAAATACTTAATGTAGATGACAGAGTATTTTTAGGGCTTAGCAGTGGACCGGACGATTGTTATATGCCTGTAAATATGACACAAGGTTTTATTAAGATCAGCGAAGATGACACAGGTGTTTCGCTTGGGAAGGAATATTATTCATTTGATACTGTAAATTATGTCAAACAAGAAGTCGACAGAATAGTCTATGATACTGTAGAAGAACTGGATGAAGCCTCAGATCTTATAGTGATAGGGACGTTTATTGAGGATGCAAAAAAAGAATTGATCTCCGATGTAGTATCTCACAATACTATCAGAGTGGACAAGGTAATAAAAGGCAACGCAGCAGACACGCTGAAGATCTGTCAGCGATATGCTTACATAGAAGAAACAAACAGTATCGTGACTTATTCGGAGCTTAAACCCATGATAAAGGGCGACAGCTGGTTATTCTTCCTGAAATATGATGAAACAAATGACTGCTACTGGGTAACCGGCGACAGCGACGGAAGATATCCCGTACCTCCTGCAGATGGCTCTACTGTTACAGATGAAATGTATGGAGTAATAAGCGAAAACGCACTAAGCAAAAACAAAGCGCTTTATCCTAAAGTGCTTGAGTATTTGGATTTGAAGTAAATAATAGGACGGGTGGACGAAGCGACACCCAGAGGCGTATACCGGGTGTCAGACAGGGTTCACATTATGCTCTTGCAATGGAGGTTGATATAAGGGGCTGTTTTTTTACAGCCCCTTCTTTTTTTAGTGAATATTTTTTTTAATTTTTTTTAAAAAAGCTTTTTTTGCAAAGATTTTGCAAGGGTTGGTATGTTATTATGTAGTCACAACAAAAACAAAGAACCCAAACGGATCATGAAATACCTTCGGAGTAACGACAGTCGGCTACAATTACGGAGTGGTCGGCAGTCGTCGAAACGATCGAGAGCCTGAGTGGGAATACATGTCTTTTTTACTGTCCCTGAGTTTTTCTTTCTTCTTCTCTTCTTACAAAGGTATCGCTTCTATGAACGACGTTCAGCCCACCTTCGGCTATGTAATTATTTGCGGTTCTTTGATGTGCAACGCTCTTCATGCTGCTGCTTAAGATAAGAAGGCAGATGAGCGACCCGACCACGGCCGCAACTATTGATACGGGAAGAGAGAGCTTTGCAAGACCGAAGCATATGCCAAAAATTGCTGCCAGCACGGCTACTACTGTTCCCCACATTTTTCCTTTGTTTACCGGCAGATTACCGACCATTTTTCCGGTCTGTCCGTTCATTGCGAAGGTATATTGTTTGCCGCTGTATCTAGTGGTAAGAAGCCATACGGGGAGCATTGCATAATAAGCATTTCCGCGGCTCACTGTTATGTTTTCTTTCTTTGGTGTTACTGTCTTATAGCCTTTTACATCAGCTTTAAGTGCGTCTTTTATGGTCTGCTCAGCTCTTTTTTCAGCTCTTACCGCATTGTCTTCGACTTCAACATCATATTTGTCTGCCATATATCCGGTCATGTAGGCCTTTGAGAAGGGCTTAAGATCCTCATACTTGTATGGTTCTATGGATTCCATAAGGTTGTCATCCATCTTTGTGGATGCATCCGCAGGGATCTTTTCGAAAGCAAGTGTGCCGCGTCTTTCTGCATTGTAATATTCTTTGATGGTGATCTCTTCTCCGTTTGCACGCTTGGTCTCGGACTTAACGGCCTCGTATGTGCAGTCACCGAAAGCCTTTCCGTCATAGAGCCAGAAAGGTACATATACACCCTTTACTTCATCCAGATGATCGGCATTTTTAAAAGCCTGCGGGAGCAGGAACTTTTTTCCGTAATGCTTTTTCAGCGCTATAAGGGCATCCTGTTTTTCAAGTTTAAAGGGGATGACAAGATCGGGCTTTAACATATCCGCAAACTGTCCCGGAACTATTGTGGGATTGCCGCAATACGGGCAGCTTGATGCCGCAAAATTGTCATCACACACAAGAACCGCGCCGCATGAAGGGCAAGTGTATGATTTCATGCCTTCTTCTCTCCACGGTTCTGCGTCCACCGACCATTCCTCGCCTTTTGCGTCCGCCTCTGATTTTGCCTGAGTCGCCTTAGCGTCTGCTTCGGCAAACATTTCCTCTGCCTCCTGCACCGTGTACTTGGTACCGCAGAATTCACATTCCATCATGCCCGATTTTGCCGAAAAGAAGAGTCTTCCCGCACAGGCAGGACATTTGTAATTTGTGATCTGATCTGCCATTTTCTCTAACCTCCCTGTTGGTGTTGATTTGTACTTTTTATGATACATCTTTTTAGTCAGAAAGTAAAGATTGAAAAAGCTCCAAGGCACAAGCACCTTGGAGCTTTTTGATGTGCCAGAAGGGATTCGAACCCATAGCCGGCACCCTTCGGGTGCGGGCAGGACCCACAGCTTTGAAGGCCGGTCTTCTAAGCTTTCTCTGGCCATGGGATTGAATTCTTTTTGAGTATAAAAAATAATTTCGGGTGTTTTTACACCCGAAATCATTTTTAATGTGCCAGAAGGGATTCGAACCCCCGACCCACGGCTTAGAAGGCCGTTGCTCTATCCAGCTGAGCTACTGACACGTATTTAGTTTGTTTTGTGCCAGAAGTGATTCGAACCCTTAGCCGGCATCCTTCGGATGCGGGCAGGACCCACGGCTTAGAAGGCCGTTGCTCTATCCAGCTGAGCTACTGACACGTATTTAGTTTGTTTTGTGCCAGAAGCGATTCGAACCCGGAGCCGGCACCCTTCGGGTGCGGGCAGGACCCACAGCTTTGAAGGCCGCCTGCCTTTCCAGCTGAGCTACTGACACGTATAAAAAAGTTTCGAAAGGCGTTTCGCCTTTCGAAAAGTCGGGGCGACAGGATTCGAACCTGCGACCTCTCGGTCCCTAACCGAACGCTCTACCAAACTGAGCCACGCTCCGATGAAAGCTCCCCGAGTAGGACTTGAACCTACGACAGCGCGGTTAACAGCCGCGTGCTCTACCGACTGAGCTATCGAGGAATACTTACTTAGACAGCTTTGGTATTATAACAACAAAGCACTTGTTTGTCAACAAGATTTTTTGATATCTTCTCCGTCAGTGCATAAAGCACTGACGGGATGATGTTAATTAGTTAAGCTTAGCCTTTGCAGCGTCTACAAGCTTTGCAAAACCTGCGGGATCCTGAACTGCCATGTCAGCAAGAACCTTACGGTTGAGCTGAATATCAGCAAGCTTGAGGCCATACATGAACTTGCTGTATGAGATCTCGTTCATACGGCATGCTGCGTTGATACGAGCGATCCAGAGCTGTCTGAACTGTCTCTTTCTCTCTCTTCTGCCTGCATATGCGCTTGTGAGTGCACGCATAACCGACTGCTTTGCTACTCTGTACTGCTTAGATCTGGCACCTCTGAAACCCTTTGCCAGCTTTAATACTCTGTTATGCTTCTTCTTTGCGTTTAATCCGCCTTTAATCCTAGCCATTGTTACATCCTCCTGATTCTATTGTTTTCGAAATTATAAGTAAGGTAAGATCTTCTTCATGTTCTTTACGTTGGTTGAATCAACCTCTGTAGCTTTACGAAGATTTCTCTTTCTCTTGGTAGACTTCTTTGTAAGGATGTGGCTCTTGTATGCCTTCATTCTCATAAGCTTTCCGGTGCCTGTCTTCTTAAAACGCTTAGCAGCAGCGCGACTTGTCTTTAACTTTGCCATTTTTGTTTTCCTCCGTAGCGATTATTTATATTTACTGCTTGTTGCTCTTTGCAGCCAATACCAGACTCATTGCCCTTCCCTCTACCTTTGCGGGCTTTTCAATGGATGATATGTCGGCCAGTCTCTCTGCAAATTCATCAAGGACGTGCTTTGTGGCATGCATATGCGCCATCTCACGGCCGCGGAACCTGAGAGTCACCTTTACCTTATCACCCTTTTCCAAAAACTTGCGGGCATTATTGCATTTTGTATTTATATCATTTTCTTCGATGTTGGGAGACAGTCTTATCTCCTTTAATTCTACGATCTTCTGCTTCTTGCGGTTTTCCTTTTCCTTGCGAAGCTGTTCGTATTTGTATTTGCCATAGTCAATGATCTTGCAGACGGGCGGCTTTGCATTGGGCGCGATCTTGACAAGGTCAAGTTCTGCATCCTGAGCAAGCTTAAGCGCATCCTTAGAGGACATGATGCCGAGCTGGCTTCCGTCAGCGGCAACTACGCGCACTTCCTTATCTCTGATCTGTTCGTTAATCATTATCTCGCTAATGGTCTTATACCTCCCCGATATAGTGTATAAATACAAAAAAATATGCAGTCAAAAGCAGCTGCATATACATAAAATAAGACCTTACCGTCTTAAAATATGAGCCGGACATCCTTTGACATACGGCGAGAGACATGCTCTGCTTGCTTTTAACAAGGGGATGATAGCATAACAATCGGCGGATGTCAACACTTTTTTTGACATCCGCCGGATTATTTTTTTGACATCCGCCGGCTTGACCGGCAGCGGTATGAAATAAATATCAGCCTGTGAAGAGAGTACAGCACCAAAAGATATGGCAACCATCCTGCATGGTAACAGTGACGCCAATACCGATCTGGTTGTAAAGGGCCTGGATCATGTTCTGATAATGTGAATTGCTGGCCTTCCATTCTTCAAACATTTCATCTGCGAGCTCGTAGAGTTCTTCGGTGGTGCCTGAAAAATCACTGTAGCTTGAAACATATGCAAGGTTTTCACCCATGGCTACGTTGGTAGTTCCGGTGGTCTTTAATAAATTAACGGACTCTGCGTACCAGCCGCCGCATTCTGCAAGAATATATACGCCGCGGTCACCATTTGGTCTGTCATGGCTCCATTTAGTGGTGATCTCCTGGCTTCTTACTATAGAACAACTGTTAAGGCATGCATTTGAGGAAAGCTTATTTCCTCTTATGCTGTTGATATTTTGAAGGAGGCGGTCCTTAAATATCTGAAGCTGCTGTGCGGTGATAAATTGTGTGCTTTCCGCCGCGGGAATTGGCTTGGGATCCACCTTAACAGGCTGAGGTGCAGCGGTAGTAGGCGGAACAGTCGTGGGCGCAACCGTGGTAGGCGCAACGGTTGTGGGTGCGACTGTGGTAGGCGCTACCGTTGTGGGAGCTACCGTTGTGGGGGCTACTGTTGTCGGAGCTACCGTTGTGGGCTGAGGCTGAGTAGGTTTAGGATCTGTAGGCTTAGGGTCTGTTGGCTTGGGGTCTGTTGGCTTTATAGGATCTGTAGCCTTAGGCTCTGTTTCTCCTGGTTTTGTCTCCTTGCCGTCTATGGAAGTCTTTGAATCAGCTTCATCCGGATCTGTTTTGTCTAAGTCACCGGAAGTGTCTTTATCACCGGATTCTTTTTCTGCTGTTTCTGCCTCTTCCCCGCTCTCATCCTCTGCTGTTTCTTCATCTGTGGAATCAGCAGGTTCTTCCCTGCTCTCATCATCCGTTTCAGAGTCTATGTCTGTTTCATCTTCCTTTGACTCTGCACCCGGCTCGGTCTCATCCTCTGTGCCTTCGCTCACCTCGGCAGTCTCATCCTGTCCGTTTGTGTTTAAGTCCTCCGAAGAAGCTTCCGCAACCTGTTCATCCGATGTCGGCTCAACAAAAAGAGGAAGGAACATATCTGCTTCGAGTCTTTCAAGCTTTAGCTCGTTTTCGAGCTGTGCATTTTTGGACTTTAAGACAACTATGACCGTTATTGCCGCTGCAACTATAATACCAAGTCCGATAAGGACTTTAGGGGATATATGCTTAAATATCTTTTTCATAACTGCTCCTGTTTATAAGGCATGTCGGCAAGGCTTTTGGGCCCGGCCGTCAGTCAAAGATCCACCCGGGAAATACATATTCCATATCTTCTTAATGATACAGCAGTTATCACATATTTGTCAAACCAAATGTAAAAAAGCAGACAAAAAAATCCCCCGGGAAAAGGAGGTTGCCGGGGGATAGGTATTGCTTATGTTTTTTTCTTTTTCTTTGCTCTTCTGCTGAGAACTACGCTTTGAAGCAGGATGAAGAAGCAAAGCATTCCGCCTGTTGTGATGCTCTGCCACCAGGGCTGGTTAAGGCCGCTTGAAACAACGATCTTCTTGATGGTGGTAAGTGTCATGGTACCAAAGAAAGTACCGATAACATTTCCGACACCACCGGTAAGAAGCGTGCCGCCGATAATGGATGATGCGATGGCATTCATTTCCATGCCGGCCGCATTGGTCGCATTTCCCGCACCGGTGTGCATCATGAAGAGGAATCCTGAGATACCGCTTAAAAGGCCGCAGATGAGGTAACTCATGAAGCGTGTGCGCTTTACGTTGATACCGAGCATGAGTGCGCTCTGCTGATTTCCGCCGATAGCATAGAAGCCACGGCCGAGCCTGGTGAATTTAAGCAGTATAAATACGAGGATAACTATTGCGATGGCTACCACAACTCCAAGCTCTATACGCGCGGGAATAAGATTTCCGTTATTTGCCGTGTATCCGAGCCAGTCGATTTCGATCTTTGCGTCGCGAAGATTTGCGAAGCCTTCATGATTGACCTTTTGAGGGTTTACCGAAAGGATGGTGGTCATACCTCTTGCAAAGAACATGCCGGCAAGTGTTACGATGAATGGCTGGATCTCAAGGTAACTGATCAAAAAACCGTGAACCGCACCGAACGCAAGGCCTATGCCAAGCGCAAGAAGGATGGCTACAAATATGTTTCCTCCACCGTTAAGGTAAAGGACACAGCTCATGACTACGAGCGATGTGACAGCGCCGACGCTGATATCGATCCCGCCGCCGATCATTACTATAGTAAGACCGCAGGCAACCACGATAAGGCTGACATTGTCATTCAGCATATCTATTACCTGCTGGGGATGCATGAAGCCTCCTCCGAGGAAGATCATTGCAAGCAGGTACATTGCAAAGAAGATGCATATGGTGATGGTCATCAGAAGCTGAGCGTCTGTAAACGGTTCTCTGCGAACTGCATTTGTCTTTTTCATGTCTCTCACGCTCCTTTCGCTTCTGAAGCAGCCTTCTTGCTTGCTCTGCCTGCCATAAACTTTTCGAACTTTTTCTTTACAACAGGTGAACCGATGACTACCAGGAGAATGATGACTATCGCTTTATATGCTTTAACATCCGTTGATGAAACATTCATCGCGTAAAGGGTGATGGTAAGCGTCTGGATAACGTAAGCCCCGATGATACTTCCAAGTATCTTGAACTTACCGCCTCCTAAGTTGTTTCCGCCGATAGCAACGGCCAGAATGGTATCCATCTCGACATCAATGAGAAGTGTTTCGTGGTTGATGAGTCCAAGGCGGCCGACGCCGATACATCCTGCAACCGAAACGCACACACCCAGAATAATGAATGAGAGCAGCTTTATAAATGTAGGATTGATACCGTTAAGTCTTGCCGCGCTTCCGTTTATACCTACGGACTGCGTAAGCAGCTCTAAGGATGTGAAATGGAACAAAAGCTTAAAGATTATTGCCATTACCACTACAATAATGACGGGCGTCGGAATAGGCACACCGGGGATAAAGCCTCCGATAGCCTTTACGATACCGCTGTCCACAGTAGGTGTTGCACCGCCGTTTATCCAGTAGGCGATGGATCGGCCGCAGGTATACAAGATCAGCGTTGCAATCATCGGTTGTATGTTAAAGACGGCAACAAGTGTTCCGTTAAATGCGCCGAAGATCATTGCTACGATACAGGCAAGAAAGAATGCAAGGATGACTGTGCCGGCATTTATGGAAGCACCGGATTTAAGTACCTTTACAAAAACCGAACCCGCAATAGCGGCTGCCGCACCGACCGAGATATCCTGTCCGCCACAGGCAGCTGTTACAAGCGTCATGCCCATTGCAAGGATGGCAAGTTCGCTGGCACCGTTTATAACGGTGATAAGGTTGCCCGCCAGAACGCTGTTTCCGTCAATGTTATGCTTGATCTCGATGCTGAAGAATGATGGATCTCTGATAAGATTGAATATTACAAGGATGGCAATGGCTACCAAAGGTATCGTCAGCTGTCCGAGACCGGCTGTGAAGCCTTTTTTTGCTGTTTTTTTACTCATGACCCGACTCACCTCCTGCTATAGTCTTCATTACCTGTGCCTGATTAAGATCCGCACCTTTAAGTTCTCCGACGATATGTCTGTCCCTCATTACTATGAGGCGGCTGCATGTACGGAGCATCTCTTCCACTTCGGAGGATATAAATGTAACGCTCACTCCTTCCTCCGCGAGCTTGAGCACAAGCTTTTGTATTTCAAGCTTTGTTCCGACATCGATACCTCTTGTGGGTTCGTCCAGAATCAGATAATCGGGATGTGTAAGAAGCCATCTTGCCAGAATGACCTTCTGCTGATTTCCGCCGCTGAGCGAGCCTATGGGTGTCTCGCGACTTGCGGTCTTTATGTTGAGCGCCTTTATGTATTCATCGGCAAAAGCTTCCTGTTCGCTCCTGCTGATGGGCTTAAATATACCGTTTAAGACCTGAAGGGCAAGAATGATATTTTCGCGAACGGAAAGATCTGCTATGATACCGTCGCGTTTTCTGTCCTCGGCAAGATAACCTATACCATGCTTCATGGCATCTATAGGCTTTGTGATCTTTACCCGCTGTCCGTTGACCTTTACTTCGCCGCTGTTTACCTTATCGGCCCCGAATATGGCTCTGACGCTTTCACTTCTGCCCGACCCCAAAAGGCCGGTAAAGCCGTTTACTTCTCCCTTTCTTATGGAAAAATCAAACGACAGAGCATCCGAGCTCGAAAGACCTTTTGCTTCGTAAAAGACTTCGTTGTTTACCGTCTTTTTCTCGACGCCTTCTCCCATGGAGCTCAATTCGTCGAGTTCCTTTCCTATCATCTTTGCGACAAGCTGGACCTGCGGAAGATCTTCTACGAGATATTCGCCTACAAGTTCTCCGTTACGAAGGACTGTGATGCGATCGCAAACGGCATATACCTGCTCAAGGAAGTGGGTAACGAATATGATACCTACGCCCTTTGATTTAAGATCCCTCATAAGATCAAAGAGCATATTCACTTCCTTGTCGTCAAGTGAAGAAGTGGGCTCGTCAAGTATTAAAACTTTGCATTTCATGTCGACTGCACGGGCTATGGCCACCATCTGCTGAACAGCCAGAGAACAGTCGCCAAGCTGCTGACGGGCTCTTGCGGGAATACCAAGAGAGGTAAGGATCTCATCCGCCTTCTTTTCACGTTCCTTATTTCTTACCCACAGCTTTTCATCTCTTCCGATGAACATATTTTCCGCAACGGTAAGGTTGGGACAGAGCGTGATCTCCTGATATACCGTGCTTATACCGCCCTTTTGCGCGTCCTGCGGTGAACGTATGGTAACATTTTCTCCCTCGACCTTTATCTCACCTCCATCCATCTGATATACGCCGGTGAGTATCTTGATCAGAGTGGATTTTCCCGCTCCGTTTTCTCCCATAAGCGCATGGATCTCGCCCTTTCTAAGGGTAAAATCCACATTGTTTAAAGCGAGAACGCCGGGAAATCTTTTCATTATGTGGCGCATCTGCAGCAAGCTTTCTTCCTGCATACCAAATACCTCCCCTAAAAGTTCTAAAAATAGCAGCTGAGCTGCGATAAATACAGCCCAGCTGCGCCGGTCCGGTAATTTTTATTGATCCGGATTATTCTCCTAAACCATAAGTGTCGATATCAGCCTGAGTGAGAGTCTTTGCATCAAAGCCCTTCTCTTCGTTGATGATCTTCTTATCGGTAACGGTCTTCTTTCCCTGGATGATGTCGCTGATGATCTGAGCCTGGAAAGGAGAGCACTGTCCATCATAATTCCACTTCTGTGCAAGGAGTTCTCTAAGTGCCCACTTGTTGCAGTCAAAGCCCATAACGATGACCTTTTCGCCAACGCCGTGCTTGATACCTGCTTCGTCAAGAGCTGCTACAGCACCCTTTGCCATACCGTCGTTTTCTGCATAGATTACGTTGAAGTCTTTTCCGCTGTTGATAACGGTCTCAACGATCTTCTTAGCTTCTGCCTCATCCCAAGTAGCTGTCTGCTGAACGACTTTGTTCATCTTTCCTGATTCAAACTGCTTGTCAAGAGCGCCTGTACGTCCGATCTGAGCGTCAGAACCCATAGCACCCTGGATGTGGATTACGTTGTACTCATCAAGCTTCTGGTCAAGAAGCCACTGAACTGCTGTGTCGCCTTCCTTAGCCATATCAGATACAACAGCTGCCTCATAGAGGTCTTCGCTTACGTCGATCATACGGTCAAAGAGATAAACCTTGATTCCGGCTTCCTTAGCCTTCTTTAAAACTTCGTCCCAACCTGTTGTCTCGGCTGCAGAGATGAGAAGGTATTCAACACCGTCTGTGATGAAGCCCTGAGCTGCCTGAAGCTGCTCGTCGTTCTTAAGGCTGTAGGCTGTCTTAAGCTCGTATCCGTTGTCCTTTGAGAATACGGCTTCCATATCCTTTACATTTGCCTCACGATAGCCTGACTCTGAAGGGGGGTTGTTTACAACGCCGACCTTGATGAGTTTGTCTGCAGGCTTGGGTGCTTCTGTTGACTTGGGTGCCTCTGTACCCTTGGTTGCCTCTGTTCCCTTGTTGTCACTTGAAGATGATGAGCATGCGCTCAGAGCAAATGACAGAACAAGGATCGCTGCAAGAAGCAATACATTAAACCTTTTTTTCATTTTGTTTTCCTCCTTTTTTTTGCCCTTCCGGGCTGTTACAAAAAGGATACAACAATTTGAAAAAAAGGTAAATCAAGGTTCATTTCGACTTTGTTTAAAATAATTTTATATTTTGTTCACATTTAGGTAAGAGGTTGGATTTCATTTTATTCCGGTTGATTTTGATACTGCATCCTGTATTCGGAGGGTGTCATACCGGTATTTTTTTTGAAAATATAGCTGAAATAATGTGAATCGTTGTAACCCGATTCCTGGGATATTCGGGAATTCTTCATATCCGTGGTTCTCAAAAGTTCCTTTGCTTTATTCAGCCTCAGATAGATCAGATATTCCGTAAAGGTCATGCCGCTTTGCTGGGAAAAGACGGTTGAAAAACGGCTGGTACTCATATTGACCGCCTTTGCAACATCCTGCAGCATAAGGTTCGGATCCGTGAAATGTTCCGCCATGAAAAGCTTTGCGTCGTTTATGACCGACGGAACGTTTTTATCCCCTGCTCCCTCGCCCATTTCGCGGACGCCGAGAATATATGTCTTTTCCTCGGTTTTTTCCGAAAGAAGGTGGCGGATATGTCTTGCCGATTTAAAGCTTTTAAAAATATCCTCGGGGCAGTCTACTATCTCGCCTATACCTATCCTTATCTCAAAGCAGCCGCTTCTTTCAAGCTCCGTCGCAAGAGAGCTTGAAAAAGCGTAGGCTCTTTCTTCCGTAATCTCTGCATTATCGCCGAGTATCAATATCCTTGTCCCCGTCCTGCCCCCGGACACAAATGCTGCGCCGCCGCTGCTGCCCGCAAGCGCATCCGCCGCCTCCTGCCCAAGGCCCACGGGAGAAAATGCCGCATCGATAACCGCATAAAAAGAAGATATTGCAGGGCTTCCCATGGCGCCGAGCTGACGCAGGACATTTCCGGCATCTTCCACTTCGGCATCATCGGTAAACAAAGATCCCAAAAGCTTTTCCTTAAGAAATTTTCCGTCGCCCTCCATGCGCGCCCTGAGGGAAGCGCCATGCTCTAACATCTGCCTCTCGCTCGTTATCTGTGTGCTTACCTTATCAAGCACAGCTTTAAGATCCGCCGAATTAATGGGTTTTAAAAGATATTCTCTTACTCCAAGCTGTATGCACTGTCTGGCGTATTCGAATTCATCATATCCGCTTAAGATTATAATTCCTATCCACGGCATCTGTACCCTGAGGATGCGGCAAAGATCTATGCCGTCCATAAACGGCATCCTGATGTCGGTTATGACGATATCGGGATTTGTATCGCGGATCATCGGCAGGGCCATCTCTCCGTCCGGCGCCTCGCCGACCAAAGTGTACTGCGTCTCATCCCACGGGAAGGATTCTCTTATGCCCTCCCTTATAACGATCTCATCATCTACTATAAATACTTTCATTATTAACTCCCCTGTGGATTCTCCCCCTCTATTTCTTCCTTGGTTCTAAGAGTCACTTTAAAAGATACCGTCGTCCCGCCCGGGCCGCTTTCTATCATCAGACCGTCCGGCACGTTGTAATAAAGTCTTATTCTGAGGTTAACATTTACGAGGCCAAAGCCACCGCTTTTACCTTCGTTTACGGCAGGTCCTTCCTTTTTCATTCTCGCTTCCAGCGCTTCAAGCTGGTCTTTTGTCATGCCAAGACCGGTGTCCGCGACCGAAAACTTAAGAAAGCCCTCTTCCATGCAGGCGGATACCTTTATCGTACCGCCGCCTCTTTTTATCTTTATACCGTGATAGAGGGCGTTTTCAACAAGGGGCTGCAAAAGAAGCTTCAGAATATAGTAATGCCCTATCTCTTCGGGTATGTCGATCTCGTAATGCATGATGTCGCGATATCTTGTCTGCTGAATGCGAAGATATCCTTCGATATGCTTCTTTTCCTGGCTTATGGGTATCCAGTCGGCACCGGAGGAAAGACTTATCCTGAAAAAATCCGAAAGCGCGCTGGTAAGCTGTATGACCTCGTTTTTATCACCTGCCTCCGCCTTCCAGACTATGGCATCGAGTGTGTTATAAAGGAAGTGCGGGTTTATCTGTGCCTGAAGAGTCCTAAGCTCGGCCTTTCTTAAAGTCCTTGCATCCTTTATGCTCTTTTCCATCATCTCCTCAAGCCTGTCGGCCATGGTGTTTACCTGAAGCGTGAGATTTCGAAGCTCCGTTACATCCGTATCCGTAAGTCTTGCGTCAAGTTTTCCCTCCGCGATGCTTGCGGCTACCTCCTCGAGTCTCTCTATAGGGTTTCGAACAAAAGCTGCCGTTGCCTTCATGGATCTTCTTCTGAACCACAAAGCAAAGATCAGTACAAGAAATTCCACTATTGCCGTGATAATTATAACGATGCGGAGACTGAGACTCATATTTGCCGTAGATGCTATCTCGCGAGATATGTATTCGTTTAACATATCGTCAACAAGAGCCGCAACATCCCTTATCTCGGCCAGGACAGCTTCGTTTTCGGCAACGGGAACGTCATCCTCTATATTGTCCCTTATGCGGTCCACATAGTTTTCAAGGGTCTGCATGGTCCGTCCTGCGACAGTAAGATAGAGCCTGTTTTCGCTTCCCGTCTTTTCGGAGATGGATTCCATGCTGTCGCGGACCTCATGAAGTTTATAATATATTCCGCTGCTTCTGATCTCGTCGCGTCCGCTGACTATATTCCATGCGATCTCGGGTATCTCGTTTGCTACTACGTTTTTAAGATCTGTTATGCTCTCCATCCTGGCGATGGCGTTGTGATATTCCCACGCATAAACAAGCATCAGAAAAAGGCTTATGATGATGGGGAACACCAGCATCAGCACAAGCTTATGAGACATATCATTGAATTTTCCGAGTATGCTCTTTTCTCTTCTGATCTTTTCCATCCTTAATATCCTCTCGGGGGTATCTTTGAAGTATCTAGTTCATCGGAAAAAACCTGTTCATCCGGGTGAATGGCGCTTTCCACCTTTTCTCCGTTTTTAAGCTTTATTGCCGTCTCCATAAGCTCTTTTCCAAGCTTCGGAGTACATTCGACGATGCAGTTGATCTTTCCGCTTTTAAGTACGTCTATGGCATCCTGCCCGCCATCTATCGAAATGATTATGACATCTTTTCCGGGCGTAAGACCCGCTTTTTCTATTTCGGGAATGGCGCCTATGGTCATCTCGTCGTTATGGCTGTATACGACATCTATTTTGTCACCGTATTTTTCAAGAAGCTGTCTCATGCACTGCGCGCCCTGGCTTTTGAGAAAATCTCCGTCTATGCTCTCGATCACCTGCATACGCGGATCGTCCTTTATGGTATCCATAAAGCCGGCCTGGCGTTTTCTCATGGGGGTCGAATCCATGGTTCCCGTTATCTCGACGATATTTACCTTATCCATGTTCAGGCTGTCGGCCTTGCGGATAAGATACTGCGCTGCCTTTACGCCTTCGTTGTAAAAATCCGCGCCTATAATGCAGGTCGTAAGACCTTTTGCGCTCTCGCTGACATCCCTGTCTACCAAGACTACGGGAATACCCGCATCCTTAGCCTCCGCAAGGACATTGTCCCAGCCTTCTTCAACTATGGGCGAAAAAGCGATGACATCCACCTTGTATGCGATAAAACGTCTTATGGCCGCTATCTGGTTTTCCTGCTTCTGGTTTGCGTTTTCAAGCATCAGACTTACGCCGAAGCCGGCCGCAACATCTTCTATGTCCTTGGTGTTGCCTATTCTCCATGCGCTTTCGCTGCCAAGCTGCGAAAAGCCCAGAAGAAGTGTCTGTTCGTCATTTCCTTCTTCTTTCTTTTTGCACCCCGAAACCAAAAGGCACAACGCAGTCATGCAAAAAATCACAAAAAGTATTCTCTTTTTCATCTCCGATCCCCCGTCAAAGCAGCGCCGACATAAGCTCGTAAACATTGTTTACACCGATGCAGTTCATGCCGCTTGGAATGTTTAGTCCCTTTATCGAAACGGCCGGAAGCACGCATCTGTTAAAACCGAGCTTTGATGCTTCGTTTATACGCTGCTGCGAGCCCGAAACGCTTCTTATCTCTCCTGTAAGACCTATTTCCCCGAAAAGGATGGTCTTTGAATCCACCACCACATCCCTGAAGGAAGATATTATGGCCGCGGCAATACCGACATCCATTGCCGGCTCTGCGACCTTCATTCCTCCCGTGACATTTAAGTAGGCGTCAAACTCGTAAAGAGGAAGTCCGAGTCTCTTTTCAAGCACCGCAACAAGAAGGTTCATCCTTCCGCTGTCCACGCCGTTTCCTGACCTTCTGGGGTTTCCGAAATTGGTTTTTGACACCAAAGCCTGTATCTCCAAAAGGACGGGTCTGGTGCCTTCCATGGATGCGGTGACCACAGAGCCGGATACTCCTGTGGGGCGCCCCGAAAGCAAAAATTCCGAAGGGTTTTCGACCTCTGAAAGGCCTTCGCCTCCCATTTCAAAAACGCCTATCTCGTCCGTGGAGCCGAAACGGTTCTTTACGGCGCGGAGTATGCGGTAAGATGCGCTCCTCTCGCCTTCAAAATAAAGCACGGTGTCAACCATATGCTCTAAGATCTTCGGCCCTGCGACAAGGCCTTCTTTTGTGACATGGCCCACCAAAAAGATGGTTATGCCCAGGCTTTTTCCGAGCCTAAGAAGCGTCGCGGTGGATTCTCTTATCTGCGATACGCTTCCCGGAAGAGAAGATGCCTGCTCGCAGTACATGGTCTGGATGGAATCTATTACGACTATATCGGGCTTATTCTCTTTTATCTGTTCTTCTATTATGCCAAGATCCGTCTCGCACAAAAGACTAAGCATGTCATCCGAATCCTTCAGCCTGTCGGACCTAAGCTTTATCTGGCGCAGGGATTCCTCTCCGGAAACATATAAAACGCTTTGTCCGCCTTTTATATACCTGCCGCAGGCCTGCAAAAGCAGGGTGGATTTTCCTATGCCGGGGTCGCCTCCCACAAGTACAAGGCTTCCGCGCACCAGCCCTCCTCCAAGAACTCTGTCAAGCTCCTTATAGCCCGAAAGAACTCTTTCGTCGTCATCCGTTTTGATGTCCTTCATAAGGACGGGCAGCGATGATACAGCCGCAGATCTTTTCTTTGTCTTTGCTTCCTTGGGTGCCTCGACAAAGGTGTTCCATGCGCGGCATGACGGGCACTGCCCCTGCCATTTTGAAGATTCATACCCGCATTCACTGCAGAAAAAAGCGCTGTCTTTTGCCATATTCCCTCCCAAAATGCCGGCAGAGCATCTCTGCCGGCATAAACAAATGCTTTTTGTGCTGCTTTTGTAAGCTTACGTTTTTATTACTTCCGTGTAGCAGCCGTTTTCGTTCTTTTTAACTATGGCGCGCTCGCCGGGCTTTACTTTGCCGGAAAGCAGATCGCCCGAAAGGACATCCTCTATTTCTGTCCTTATCACCCTTTTTACCGGACGGGCTCCATATTTGATATCATAACCTTTTTCTGCGACAAATTCAATAACCTCATCCGAAAAATCAAGCTCTATGTCCTGGGCTTTTTTAACTCTGTCAGCAAGCTTGGCAAGAAGCAGCCTTGCAATACCGCGTACCTGTTCCTTGTCGAGCGTCCTGAAAATGATGATCTCGTCTATACGGTTTATAAATTCGGGTTTGTAACGCTTTTTCACCTCGTCCATCACGCGGCTTTCCATCTTTTTGTGGTCCGCTTCGGCATTTGTTTCCGATACAAATCCGAGATTTACGGGATTTACGATGCCTGTCGCGCCGAGGTTTGAAGTCATTATGATAATGGTATTCTTAAAATCTATCTTTCTTCCTTTTGAATCCGTAAGGCAGCCTTCGTCAAGGATCTGAAGAAGTACGTTGAATATGTCGGGGTGGGCCTTTTCTATCTCATCAAATAATATAACGGAATACGGCTTTCTTCTGACCTGTTCCAAAAAGGCGCTTCCCTCTTCATATCCGACATATCCGGGCGCCGAACCCGTTATCTTGCTGACATCTATTCTTTCCATGTATTCGGACATATCGAGCCTTATAAGGGCGTCTTCGGTTCCGAAAACGCTTTCCGCAAGCGCTTTTGATACCTCCGTCTTTCCGACGCCCGTAGGTCCTAAAAACATGAAGGAACCGATCGGCTTTTTGGGGTCCGAAAGGCCTGCCCTGCCTCTTCTCACGGCCTTTGCCAGCGATATAATCGCGTCCTTCTGGCCCACTATCCTTTTTTCAAGAGAGCTCTCAAGGCTTATAAGCCTTTCTCTTTCATTCTTTTTGAGAGATGATGCGGGAATGCCCGTCATCTTGAATACGACATCCGCAACGGAATCTTCCGTAACTCTCGGCGTCCTTGCCTTGCGGCCGCGTTTTCCTTCGATCGACTCAAGATACTCTTTTTCGCTTTGGCTTATTTCGTAAAGCTTCCCTATATTTCTCTCAAGGAGCGCTTCCTCGCGCTTTTTGAGGAAATCCTTAATGACGCTTTCCCTGTCGGTCCTGCCGTCAGCCGCATCACCCATAAGCCTTACGCCGGAAGATGCCTCGTCAAGCAGGTCTATTGCCTTGTCGGGAAGATATCTGTCGTGAATGTATCTTGCCGACATATCGACTGCCGCCTCTATGGCTTCATCCGTTATCTTAACGCCGTGATGCTTTTCGAAAGCTTCCCTTAAGCCTTTAAGTATCGATATGCATTCGTCACGGCCGGGCTCTTCCACGAGCACCGACTGGAAACGCCTTGCAAGAGCTCCGTCTTTTTCTATATATTTGCGGTATTCCGCTACAGTCGTGGAGCCGATTATCTGAAGCTCTCCCCTTGTAAGCGCCGGTTTTATTATGTTTGCGGCATCCATAGACCCTTCCGCATCTCCGGCACCTACTATCGAATGAAGCTCGTCTATAAAGAGAATGATGCGTCCGTCCGCACTGACCTCATCCATGAGATTCTTCATTCTCTCTTCAAACTCGCCCCTGTATTTGGTGCCTGCGACCATGGCTGTCATGTCCGCCATCATTATCCTTCTGTCCGCAAGGGCCTCTGGAACATCTCCTTTTACTATGCGCTGCGCAAGAGCGTTTACAATGGCTGTCTTTCCGACTCCGGGTTCACCTATAAGGCAGGGGTTGTTTTTTGTCTTTCTGCAGAGTATCCGGAGTATCCTGTCTATTTCAGCCTCGCGGCCGATGACCGCATCAAGCTTTCCCATTTCGGCCATGCCGGTAAGGTCTTTTGCAAAGCGTTCCAAGGTTCTTCCCATGCCCTGATCCCTGCCGGCATTCATGACTGCTCTTGTAAGACCCGCATGTCCTATGATGGTCAGAGTCTTTTTTCTGAGCTCGCCTATGTCATATCCGATGCGTTCAAGCTCGCCTATGCCGCGGCCGGAATCCACCTCCAAAAGCGCGAGAAGAAGATGCTCCGTGCCGACTTCATGTTCTTCTGCCAGCTCCGCATAATATTTGGCCGTCTCAAGCACCTCGATAAGTCTTGGTGAGGGCTTGATATTTTCTATTTCCTTGAGCGGAGCCGCATAGGGTCTGTCTATCTCGTTCCATGGAAAAAGTCTTCCGTTTTCAAGAATGCTTCTTGCGGTACAGTCTTTTTCCGCCAGAAGAGCTCGCGTCAGGTGGTATGTGTCGACACTTGCCTCCTCAAACTCGTGTGCCATTCTTCTGGCTGTCTGCAGGACATGACCTGCTTTTTTTGTATATCCATCCATCTTAGTCCATCCTGTGAAATAAAGGCCGCTGAAATGAATTCAGCGGCCCCGGTTTTTAATTACTTTTCTGTGGTCCAGTCATCATCTATGCTTGAGAGATCTACTCTGAAGTCTTCATCCGACTGTACTTCGTTGCTCATTTCTTCTTCCGGCTGAGGTGCAATAGCCTTACGCTGAGGTGCTTCGTCCGCAAAGTCGTCTTCGCCGCCTTCATATCCGTCGTCGCCGTCGTCTCCGTCATCATCGCCGTCATCATCATCTTCGTCATCGTCATCTTCGAAATCATACTCGTCGTAAAGTTTCTTGAGCTTAAGAGCAAGGATGATAACAAATGCAAAGAGTACGACTGTCAGGATCACGAGTGCGATAATGATGTAGAATCTGACCTTCATGTCGGTGTTGTACTGTGTAACTACCGCATTGTAGCTTTCTGCTGCCACAGTGACACCGGATACTGTCTGATTTGTAGCGGATGAGGGTGCATCGGAAGAAGGTTCCAGTGCATTTTGAACTCCTCGGTCTGCGTAATATCTAACGAAGGTAAGAGATGATGTATCAAAACGATAATATCCCTTTTCACCTTTAGAGTTAAGCGCATATACAAGTACTACCTTCTGTCTGTCTTCGGCATTGTCGCTTAAGAGATATGCCGTTACGAATGTCTCGTTGTTATCAAACGAAAGGCTTATCTTTGTGAGCCCGGTCGAATCGAAATCATCCGGGAATGCAAGAAGATAATATGATGTATCGGGTGTGGGGATGGCAAGTCTTACCGCAAATTTGCCTGTATCCTCATCGTAGATATAGAACTTTCCGTTCTCTCCCTTTGAATCGGTCATGTAAACGAGTGTGATGTCATTTACATCCTTTAATGCCTTAACATCGTAATTGGCATACTTGATCTTTGTTTCCGCAAAGCCTTCAACACCTGAAACGTTCCAGTCTGTTGCAAGATAAAGGTCGCTTCCGCCAAAAGGACTTACCACCTGGATATAGGGGATGCCTTCCTTTGTGGATGTGCTCTCTGTCTCAGGCTCGGCTGTTGTTTCTTCTGAAATATCTGCAGTTGTTTCTGTTATCTCTGCAGATGTTGTGGGCTCAGGCGTGGTGGGATCTGCGGGAGTTGCTCCTCCGTCCGTTACATTTACGACAAATCCGGCCGATGCGCCCTGATAGATAACGTTAAATGTAACGCTTCCTACCGGAAGGGGATTTCCAACCTCTGCGCATGCCCAGCCGGTCACGCCTGCCTGTCTGCTTCCGTCTGAATAAACTGCGGTGACAGTTATCTCTGCAGATGTTACTGTCTGACCTGAGACCTTGTTTCCGCCTGTGTATGTGACCTCGATGCCTGTAAGAGTCTTTTCGGGCTGTGTTACAGGGGGTTCTGTCGGAGGCTCTGTCACAGGTTCTGTAGGCGGATCTGTAGGCGGATCCGTGGGCGGGTCTGTAGGCGGATCCGTAGGCGGATCTGTCGGGGGCTCCGGGCTTGTTGAATTTACATCAACATACACTCTGTTGGAAGTAAAGCCCTTCTCTGTGAGAACAAAGTTCTCTCCGTCCGGTACATTTACCATGAAGCTCGTGCCATCGTTAGGTGAAATAAAGATCGGTACCTGGCTTCCGGGAACTACCCATTCTGCCGGAACGGTAACCGTAACCGAATATGTCTTTTCATCGGCTCCTACGCTTCCGGGATTGATATCTCCGAAAGGATGAGCTTCATCTCCGTAATAAAGTGTGCGGGTAGTGGTGCCGCCCGAGAGTGAATAATCATCCGATGATACAGTGACAGTTACACTGATCGGCTGGCCTTCGTCCACCGCGCCAGGCGCAGCTATGTTTACGGTCTCTGCGGCAAAGATATAAGTGCCGCCAAAGCCTATGGCTGCCGTACATAAAAGCGAAGTTGCCAGAAGTCTGTTCTTAAGCTTCATTTTTTTCTCCTGTCCGCCAAATGGCATCTTTATATTCAGCGCTTTAAGCGCCTGATATCTTTAATTCTTATGTTTTAGTCGGTTCTATTCTTTTAAGCCTTATATTGTAATCCTTGACATCGCCGTTTTCGGCTGTGACCGAAACGGTCACGATATCCGTTTCTTCATCGAGCTCAAAAGTTATTGTAACGATACCTGTTGCTTTGTCTTTTTCGACCGTTCCTTCCGCGGAAATACCTGACGTATCAGCTATTACCTGTGCCGAGACTGTAAGCGCTGTAACATCCCCCGGAACAGATATCTCATATTCAAAGGTGTCATGAGCAAAATCGATGCTGTAGCCTTCCACCTCAAGACTCTTTAAGTGGTTGTTGGGATTTCCGTCCTTTACCGGTCTTGGGCAGGGGGATTCGGGCATGTTGTTATAGATCGGTATCTTGAAGGTGTAGTTTGCATCAAGCGCGTCATATTCTTTGTAGGTATTGTAGGTGCTGTAGCCTTCTGTATACGGAGAAAGGATATTCTGCATATATTGATGGTAGAAAAGCCTGTAATGATCCTTCTCCACATCAAACTTTTGCAGGTAGAGCGTATCCTGTCCGACGCCTATAAATGCCTCTCTTATATGAGCGGCTCCGCCATAAAGCGCCTTGTATCTTGAATTCCAGCCCTTTTGCACTGCACAGTTAAGGCCGTTTATGGTTATCTCATCTCTAGTTATGCCGCCGGCATTTATGTTGAAGTAGTTGTAGTAGTTTTCATACCCGGGATATGTGCCGGATATCTGAGCCTGCTTGCCTCTTCCCTGTTCGAGTCTTACTCTGAAAGCAAGGTGGTAAGGGCTGATGTTGAGCTCTTTGCCGATCTCGAAAAAGGCTTCGGCATATGTTATCATGTCGGTCTTTTGTTCCTGGGATACTTCCTCTGCGCCGAAAACATGATCCTTTATTGAAACAGTGTCTTCTGCATCCACATCTCCGTCCTGGTCGGCATCCGCCGCCTTTAACTGGGCTTCCGAAAGATAGACAAGACCGTCAAGATAAGCTTTATAATACGATCTGTCGGTGGCATCGATAAAGCCGTCGCCGTTTACATCCCCGAATATAATTATGGGGAAGGATGCAGAATAACCTTCGTTTGAGGTTATTCGTATTATATCACCGGTACCTATGGGTTCGTTTTCTTCTTTTAAGCTGTCATCCGCATTTAAGATCTTGCAACTTGCGACATTTTCCTTTACTTGTATGACCGCAAGGAGATCTGACGTTGTGGTTCCGGGTTCTATTCCCGTAACATATTTATTGGTTACACGCAGGCTTTCCGAAGCAATATAGGGGTTTTCCACATCTGTGGTGCCGTTTTTATCTATATAGGCGCCGTCCATAAAGCTGCCTTTAAGTATCTTTTGAACACCCTCTAATGTCTGCGTGCCCTCGTTATATGTGAGGAGCTCGAACATGAACACTCTTTCTTCATTAAAGAAGTTTCGCGGGTCAAGATAGTACTCCACGCATTCCCTTGAGCACTGCACCCAGTAAGGGTCGGACTGAACGATGTATTCGTTATTCAGCCAGTCAAAGGATATGTCCATCGTCGTGTCAAAAAGGGAGGATTCATATCCCGGAACATAGGGCGTATAGGGGATGAGATTTCTTCTTGGATACATCTCTCCGTTGTCCTGATTGAGGACATATTCCCAGTCAAGGCCGGTGTCAAAAGAGAGGAATGTCCAGTTGGGGTGGATCTTGTGAAGCTCGCGAAGACCTACGCGGTAGCTTTCCGGAAAGCCTTGTTCGTCAAGAAGTGCTTCAAATTCAGGGTCATCAGCAATCTGCGCGTTATCCGAAAAACCGGCAGGCACAGTAAAAGAAACAAGTAACGATAACGTCATGAAAAAAGCCGCTGTCTTCCTTTTCCTCATCTGTTCCCCCCTGTTTTTTCCGATATTATCCCATTTGGCAATTCACCAAAAACAACATCTAATTATAAATGATACAGCCATAACTGTCAAGGAAAACGAGACTTATTCAAAGAGATTCTTGATGCTTTAATCTCAATGCCGCATCCATTTCCGGCTCTTTTTCAGGCCGTTTTTTAAGCCGTTTTTTGCCTTAAACCTTTTCTTCAAGGGCTAAAAAGCCCTGTATGAGGCAGGCCAGGAAAAAGGCCATTGAGGCTTCGTTTTCCTGCCAGATACGAAGACTTCTCTGTGCACCGAAGATAAGGCATCCTTCTTCCTTTTCACCCTCACCGATACGCACTATCATAAGAGCTTCCGTTTTTCTGTGCACAAACTCTTCATACAGCTGCGGATAGTTTTTTTCTATCTCGCCAAGATCGCCTGTTGTATGTATGTTTTCCTTGAAATGTCTTGATATGCCGGCAGCGTTTATGATCTCATCGCCGCCAAGCGCAGATACGACGTTACTGTCTTTATCTGCATAATAGATATTCTGTATGTGAAGCGCATCAAATATATATCCTGAAACGGACTGCAGCTTTTCCTTTACATTATTGCCTTTTCTGAAAAGCCTTTGTATGTTGACCATATCTGCTGTGAAATCTCTTTTTGCAAGATGCTTCATCTCGATATCGCGGTGCTTTTCGTCAACATAGATGATATAGCAGTTGCGGCCCTTGCCCTTTCCTATATAAAGTGTCTTATCCACGAGCCCGAAAAGGTCCGGAAAGTTGTCGGCATCTGCAGGGAAGGATGCGCAGCCCGCGGTGCAGGTTACAAATGTGCTTCCCTCTTCAAGCGGTACATTTTCACGAAGCACCGATTCGTTTTCATACAGTTCGGTGAAAAGATGCTTTTTCTCCGGATAGTCGATATTGCAAAGATCGATAAGCAAAAGCTCGTCGCCGCCGTATCTTGCGACTATGCCGTTTTCACCGACATGGTCAGCGAGAGCTTTCGATACCGTTTTCAATACCACATCGCCCGCACTGTGACCGAAGGTGTCATTTATGAATTTAAAGTTGTCAAGATCGATTATTGCAAATGAAAACGGAGTGCCGGATGCTATTAATGACTGCGCAAAATCGACTGCATATACCCTTGATACAATACCGGTAAGCGGATCTAAAATATCATCTATCGGTGTATCTTTAAGCAGGCGATCAAAATACGAAAACCGTGAAAGAGTCTTCGGTGTATATACCCCGAGAAGACCTTCCACGCGGTTTTGTCTCTTTATTACATCGGTGACATCGACAAAGCTTCCGACAAGACCCACTATTTTATTGCCGTCATAAAGAGGCCTTTTTGAAGCGATGATATCCCTCTCCTCGCCCCGGATGATGCATTTGC
>Ga0247608_10001589_pt1 | contig 30847 bp, 23 predicted proteins | sample 176DNAGHGlowgp2_FD_193490 | JGI IMG/M metagenome (GOLD analysis project Ga0247608, IMG submission 193490) | Sheep rumen microbial communities from Palmerston North, Manawatu-Wanganui, New Zealand - 1766 DNA GHGlow gp2 | ecosystem: Host-associated > Mammals > Digestive system > Stomach > Rumen ...
ATCAGCTTCTCGCCTCACCACAGACATCGGGAAGATCTGGAGACAGCACTCACAAGAAAGGCTGCATAACCGGACCGCAGCACTACAATCATGGAAAAAGGAAACGTCCTCAAGCAAGGACGGAAGCCTTTGTGCCCATACGCCATAAACCATGCAGTAAATGAAGCTGAAACGCTATGCTGAATCCAAAAAACTTATCATAGCTCATCGTAATCCTGCACAATCCTAGTGCGTGAGGCTGATGCCATAAGATAAACAGCTACAAATCAGCGATGAGAATACCTCTATGAATTATACAGGTTAAAATAATAACAATAAAGCGGTTATAATGTCAAAGTGCAGTTAAAATTGGGAGTTTAAAGGCACTAAAGTCGGACTTTAGTTAGGGTAAAGTCGGACTTTAGTCTATGTAAAGTCCTAAATTCTCTAGAGAATTTTGGAGAAAGGTGCCTGGTTACTCCCAGAAAGGTGACTACTTTCTCAGAGAAAGGTGGCAGTAAACCTAAAGAGAGTTGCCTGATTAACCCAAATAGGCAAAAACATGCAAAAGATTCACATCTCGGTGAGCATACTTAACAAGAAAATGCTAGTATTATGTAAGTTCTATGTAGGTTTTATGGTGGTTTAATGGTTGTTTTATGTAAGTTCTATTTTAATCAACTATTTGTATATCAAATATTTCACTAAAATATATGTAGGTTCTTGAAAAATAGTATTAAAAAGATTTTGGAAATTGAAGAATATTTCGTAACTTTGCAGGGTCAAATATGACAAGAATATCCACTTTTAACACCATACAAACGATATGAAAGTAACTTTATTCAAACCTTACAGGAAAAAAGAGACCATTACTCGTATAGAAACGGCTAATGTGGCAGGCATCATCCAGAAAGGAGTGCTTGAAAAGGAAGTGCGGAGAACAAGATCGCTGTACGGTGTGATGCATACCAAGCGGGAACCCGACGGCCAGATCAGCTGCAACATTGAGAACGGCATCCGGCTGCCACGCGTCTGCTTTGCTGCCGAATTCGAGAACAGGAAGCAGGAGCGCCGCATGGTCCACTACAACGGTCTGGTAGTCATCGAGTTGAACAACCTGAAGAACTACGATGAGGCCATCGCCATCCGAGAGAAGGCCAAGCGGATGCCATTCACGATGATGACGTTCCTCGGCGGCAGCGGAAGGTCGGTGAAAATTGTCTGTCGAGGCGGACTGGCACAAGATTTCACGGCAGGACCTGAGACCCCTACCCTTCAGCTGCCATCCGACGAGGCCAGCATCCGGCAGTTCCACCGCAACCTCTACGAGACGGCCCGCAAGGCCTACGAAGGCCAGCTGAACCGTCAGATAGAGGCTATGGAGCCTTTGCTCGAACGGACCGTCTACCTGAGTGCCGACCCCGCCATCGGCTTCAATCCCAATGCCACGCCCTTCTTCGTCGACACCAACCGCCCTCGGGAAGAGCCCGCCATGAAAGACCTGAGCCCAGAGGAGAGCCAGCTGATGCCTGGCCGCAGCATGGTACGAACCTGGCGAATGAACTGGCTCTTTATTATAGAAGAGGTATTAGGCAAATACTTCGACCTGCCCGACGAGGAACGGCAGGAGACGCTGCTGATGCAGGTAGCCACACGCTGTCTGAATGAAGGCATCCCTATGGCGAAGGCCCAGCAGATGACACTGGAACATCCGGCCTTGAACACCGACGAACTGCTGGTAACAAAAACATTCTCAGCCGTTTATGCCGTAACGCACCAGAAAGACTACATGAAGAAACATAAGATCCGCCCGCTGCAGAGCATCCCCGAAGACACCCTGCTGATGATGCGGACAGAGATCTTTCTCAACACAAACTTCGAGATGCGGAAGAACGTGATGACCGGTGTTGCCCAGTACCGTGAGAAGACCAGCATCGACCCTGAGTTCCACGACCTCGACCAAGAGGTGCGCAACGACATGACCATCCGGGCCAAAGAGCTCGGGCTGAAGTCGTGGGACAAGGACATAGACCGCTTCATCGACTCCAGCCGCATCGACAAGTTCTACCCTCTCAACGACTGGCTGATGAGTCTTCCGAGGTGGGACGGTCGTGACCGAGTGGCAGAGCTGGCGACCCGCGTACCCACCAACCAGCCCCATTGGGAGATGTATCTGCACCGCTGGCTACTGGCAATGGTCGCCCAGTGGCGCGAGGACATCGGCGACCAACTCACCGGCAATGCCCTCGTACCCCTGTTAATAGGCCGTCAGGGGTGCGGCAAGACGCGTTTTTGCGGCATCCTCATGCCCCCAGAGTTGAGGATGTACTACAACAAGGAGATCAACTTCAAGAAGGATACCGACCTGAACCTCGGCCTCTCGCAGTTCGGACTCATCAACCTCGACGAGTTCGACAAGACCACCAACCGTCAGCAAGTCATCCTGAAATACCTGCTCTCGACGGGCGACGTGAAGTTCCGCCCACCCTACGGCAAGGCCATCCGACAGTACAAGCGCTATGCCTCGTTCATCGGCACCACGAACCAGATGAAACCATTGGTAGACCCGACGGGCAGCCGACGGTTTGTCTGCGTGGAGTGTATTGGGGACATCGACTTCGAGGACAATCTTGACCACCGTCAGCTCTATGCCCAGCTGATGCAGGAGCTCGGCGAGGGTCAGCGCTATTGGCTCGACGACGAGGAGATAGCCGTGCTGATGGAGGAGAACAGCCGTTTCGAACGGACTGTCGATCTGGTGGAGATGATTGCAGCCACCTTCCGAAAGCCCAGCGATCCCAAGGGTGGCCGCCTCTGGACCCTTCAGGAGGTGAACGACCTGCTCAGCTCCCGCTACCGCAACTACGACCCCTCGACCACCTTCGAGAAGCTCGGCCGCACCCTCTCCAACCAGCCCTTCGCCTTCGTCAACGAGCGTTCCGTCAACTGCTCCCGCTACCGCTTGGAGGAGATCTAAGTCTGGGCCTACTCTAATAATACTTCCCGAAACGCTTGGACGTTTCGGGAAGTATCTATTTATTAATAAGGTGTAAGAGGCTTACTTGCTCTTCGGCATGCTTATCAAAAGCACGAGATCGGCTGCATCAACCACATTGTCACCATTCAGATTCGCATTGGCAAAGACGAAGTTGGCTGGGTTCTTACCCATAATGTAGTCGACAACAGTCTTGACGTCATTGGCATCGACAACACCATTACCATCAGCATCACCAAGATTGTTGGCCGTCAAAGAAAAGAGTATGCCAGAAGTGGGGATAGAAAAATAGACATAAGATCCTGATGATTTGTAATACAAATAATAGAAATATTCTTTATCAGGATTCAAGCCACTAATAGTGAATTCCACTTCTTTCGTTTCGCCTACTGGGATTGTAGTTGGTTGGGATATTGTTTTGAAAAGAGTACCATCATAAAAGTTTGAGATTCTTTCAAACATGCGAAGTTCGATTTGATCATCATAGATATTTTCGCCCTCATTTGTAATGCTGGCAGTCAGATTAAATGTTGTGCCAGTCAAGACAAAATTATAATTATCTTCATCGAATCCGGAAATGGCCGCCGTTGCTGACAAGATCTGTGGCTTGGGAGCCTCAATGGTCAGTACATCTTCCCAACCAACGATGCTCCCATCCTCATCTACCGTAATCTGAACATGTAATTGTCCTATATTCTTCGGAATAAAATGGAGCTTGACAGTTCCTGTCTGCCCTGGCTCCACAGAACCGCAGACCATGGTTTTCTGATTGCCACACCAGAAAGAAATCAACTCCTGGAAGGCATCACCTCTGTTAGTGAGGTTGACAGTCACCTCCACAGCCTTTCCTGCTTCCAAAGAAGACGGGGAATAGGATACGCTGTTGATTTCTATATCCTGACTGAAGTAACTATCTTCATTTGCTTTACTTAGAACCAACGTATTGCCAGAAATAGTCGCCTTGATATAACTTATGGCAAGGTAATACCCATAGCTGTCCACCATGTTACACAAGGTCCATTCTTCACTGCCTTGTGGTCTGTAAATCTGCCGCAAAATATAGGTGCCGTCAGTCCTTCCTGCCCCAAAGTCTACAATAGCGACATCCTCTATTGAATTCTCTTCAGCTGTCAATGTAGCGGAAGCTGTGCCATACACACCCACCAACTGACCATCCTGATACAAACCCCAGGCATAATCTAAATTAAAAACTGGCCAATCGCTATCCTCGGTATAATTATACTGCATAAAAATAGTTCGCGGGAGATTGACACCCGTAAAGTCCTCTGTAGCTGAAGAACGGTTGTATTCAGTGACCCAGTCGTCCTTATCAGAAACCAGACTGTAGATATCTGGTGTTTCAGCTTGGCCTTTGTCTGGCTCGAGCCCGATGATAGCATTCTGCATATAGGAATAACCATCCTTATTAGTTCCACCACCACTGCCGAGGTCTTGAGGATTGGCCAGAGAGAGCACGAAATATCCATCACTACTACCGCTCCATCCCCAATTAAAATGGAACAAGCCTTTCCCATCGTAACCATCACAAACGAACTGATGACCTCCAGAGGCGCTGTTTCCACCATAAAGCACGGGACGACTATTAGCTAGTTCCCGATAAATCAAGTCCTCCCACTCAGCAACGGTATAAAACATGCGAGAGACATCCTTGGCATTTTTGCTATAACCGAAATTGGCAACCATATGTGAGGCAGAAACGCTTGCCGAAGAGCCACCATTCCTAGATAATCCATAGTTCATATGAACGACCTGACCACAATATCGCATCAACTTGGCAACAGCATCAGCGCTCGAGCCTGTAACATCAAGCGAATAAGTGAGAGTCATATTATCCCAATCAAACTTAGTGGCAGGAAGTCCATGGAAAGAATGGTCTACATCGAGTTGCCAATCTGGTTCTTCTTCGGTACCCTTATTATTCCGTGTTCCAATATCAATTTGATCAAAAGGCCCAATCTCGCTCTTCGGCCACTTGTGGTAATACATCACCTGTGCCATTGCAGTAGCCACACAACCAGTAGCACAGCGGTTGTTTGCATTGTAGCCTTCTTCATCGAAGTCCACATAACTGCCGTCTGGGCACATGAAATTATAAGGAGCGCCCTGATCCCATTTTGTCTGAATCAGTGGAGCAATGGCAGCCCTGTCGGCACTTGATCCACGTGAACCGGCGACTTGGGTTTGATCCAAATGTTTCATCTGCATTTCATAGCACTCCAACCAGTACTTCAGGTTCTCCGGCATGTTCTTCTCCGTGATCTCACCTTTGTCAGAGTAACCCAGGATAGGTTCGGTACGGTCGTCACCGGAGACAATCACAAAGCCCTTCTGCCCTTTGGCATTGAAGATATAGAACGGTTCCATATCTGTAGGACTGTCACCACGGGCAAAGCTCTTGGCTTGGCCAAACTGCTTGCCGGGCATGAACTGCTGTGCCTTCTGCAGCGCCTGCTGACGCGACACCTGCTGGGCGTTCACGGCTACCGTCGCCATGAAGACCAATAAGAGGAATAATACTTTCTTCATATCCTTATTATTTAGTTATTGATCATTCAACATATAAGGCTACAAAGATACAAATAATTCCCGAAACGACCAAACATTTCGGGAATTATTTGAGATTCGACCAAGATAACGCGTCAGAGATTCAGTTTGGAAATAAAGGCAAATGCCTCTGATTTGGCTGTTTCGTAATCTACATCAAAGCCATCCGTCAACCGTCTAGCAATATCTTCTATACCAGCACCAGCCTGTAAAGCTTCTAAGATGATGACACCCGTCTCATTCAAACGAAACATCTTCTTCACCGCGCCAGTTTCCGGGTCTTTTGCATTCGCAACAAAAACGTCTGACAACTCATGAATAGTATAGTCATAATTCAGCTTTATAATACGTTCGTCTTTATTTTTCTTGAAATAACAGTTAATTTCATACAGCATCTTCCCAATACGAGAAATTTTAACTCCTTCTTTTTCATAAGATATACAAGGGGCGCACTGACCACACGGGTATCCCCATATCGGATGAAAACAGAACCAAACATGCTTTACAACCTTCTCGTATCCTTCTCTACAAAGAATATCGATCTCATCTCTCTTAGTCTTATGGAATAGTGATTTGGGGAAACAAAAACTCCCAAAAATAGTCATTGTATCCTGATTAGCCCGAGTTTTGTCTATCACCAATACATTATAATTTGGATCAGAATGAGGAATCAAAAGTGTTTCATCTATTGTCTTAGCTACCGAGCCATTTGGTGAAAACTGGAGTCCCATTTCCATCTCTAAGTGATGTTGATTTACAAATTTTGCAAGAACATAATATTGCCAACTTTTCCCTTTCATTAAACGTAACCAAGAATCAAAAATGTCATTATCACGAGCTATTTCTTTTTCATTAACTATAATTGGATCAAGCAATTCGGCTTTTGTCCTTTTATCATTTCTTAAAATCATCGAGATTTTCTCAATAGCATGAAGTTCATGATGCAACGACTTCCTATGTCCAATTGCAATATAGTACGGCTGAATTATACACTGACATTTGGATAGTTCCACAACACGGAAAGTGCTATCCATACCACCCGTCCATAAAATATTAATTCTTCTCCTTTCGCTTGCCATTAAGTAGAATAATTATACCATAAAATTGAAGTTCTTGTTCAATCGAAAAAGTGTATGCAACATTACAGATGCATACACTTCTTAAAGTAATTCATAATTTAAAGAACCTCTTCGCCCGGTTCATCATGAGCTCCTGATTCACCTCCTGAACCTTCTTCGACACCTAAGACAACAGGTTCATCTAACTTCATTTCTTCCATTTCTGGAGTAAAATACTTCTTTTTCATTTCTCAATTATTTTAAACGTTTAAAAAAAAATTCTTATATAGCTGCAAATACTTTTTTTCACGCTGCAAATTTAAACATAAATCCCGAAATGGCCAAACATTTCGGGATTTATTTTAGTATTTTGTGAAAAAAATTATCACTTTACACTTAAACTTATCTTACAATGACCTTCTTACCATTCTTGATGTACAGCCCCTTCTTGGTCGGAGTGTCAATGCGCTGACCCTTCAAGTTATACCAAACGTCATCAGTTTGTACTTCACCAATAGAGCGAATAGTTGTTGTACCATCATTCTCAACGTCTGTGCTTCCAAATACACTCATATAAATCACATCGTCTACAAATTCTACTGGCATCACATCCTCAGAAACATTCAAGCCACGACTTGCTGCTAAAGATGTCATTGACTTTGGTACAGGCAGCCAAGCACGATTTGCTGAAATCGTAGTACCACCCGTAGCACACCAATAGAAACCAGCTTCATAGACATCACTTGCATTCTTCTTCGCAGAAACGTAGTAATTAACATAATCGACGCCTTCGATAGTTTCATCTCGTTTCACCGATTTCTCCACCAAAGTACCTTGTAACATATTGGCGTAGGTCTGCTGAATTGAAGTTGTTGATATATCGTAATTTTTTGCATTATTCTCCGGTGCTAGGAGAACCATTCCAATATTAGCTGGTACCTGCTTCACACGCGTCAAACGAACAATACCGTTCTTGTCGAAACCAGTAACAATATAAGCCTTCATATTTGCCTCTTCCGAGAAGTCCAGACTTTGATCAGAACAGTAACTCATCATACCGTACTTATTCATTGCAATTGACACTTTATTGCCAGCAGTACCAACAGCTTCAATTGTTGTAGGTAGTGGCAGGTATGCACTTCCTGCAGGAATTGACTGATTCGTTTCCTTGGTTAAGTAGAAACCGACAACTCCGTCTTTCTTAGACAAATAGTAATTCGTATTCTTACCATCAATTCTATTAATAGACAAATCCGTCAAAGTACCAACTAACATATTTTTATAGATGGTCTTACTCTCTGCTACCTCAGGTATATTATAAGTATTAGCATCACCCATGAGAAGTATTCCTGTGCCAGCAGGAACATCATACACACGGGTTAACCAAATCTTACCGCTATTCTTATCAAAGCCCGTCACAATATAAGCCTTCAATTCAGAATTTTTGAAATTAAGATTTCTACTACTGCAGAAGGTCTTCTGACCAGCTCCAGAAATTGTAATTGGAGTTTCTAATGATATTTCGACACTTGGCACCACATTCACTTCTGTAGCTGCGCCTGCCGGAGTAACCAAGACTATTGATCCTGCCTCAGCCTTACCTGCTTCAGCGGTAGCGGCAGCAGCCAAAGTGACATTCAACTTGGTACCTTCTGCAAGCAATGCATTTTCCTCATCGTATGACAAGAAACGCCATGTATTTGTTGTTGCATCAACTTGTGCAGGAATTTCCACTTTACGTTTTGCTCCTGGGTTTGTCACACTTGCACCCGTCACACTAACACCTTTCGGCAATTTCATGTCGAACTGGAATGCTGTAAAAGTAGTGGGGGAACCAATCGTAACCTCCATAGTTTGGCTGCCACCAACTGGTATGGTCACCTTATTCACTACAAGTTCACCTTCTGCGAAAGCGAATGTGCTGCAGAGGGATGTCATCACACAAATAAATAGTTTTTTCATATTCTTTGGATTTATAATTTAGTCATTAAATACTATGTATACACTTTATGGCTGCAAATTTACGAAAAAGTCCCGAAACTTCCAAATGTTTCGGGACTTTTTATTATTAAAAAAACAAAAAAAACGCTATTTCACAGCCTTGAACTATGGCCTAAGTTTACCTTACTACGACTTTTTGACCATTCCTGATGAATATACCCTTGCTGGGAGTATCGATTCGCTGGCCATTCAAGTTGTACCAGGCATCATCAGCAGCAGGGAATTGTGACCTGATAACAGACTTGATGCCCGTCTTGATAACAGAACCATCCTTCAGCTTGAGAACCAAGACTTCGGGTTCCTTCGTTGTCATCTGAACTATATCAGAACCAGCTCTCGCGGCAGAAGTCAGATAAGAGGAAGGGACAGGCAGATAGACAGAACCGGCAGGAAACGAAGGATTGTCTTCGCCTAACGGTTCGAACACACCGTTGTTAATAATGCAATTGGTGAAGCCATCGGCTGTAGTCTTCGTGACAGCTGTCGCCTTTTCAGCATCGCCCCGCAACATATTAATATAGGTATAGGCCGTAGACGACTGAACAGAAGGAACCTTATACTTTTTTCCGCCAGTACCAATCAGAACAATCGGCATACCAGGAGCGGTATTCAACACACGGGTCAGGAAAACTGTCTGTGCTTTGTCGAAACCGGTTACGGTATAGGCATTAAGACCTTCCACCTTTGTGAAATCCAAATCGTTCTTACACACATAGCCCATCATACCAGACTCGTTCATTGTGAATTCAAGGTCTGGTCCAGTACCAGACATAGCACTGCTAGGCAGCTGGAGATAACAATTGCCGGCAGGATATGTTTTGGATGAAAGATAATCGAAACCACCATTTATCAATTGCAAGTTAATACGAGAGGGATCCACCTCAATATCCGTATTCGCATTGCCCTTAAAATAATTTGCAGGATAATAGGTGCTTGATGTGGTGATAGGAACCGCAAATTCCCCTCCATTTTCACTAATCAGCAAAACCGGTGTTCCTGCTGGGACATCTTCAACTCGTGTCAGGCAAATGGCACGATCGTCCAAATTTGCAATAATATCATCAGGCATATAGTAGCCTGTGGCAATAAAGGCCTTTAAACCTTTAACTGCACTGAAATCCAAATCTTTTCCGCTCACGAGAGTGGACTTGCCAGAAGCACTAATTCTGATGAGGACTTCATTGCGCACCGTAACAGCAGCATTAGCCCCGTCGGCTTTTGCTGTCTCCTCCTCTGGTGTTGCCCAAAGCACGGCCTTGGTAGAGGCTTTTAATTCTCCTGTTTTCACGTCGTCTGAAGCCTTCAAAGTAACGGTAGCAATGGCTCCATCTCCTATAAACACCGAATTATTTCGAGAGAAAGCAATAAAATAATAGGTATTGTCCTTTCCCTGACTGATAACCAAATCATGGTCAGGAGCCACAGCTCTGTTAAGGCTGGCTTCCGGGGTCTTGCTCTTTTCTGATAGAGGAATGCTGATACCTTCCGGCAATGTGAGCTCAAACTGGAAAGCCGTATATTCTGTAGAAGGCTTATTCAGCACAACCTCCATTTGAGTAGTTCCTCCTGGATACATTGTTACATCTTTCACAATGATCTCATCCTTCTGAGCAAAAGCAAACGTGCTACAGAAGGATGTTATCAAACAAATAATTAATTTCTTCATTATAATTAAAGTCTATTTGGATTTCAAGATTTTCACGATGTCAGCAACATTAATCCTATAATCATTGTTGACGTCGGCATTATGGAAGATGAAAGTATCTCTACCCATGATGTAGTCGACATACACGCTGATGTCAGAAACCTCGACTGGCGCACTGGCACACCTTAATGAAAAAACAATTCCATGAGCCGTTTCACGTTTTCCAATTCTGGTGCCAGAACGACCGGAATCATTGTTAGCACGAGCAGCAGCAGACTTGTCAACCAAGTATATATATATATAGGTATCTCTATTGACATTATATGGCACCTCCAGCCACCGACGAGTAGTGCTGGCCACCTCTACAGGGGCCGCATCGCCAATCTTCACATGGTAGGCATAGTTGGATTCCGTCATAGCTTCCAATCCGATAATGCCCTTTCCTCGCGCTGCCATCACTGTGATACCACCTGCAAAGTCTTCAGCATAACCCGGATCACCAGGCCAATGATTAGCAACATGATTGCGGACCTTTTCATCCAGATTTGATACAGCGATATCCGTTAGTGTACTACCAATATAAATAACGCCATTACCATCTTCATCCACACAGCCATCGCCTTTTGATGAGTCCAATGTAAACAAAATACCCTTATATGAGTAGTTGGACAAATTTTCTTTAGACAACCCAGATTCGAAGGTAGTCGGAGTTCCGATATAAAGCGGGAAAATATTATCATTTAAATAGACATCGACACCTGCCAGCCCAGAAACATACACATCATTCGGATGATCAACATCAACACTGAACTTTAGAGAGATTTTTTCATACAACATGCCACGAGACAAAGTAAGCTCATATCCCTTACCATTATAATTCAATACGCCCAATTCTGTTTGTCCGACATACGCCTTGATAACCAGGCTGGAACTTTGCTGACATTGGACAAAGATACTCTTGAGCTTTCCAGAGAATCTTTGTGAAGATGTCAGCATCAGCGAATTCCGGGGTTCGCTATAACCATTGAGGGAGAAGGATAGAGCATTTTTATCTGCAGAATAGCTTAAGCTACCGACGAATCCATTAATGACATATGTCCACGTAACGTATTTGTTTGAATTAATGATTTGTCCTTCCGTTGAAGAAGTAGCATAGGGGGCACCAAACTCAATCCAATAGGCCTGTCCTTTCAATGAGCACATCAGCATAGGCACGGCCAACAGCAATGCCTTCCAAAATCTTGAAAATCGTCTCATCATCCCCTACTCATTATCTTAACGTAGTCTCACCATCAGTATCTTTTGTCGCAGATTTGACCTGCAAGAGCTCCGACTGCAGCTGGCTGTTCACCTGCTGCAAGTCCTGGACTTGCTTCAACAGGGCTTCCTTCACCTGATTCAGAGTCTGCTTCTCCTCCTCCAACTTGTCGAAGGCCAGCAGGGCTTTCTCATAGCCTTTTCCCACGCTGTCGAAGCTCTTCTCCAACCGCTGGTAATCGTCAAACAAACGCTGTTGCTCATCGAGACGGCGCTGATAGTCTCTCAAAAGATCGGCAGAATCCTCCGAGTGCTTCTTCGTCACTTTCAGTTGGTAAATGTAGGCGATGGCCAACAAGACCACCAACACTCCTAAAATAATATCCAACACCATAAACCTACCCTTTCTTCCTCTCAATCTTCATAAACTGTGGGAAACCTGTCATCTCCAACACCTCGTAGATGTTAGGATTCACATTAATCAGTTTGACCTCACCTTTGTAAGGTACCAATGTCCGCATGGCTTTCTGAATCACACGCAGTCCGGAACTGGCCATATAGGTCAGATCATCGCAGTCAAGCACCAGCGTCATGCCACCCTCTGTCAGCAATGGCATTAGTTCGCTTTCAAATTTTGCCGCCCCAGAAGTGTCGATGCGGCTGTCGGTCTTGAAGATGGTCATGCCATCCTTTTTTGTAATCTCAGACATAGTTGCAATATTTTAAATGATTATAATTGTTTATTGTTGTTTACCACTAATTCGCAAGCAGAGCATAGTCAGATCATCACTCTGTTCGGCATCACCGACATGTTCATGAACGTCAGCCAAAAGCATTTTTACAGTCTTTTCAGCATTCTCAAAGTCATGACTCTGCATCTGGCTGAGTAGACGATCATCGCCATATTGCCCGTGAAAGGCGTTCTCTGCCTCATTCAATCCATCGCTATATAAGAAGAACGGTTTCATACTGATATCCTCAAGAGTCTCACCAATATAAACCATACCAGGCCAGAAGCCAAGCGGGGCATTGGGCTTCATCTCCAAGAAACGAGCTGTGCCGTCAGTCTCCTTAATGACAGGTGGATTATGACCGGCATTACAGAAATCCAGATGACCAGTTTTCAGGTCAGCCACACCAATAAACATGGTGACAAACATACTATTTTCGTTATTCTCTGATAGCACATCATTCATCCGAGTGGCAATCTCGGAAGGCGGCAATTGTTGTTTGGATGCCACACGAAACAGATTGACAGCCACCGCCATAAACAGGGATGCCGGAACGCCCTTGCCACTGACATCACCCAGACAGAAATAAAGTTTCTCGTCAAGGACGAAATAATCGTAAAGGTCGCCACCAACGGCCTTAGCTGGCGTGATGGAGGCATATAGGTCTATATCGGTGCGATCTGGAAACGGTGGGAAAACCCGAGGTACCATGCCCATCTGAATATCACGAGCAATTCGTAACTCGCTCTCAATACGCTCTTTGGCTGTAGTCGTCTCTTCCAACTGGTCGTAGGCCGTCAGCAACTTGCTGTGAGCCGTTTCCAGTTCACCATGGGCTTCCTCTAGTTTAATATGGGCGGCCTTCAACCTTTGGGCTGCTATATATCGAAAGATGATGAAGATGATAAGTGCTGTGATGATTAGACTGACAATAATGAGGATATTGCGATTGCGTTCTTCCTGCTGCTGCAGTCTCAAGTGCTCATTGTCAAAACGGGCATTCATCTCCGTCAGCTGCTGCTTGATATCGTGGGAGTTGATGGAGTCATTGATGGCATACATTTCATAATAGAGGCGTGCAGCCTCCTGATAACGTCCCAATCCCTCAAGGATCTCCGCTCGCTGCTTTCGTATCTGAATCATCACAGACTTATCATCTGAGTTCATCGACAAACGCACATTCTGATCATTAAGAGCTAAAGCCTCTTGGTAATGATGCTGCAGGCTTAACAAGGTCGCTTGATAGTAAAGCCACATTCTGTTGATAAATGAGTCTTCTCCATGAATACGTTTCTTCATCTCATCCAGCATTGACCGAGCCTGTTCCAACTGACCCTGTCCTAATGCCGCCTGAGCACAAGCCATATAATAATAACCCCAACGAATGTCGGATTCTCCATCGCCGTCTGCTATGTCTTTTTTCTTATAATAATCTGTCAAGAACGACTTCCATCTGACTGTAAGCTGCTCCAATTCTGCATATCGTTTCTGAGTGGACAGTTCATCAGAATAGTATGAAAACACATCAGATAGCTGCATGGGCATCGGCGTTACTTGCATCAGCAACTCAATACTCATTGCATAAGAATTGGCCGCCTCATCAGGGTTATACATATTAGAATAAACGTTACCCAAGACATAGTAAGCCATACCCATTCCAAACTTATCCTGACGTGTCTTAGCATCATCAAACATCAGATTGGCTTCCTTCAGAGCCTCACTAGTTTTTCCAGCGAAATTATATGTATTCACTAGAAGAGTCCATGATTCAAAATAATTCTTCCACGACTTATTGACCTTAAGAAAATCAAGTAAGTCAGGTGTCTGCTGATACACAGAGTCACTCAAATCATTATTGTAGAAAAGGATGAGTTTCATGACCTTGACATCTCCAGCCTTTTCCAAATTCCGCTGCCGCTCAGTCTCTACAATAAGGTCATTTATGCATCGCAATTGGTAAGATAAGTCTGTGCTCTCCAAACTCATTCGATACAGTCTCTCATAAAGAGCCAACCGCAACTCGCCCTGAGAATGGAGTATTTTATCTCTGATCTCCGCAGCCTCATCAGCATGGATGGCTATAGCGGAAATCAGCATGATTATGGTTATGGTCAGTCGTGAGAGTCGCATAATCAGTCACCAAATCTGTATAATTTGGCTGCAAATATAAGCATAATTCCCGAAACGGCCAAGCGTTTCGGGAATTATTTTATTTTCTTCAACTTTGTCAAACCTATGACAAAGCCTACAAACTCATTCTATCAGAAGAATAGATAGCGGTTGTCGACCACGTTAGCTTTCTGGTAAAGTTCCTGCATGAAGCGCCCTGCAGCCTGCTGAGCACGCTGGCTGAGCATCGTTTCTGTCGACTTCTCATCGAACTTAGCACCCTCACGGGCAGCCTTCTTAAGCACTTTGAAGAGGAAGGCCCCTCCATTACCCTTGACGAGAGCCTTGCTGAAGTCACCCTGTTTGAGGGCAGAAACAGCTCCGGCGAGGGCGGGCTCACTCGAGCCAGTGGCCTGTACGAACACAGGAGCTCCGAATGTGATCTGGTTGACAGAATCAACACGGGCACCCTTGGCCTGAGCAGCAGCGATATCAGCCACACCTGCAAGTTTGGCTTTGATCTGTTCAAACTTCTTATCACGAAGGACCTCCTGCTTCACCATATCCTTGACAACATCAAGAGGACGGTAGCCGACGGGATGAATCTTAGTAAGAGCGACAACCATGAGATTGTCGTTGCTGCCACACTCATAGAGCGGGCTGACCTGACCCTCCTTGGCATCGAAAATCCACTTCATAGCCTCTCGGGTAGCACGGACACCGGCCACATTGTGCTCGGAGTTGTACATATCCTGACGCTCCTGAACTTTGTAGCCAAACTTGGCTGCATTCTTCTCCAGCTCCTCAATGGTCTTGTTCTCACTCACAAACTGGCTGAACTTATTGTAAGCCTCGGAGTAAGTAGCCTTCGAGAAATCGATGGTATGCTTGACAACTGCCACATCGAACTTATCGACCAATGCCTTACGAGCTGTCACCTGAAGAACGATATTACCCTGAGAGAACTCGAGGTTCTTAATATCATTAATGGCAAGGGTGTTAATGCTGTTAAGATAGTTCTTTGACTCTTCGTCCATGGAACTGGAGTTCTCATACATGGCTGAGGTGAGCCACTGCTTCTGACCCGTCTGGCCATATTTCTGAGCCAGTTCGTCAAAGTCGGCACCACCCTTCAGAGCCGTATAAATACTGTCAGCCGTCTTACGAGTCTCTTCGAGAGTAGCACCACCCACCTGAATCTGACGGTACTCGATGCTGTCAGGCATTTGAACCTTTGAAATCAGCTTAACCACGTTGAGAGTATTATCAGACTTCGTCTCAAAAGGAGCAGAGGTCTGACCGACAGACATCGAGTCGATCTTGGCGGCGATGTCCGAAGGATAGGCACGCTTCGTGGCTGCTATACCGGTATAGGGGAACTGAGACTGAGCCTTACGAACCACCTCAGCAGGACTGGCACCACTCTGAAGTTTTTCTGAAGCTTCTTTCATGGTCGCCATCAGAGCCTGACGGTCGGCTGCGGAAGCCACAACCTGGAAATCCACATACTTGATGTCGCGTGTCTCAATAGTCTGCTTAAACATTTCTTTCTGCTCATCATACTTAGCTTTCAAGTCTGACTCGCTGATCTGTACATCGTTGTCATTGATCGTATTGTAGGCTATAGAAGCCAGTTGAATGTCGCTTTCCTGATTCTGAGCCTCAAATGACATCTTGGCAGAAACAGGGTTCGACAGCAGACTGTTGGCCACAAGAGCCTGATACTTCTGAGCCAGAGTCTGTGTGCGGAGCTGCTTCTCGATGAACTGCCAGAACTGATAAATCTTCTGATACGACTCTGCCATCTGAGGATTGGAGCCGTTCTTCTTATAATCTGCCAGGAACTTAGTGAGCATAGTCACGTCGAAACGACCCGTCTGCTGGTTCACGAACGGAGAACGGAGAAGCATTGGGTTGGTACCCTCCTTCATGATGTTCTGCAGTTCCTCGTCGGTGACGGTAAGACCTATCTTTCCTGCCTCGCTGGAAATAATCTGCTCGTTGACGTATGAGTTCCACACTTCGTCTTTCAGACTATTGAGCTGGTCTTCCGACAGGTTTTCTACACCTTGTGTCATCTTCAGAACCTCCTGGTACTCATCGACCAGGGCCTGATATTCCTGCACATTGATTTTGTTACCTAACACTTCGCCAATCTGCTGACGCTGCTGGTTCTTGGTTGCTTCGCAAGAACGGAAAGCCTCCTCAGCAATGAAGGCGAAAAGGCCGAGACCGATGATAATCACCAAGGCCACGCCTCTCTTTCTGATTTTTCCTAATGCTGCCATAATTATATTTACGTTTATTTGTTTACGATTTACAATTTGGGGTGCAAAATTACGACTTTTCTTTGAAACGGCGAAATTTTTTCCTTGAAATTTGCTATTCCATGACCTTTAGCCGTACAAGTTCTATCTTTGTCGCTGAATTTTTGACTATTTTGAACTCATAATCACCTATTTTAATTATCTCATTCAATTTGGGGAAAGACTGGTACTCATGCAGGATAAGCCCCCCCAGTGTCATATATTCGTCACTCTCAGGCAGTTCAAGATCGAACATCTCATTGATTTTTCCAATCTCCAAACGGGCAGAGAGGATGTATTCGTGGTCGGAGAGCTGCTTGGCCACATGGGTGGAGTTATCATGCTCATCTTCAATCTCGCCAGTAATCTCCTCCATAATGTCTTCAAGAGAAACCAATCCGCTTGTGCCACCAAATTCATCTACGACAATAGCTAGGGAACGCTTCTGCTGCATCAGCACGCCCATCAGTCTGGAGGCCAGCATGGTCTCTGGGACGAAACTGATCTCACGGATCAGTTGAGAATGGAGAGTGGAGAGTGGAGAGTTAAGTGTTTCTGAAGGATTGAGCCGGAACATGTCACTGGAATGAACATAGCCGACAATATGGTCAATATCCTCGTGATAGACGATTATCTTACTATGGCCACTCTCGATGAACGTCTGCATGAGTGCTCCGATGGTGGCAGTATCCTCTACGGCATCTATCTCTGTCCGGGGAACCATACAGTCACGTATCTTGGTCTCGGAAAAGTCAAGCGCATTCTGGAAGATCTTCACTTCCTCACCTACCTCATCCTCATCTTCAGCGTTGTCAATACTGGTCTGAACCAGATAATCCAGATCGACCTTGGTAAACTCACGACCCTCACTCTGCTTGTTCATGCGGATGCCCACCAACCGGAGCAGTCCTTTCGACAGCAACGTTGCCAAACGGGAGATCGGATAAAGAACGACATAGCATACGTAAGCCGGTATGGCAAAGAATGTCAGCATGGTATTGGGTGTGTTCTTGAAGATAGTCTTCGGTAGAAACTCACCTGTAAAGAGAACTATTATTGTTGACAAGAGTGTATCTGCCGTCACCCGGATGCCGTCGCTGAAAGGCTGGAACAGTGTCGAGTCGAAAATTCTGGCAAAAAGGATACCATAGATGACCAAGGCGATATTGTTACCCACAAGCATGGTCGACACAAAGTTGTTGGGATGTTGATAGAACACGCTTATTGCCTTTTGCGACAAGCCGTTTTTCTCACGATCCATCTCGGCCAAGAGGCGGTTACTCGACACAAAGGCAATCTCCATACCTGAGAAGAAGGCTGAAAAAAGCATTGCCACTAATAATCCTATAATTAACTCACTCATCAGTTTCTTCTTGCATGTTTCTGTGTCTGGGGACGCAACACGGGTTCTGGAGCCTTCACCGTGTCGGCAGCAGAATTCTGTTCCTGAGGTTTTTCATCGCCCGTTATATCCTCACGCTCAAATGAACCCTTGGAGTTGCTGACAGTATAGTGTGTCATTTGTTCGTCGCTCAGGAAATATGTTCCTTCCATTGTGCGTTCAGGGGTCGTCACTCTAGAAAAAACATTGGAATAGAGTTCATGCCTCATGCCATCCCAATATAGTTCTTCACTCTGATAAATCAGTCCGTTGACATTACGGATACGGACACGTCCCCGGAGGTGCCATAGTTTCTTTTGGTCAAAATACCAAGCTGTATCGGCCTGAACATAGGCCTGGACATGGAACTTCTCGTCGAACTGTTCAAAGAAGATGCCCTTCTCAAAAGTCCATCTCGACGGTTCACGGACGGTGTTGACATCCCATCGCTCAGTCACAATTCGGTACTTGATGACACCAGAGTCACTAATCAACGTATTCACTCCGTATGAAACCATCATAGAGGCAGAGTCTCTGTCATAGATGGGAGGAGCTGTATGCTCCGCAGGCTCTCCACAGGAGGTAAAGAGTGATAGGGGAAATGTGAAAAGTAGCGGCAGTCCTATAAACCACCACTTCATACCCTTTTCAATCCTATGCTCCTCGCCTTTCACTTCAATCACTCAACCTTCATTTTCGAGAACCAACGCTCATTGAACGTCAGACCGATATTCAGTCGGAAGGTATTCTCTGTAATCAACTTGTCGGCAGAACGATGTTGCCACTCTGCACTGATATTCAACAACGAACGGTTGTTGTAACCATTCATGATAGGTATGCCCAGACCCACGCTGAAGTGGATGTCTTTCGGACCATCCTGCCCATTAATATAATAATAAGGTGTAGAATAGCCAGCACCGACACGATAACGAACATGATGCAACACGCTGCGGGTACTCCGAGGATTGGGGATCCACTCAGCGCCCACATTCACCTTATAACTATCTTTCAACAGTCCGTCTTTCAGACTGTATGTGTTGTTACTGAAAGCCGGGAACGACAGCGATCCCCACTTCTGCATGCGGAAGTCTGCTCCGAGACGTAAGTTCAAATCTTTCTGATAGGCTATGCCAAGGCCGAATGACGTAGGCAACGCCAAGCCATTAGAAATCATGAACGAAGTGGTGTCAGACTTCAGAAGGTTCGAGTTGGTTGAAACAATCCTTCCCTCGGGGTCTGTGCCCAGTTTATGTTTAGGGCTGAATACAGCACCTATGGTAAGCATGTCTTTCCCGATAGGCTGTTCATACTGCACACCGAAATCAAGCTTATAGTTGCTCACCGAAGCGGTGTACTCCTTAAAAAGGATATTGGCCTCGGTGGTACTAATAGTGCCGGCACTCCTTTCAATATCGCCCCAAATATACGAGAAATTGAAACCTACAGACAACTGCTTGAGTGCACGCCATCCTGCACCTAAAAAGAGTTGGTTCAATCCACCTTCGCCCTTGTATTGAGAATACATCGCCGTCTCAGTACCCGACAGTGAGGTAGTTGACGTATAATTATATCCAACGTTCGAAAGAGGCATCACGCCAAAACTGACGCCCACGTTCTTAATCAGACGGAAAGAACCTGTCACATAGTCGAAGCCGCCACTCTTGGCATTCAGTTTACGACCGTTCTCCTTGAAGTTCGTAATCTGACCTGACAATCCGGCATCAAAAATCATGGTGACCGAGTCGATGGAAGAATACGAAGCGGGATTCATCGGATTCACCTCATTCCCTTTCCTGAAGGCAAGACCGACGCCCCCCATACCTTTATTAAACCCTACGCCCTGATCTGACAGGTCGCCAAGACCATACTGGCTATAGGGAGAGTTTGTTCCACTTTGCGCAAAGGCCGTCAAGGTTGTCATGGAAAGGACTACCAGACAGCTGATTATTTTATTCATATCAATGGTTCTTTTTCCGAAGATTTTCATTTCAGGGTGCAAAATTATTAAAAAAAAAGAATAAAAACGCTTTTTACTCAAAAATATAAAGTAATTTTGCATCGTGAAACAAAAAAATAACTTTTTTAGGAGATTTTGCCTCCTGCTTCTGGGTTTTCTCTCCATGACGGAGATGATGGCCGACAAAGATCTCAAACCTCAATATCTGGAGCAGTTTGATTCGGTGGAAGTGAGTCTGCTCACCTGTTCACCTCATGAGGAGATATACAGTTTATATGGTCATACGGCACTACGGTGGCACGACCTGAGGAAAGGTGAAGATATCGCCTTCAACTGGGGTGTGTTCGATTTCCGGAAACCGTTCTTCGTTGGGAGGTTCGTTTTTGGTCTGACCGACTATGAACTCGGAGCATATCCATACCCCTTCTTCAAACGGGAATACGTGCACTATGGCAGTGGCATTACCGAGCAGGTACTAAACCTCACGTCAGAGGAGAAATTCAGGCTCAAAGAGGCTTTGGTGAAAAACCTGCAGCCCGAAAACAAGGTGTACCGTTATAATTATTTCTACGACAACTGTTCGATGCGTCCAAGAGACATGATTGAACAATGTATCGTCGGAAAAGTAACGTATGTTTCACGAGAGGATTATCAGCCGACATATCGGGAGATGGTACACAGCTGTGTAAGAAACCACCCCTGGGCAGCTTTTGGCAATGATCTGTTGTTGGGTCTCAAGGCCGATTTCAAGACCGACCAGCGTCAACAGGAATTCCTGCCAGAGAACCTCATGTACGACTTTGACCGCGCCACCATCTATGTCGGTGGTAAATACCGTCCGTTAGTCAAGGAAAGACGCATTGCCCTACAGCCTGGCGTCCAGATTATCGAAGAAGACTTCCCTCTGAGCCCTACACAATGTGCGTGGTTATTCTTCATTGTTTCTGTAGGAATCGTGCTCATCGAATGGAAACGCCGCAAAACGCTCAAATACTGGGACGCTTTGATAATGCTGGTACAAGGACTGGCCGGCTGCGTGCTGTTTGTCATGATATTCTCACAGCACCCTACAACGAGCCTGAACTTGCAGTTGCTCTTGCTGAATCCCCTGTCGCTTTTCTACATCCCCACAGTACTGAGACGTCGGAAGACACGTTGGTGGACTATTCTGTCTGTCATGATTGCGCTATTCGTCATAGGTCGGATTTTCCAAGTGTATGCCGAAGGAATCATGATTGTGGCATTATCTTTGCTGATTAGAGTTATCATCAATTACATATTTCAAGACCAAACATCCAAAATTGAGAAATAGATATATATACTTTACCCTGTTGGCGGTACTGGGATGGAAAGCCGAGGCAGCCGCACAAGACGGATCCCGACAGATTCCGCGGTTGGTGGTGAATATCACCATCGACCAGCTCCGCAGCGATATTCTCGAGACCTATGCCCCACTCTATGGCGCCAACGGTTTCAAAAGGCTGATGGAACAAGGCAAGATATTTGAGAATGCCTTCTACCCTATGCTGGAAACCGACCGTGCCTCGGCTGTTTCGACAATCATCACAGGCACTGTACCATATTATCACGGCATCATCGGCCAACGGTGGATTGAACGTGAGACCCTTCGTCCCACACTCTGTACGGAAAGTCTCCGACAAAATGGCATTCCGTCGCCTATTCACCTCTCTGTGTCGACACTCGGCGACGAGTTGAAAGTGGTCACCCACGGCGAAGCACGTGTCTTTGCCATAGCCCCTTTCCGTGATGCCGCTATCCTCACTGCTGGTCATGCTGCCGATGGCGCTATTTGGCTTGATGAACAGACAGGCCAATGGAATACCTCCCAGTATTACTCAAACCAAACAAGCTCTCCTATACTGAATTACAGCAAGTTAAACGAGATTAGCAACAACATCGAACATATCATTTGGACTCCCTTGGGGCAAGATGCCAAGCCCGAATTCAAATACTCTTTCAAGGGTCATAAGCAATACCAGGAATACCAGACATCTGCACTTATCAATGCCCACATCACAGACTTAGCCCTGTCATGCGCCATCAATCAGATGATGGGGGCAGACCTCATCCCTGACTTGTTATCCCTGACTTATTACGCCGGGCCTTTCAGCCATCGTCCTATGACAGAATGTCAGCAGGAGATGCGCGACACCTACCTTCGGCTAGACCGGAGTCTCAGCCAACTGATTACACGTCTGGAAACTAGCCTTGGTGTTGGTAATGTGCTTTTTGTGCTCACCAGTACAGGTTATAGTGACCCGGAATACGCTGACTATACCAGTTACCGCATTCCTACAGGTACCTTCTATATCAATCGTGCAGCCAATCTCCTAAACATGTATTTTGGTGCTATTTGGGGTCAAGGGCACTACATCGAAGCTTGGTTAGGCAATCAGCTATACATCAACCACAAGTTGCTTGAGCAAAAGCATGTCAGTCTGTCCGATTTCTGTCTACGTGCTAAAGATTTCCTTTTGCAGATGGAAGGAGTCAAAAACGTTTTTACCTCTCTGCAATTGTTAGCAGGCGACAATACGTTGATCACCAAGATACGTAATGGTTTCTACCCATCACATAGCGGCGACATCCTCATTGAGATAGCGCCAGGCTGGCAACTGCAGAACGAGGACACCGGAGAGAAAAGCGTGTCACAGGCATCACCCATCCCCTTTCCCGTCATTTTTTATGGGGCAGGTGTGAAGCCTGAACGGATTCTCACCCCCGTCACTACCGACCACATCGCCCCCACCATCTCACGGGCCATCCGCATCAGGGCTCCCAATGCCTGCACCTCCGAACCGCTCTTTTAAACCTTATATTATAAGTTTTTACGGGCATTATGCAGTTAATACAAATATTATTTGTACCTTTGCAGCCGCAAATCATTTTTCCACATTGTAAATAGTCAAATTGTAAATATAGTATATGAATTTCAACAAGATTCTGAAGTCGTTGTTCGGTGACAAATCCACCCGCGACATGAAACTCATCCAGCCTTTAGTAGAAAAGGTGAAAGCCGTATCCCCGAAGATTGAACAAATGGACAACGACGCTCTTCGTCAGCGCTCCAAGGAAATCCGTGAACAGGTACAGGCTACGGCCACAGAAAAGAGAGCCCGCATCGCCGAACTAAAGGCAACCATCGAGAACACGCCTATTGATGAACGTGCCGACATCTTTGCTCAGATAGACAAGATAGAGAAAGAAATACTTGATATCTTTGAGAAAGCCCTCGACGAGGTGATGCCTGAAGTATACGCCATTGTGAAGGAGACGGCCAAACGCTTTGCCGAGAATGAGGAGACCATCGTCACCGCTACTGATTTCGACCGTGAGCTGGCTGCCGACCCCCGTAAGGACTTCATCACCATCGATGGCGACAAGGCTATCTATCACAACCACTGGACAGCCGGCGGCAATGACCTGAAATGGGAGATGATCCACTACGACGTACAGCTCTTTGGTGGTGTCGTACTCCATCAGGGAAAGATTGCCGAGATGGCTACCGGTGAAGGTAAGACCCTTGTGGCAACCCTCCCCGTGTTCCTTAATGCCTTGACCGGCAATGGTGTACATGTGGTGACAGTCAACGATTACTTGGCCAAGCGTGACTCTGAATGGATGGGACCGCTCTATATGTTCCACGGACTCAGTGTCGACTGTATTGACAAGCATCAGCCCAATAGTGAAGAACGCCGCCGCGCTTACCAGGCCGACATCACTTTCGGTACGAACAACGAGTTCGGCTTCGACTACCTGCGTGACAACATGGCCATCTCGCCCGCCGACCTCGTGCAGCGCAGCCACAACTACGCCATCGTCGACGAGGTAGACTCCGTGTTGATTGACGATGCCCGTACACCTCTTATTATATCTGGTCCAGTACCTAAGGGCGACGACCAGATGTTCGAGGAGTATCAGCCGTTGGTGGAGCGCCTTGTCGGCGTACAGCGCCAACTGGCCACCCAATATCTTGCCGATGCAAAGACACTCATTGGCGAAGGCAACCGTCTCATAGAGGCCGGCAACAAGAAAGAGGGTCAGGAAAAGCTTGACCAAGGATTCCTCTCGCTCTATCGTTCACACAAGGCTCTGCCAAAGAACAAGCCTCTTATCAAATACCTCTCTGAGGAAGGCATCAAGGCCGGCATGCTCAAGACCGAGGAGGTCTATATGGAAAACAACAACCGCCGTATGCCTGAATGTATCGAACCCCTATACTTCGTGGTCGACGAGAAGCTGAACTCCTGCGACCTCACCGACAAGGGAACAGGATGGCTGGCCAAGCAGGTGAACGATGCCGAGCTGTTCGTGCTGCCCGACATCACCTCACAGCTCTCCGCCTTGGAAGCTGAGACCGGTCTCAGCGATCAGGAGCGCCTCGACAAGAAAGATGAAATGCTCAACCACTATGCCGTGCAGTCTGAGCGTGTACATACCCTCCAGCAACTGCTGAAGGCCTACTGTATGTTTAACAAGGACGACGAGTACGTGGTCATCGACGGAGAGGTGAAGATCGTCGACGAGCAGACAGGACGTATCATGGAGGGCCGCCGCTGGAGCGACGGTCTGCATCAGGCTGTGGAAGCCAAGGAGCATGTGAAGGTAGAGGCAGCCACCCAGACCTTTGCCACCATCACCTTGCAGAACTATTTCCGCATGTACCATAAACTGGCCGGTATGACCGGTACAGCCTCGACAGAGGCCGGTGAGTTCTGGGACATCTACAAGCTCGACGTGGTTGAGATTCCCACCAACCGTCCCGTCATCCGCAACGACCAGGACGATCGTGTCTACAAGACCCAGCGCGAGAAATACAAGGCTGTCATCGAGGAGATTGTGAAGATGCGAAACCAAGGCCGTCCGACACTGATCGGTACGACCAGCGTAGAGATCTCCGAGCTGCTTAGCCGCATGCTCGACATGTATGTCAACCCCGAAACCGGCAAGCGTGAGGGCATCCCCCATCAGGTGCTGAATGCCAAGCTCCACCAGAAGGAGGCCGACATCGTGGCTCTGGCTGGACAGTCGACCAACGGCAAGGGTGCTGTGACCATCGCAACGAACATGGCCGGCCGTGGTACTGATATCAAGCTGTCGCCTGAGGTGAAAGCTGCCGGTGGTCTGGCCATCATCGGTACCGAGCGTCATGAGAGCCGCCGCGTAGACCGTCAGTTGAGAGGTCGTGCCGGCCGTCAGGGAGACCCGGGAAGCTCCGTGTTCTTCGTATCTCTTGAAGACAAGCTCATGCGTCTGTTCGCCTCTGAGCGCATTGCCTCGGTGATGGACCGCTTAGGCTTCAAGGAGGGCGAAATGATTGAAAGTCCGATGATATCACGTAGCATCGAGCGAGCACAGAAGAAAGTCGAGGAGAACAACTTCGGTATCCGTAAGCGCCTGATTGAGTACGACGACGTGATGAACAAGCAGCGTACCGTCATCTACGAGAAGCGCCGCCACGCCCTTATGGGTGAACGCATCGGAATGGATATCGCCAACATCATCTGGGATCGTGTGGTCAACATCATCGAGAACTCCGGCGACTATCAGGGCTGTAAAGAGGAGTTCCTCCACGTGTTGTCGATGGAGGTGCCTTTCACCAGCGACGATTACGTCAACCAGCCGCATGAGCAGCTCACAGAAAACGCCTTCCAGGCCGTTATCGAGAGTTTCAACCGCCGCACCGAGCGTGTGCAGACCGTTGCCCAGCCCATCATCAAGCAGGTGTATGAGAACCAAGGCCACATGTATGAGCGCATCATGGTGCCTCTGACTGACGGTCGCAGGATGTACAATATCCCTTGCAACCTCAAGGAGGCCTACGATACTGACTCGAAGTCGGTGGTCAAGGAGTTCGAGAAGAGTATCCTGCTGCATATCATCGACGACTCATGGAAGGAAAACCTGCGCCAGTTAGACGAACTGAAGCACTCTGTTCAGAACGCCTCATACGAGCAGAAGGACCCGTTGCTCATCTTCAAGCTTGAGTCGGCGAAGGTGTGGGACGCGATGATCAACGAAATGTACAACCGCATCTGCTCAATTCTCACCCGTGTACAGATTCCCGAAATGCAGCAGCAGGTGCAGGAGGCAGCTCCCGAGCAGCGCACCCAGCGCCAGCAGTACACCGAATCGAAGCAACAGATAGGCGAAGAGCAGCTCGTAGACCGCAACCAGCAGGCCGCAGCCCAGCACGACACCCGTGCCCAGCAGCCTCGTACTCCGGTTATCAAGGACAAGCTCCCTGGTCGTAACGACCCCTGCCCCTGTGGCTCAGGCAAGAAGTTCAAGAACTGTCACGGACGCGGCATTGTCTAATCAAGATTTCATTATCAAGAATTTGAGAATTAGAGAATTATTCAATAATGGAAGAAGGTTATCCTACTTCATAATTCTTTAATTCTCAATCTTGAGAAGATTTCTGCACAATAATAAATTCTCTAATTCTATAATTCTTGATAAATAAAAACTCATGATAAGAATTGAATCCCTAAAGAAGCAGTTTGGCGAGACCATCGCCTGCGATATTCCCGAACTGACCATCAACGACGGGGACATCCTCGGACTCGTAGGTAACAACGGAGCAGGAAAAACCACCCTCTTCCGTATGCTGCTCGACCTGCTGAAGCCTGATGCAGGAGCAGTATCCCTCGACGGCATCAACCCTGCCGAATCGGAGGAATGGAAGGCCAAAACCGGCGCTTATATCGACGAAAGTTTCCTCATCGACTTCCTCACCCCCGAAGAGTACTTCGCATTCATCGGCAAGATTACCAACATGAGCCAAGAGGCTGTTGATGAGCGACTTAAGGACTTTGAGCGTCTTGCCAGCGGGGAGATCTTCGGTCACAAGAAGCTCATCCGCAACCTCTCCGCAGGCAACAAGCAGAAGGTTGGCATCATCTCAGCCCTCTTCAGCCGGCCGAAGCTGGTCATCCTCGACGAGCCCTTCAACTTCCTCGACCCATCGTCGCAGAACATCCTGAAGCACATGCTCACTGAGTACAACCAAGAGACGGGGGCCACCATCCTCATCTCCTCGCATAACCTGCAGCACACCGTCGACATCTCCACCCGCATCACGCTGTTGGAGAAAGGGCAGATTATCCGCGACCTGCCCAACCACGACGGCAGTACCCGCCAAGAACTGGAGCAGTACTTCGATACCGAGTGTTGAACGATTGATGAAAAGGATATTGTTCGTGTGTCATGGAAACATCTGCCGCAGTCCGATGGCAGAGTTCGTGATGAAGGATCTGGTTAGGAAGGCCGGAAGGGAGGCTGACTTCTACATTGAGTCGGCAGCCACCTCTACAGAAGAGATTGGCAACGAGGTCTATCCGCCAGCCAAGCGAAAACTGGCAGAGCACGGTATCAGCTGCAAGGGTAAGACGGCGAGGCAGATGACCCGCCGTGATTATGATCGCTTCGACCTGCTCATTGGCATGGATGCCGCCAACATCCGCAACATGTACCGCATCTGCGGTGGCGACCCTGAGCAGAAAATCCATCAGCTATTGGATTTCACCGACATGATTGGCGACGTGGCCGATCCTTGGTACACTGGCAACTTCGAAGCCACATGGATTGATGTGTCCGAAGGTTGCCAGTGCCTATTGGATCAATTATAGTGACGACCTTACGTAGTTCTGTGTCATTGCTTCACGGCTTCTGGAGTCCAGTTCTTGAAGAAACGCAGCACTTTCTCCTGGTTGTAGCCCTGTCCCTCTTCCAAGAAGCTCGAATCTTGAATGTGGATGACCTTACCCTCTTCGTCGAGAACCACAAACACAGGGAATCCGAATCGTCCTGCGTTATTCAGACGTTTCATAAGAGCTTTCCCTTTCTCCATTTTCTCTACGCCCTCTGATTTGCGAGGATTGTAGTTCACATGGATGTACTCGTAATTATCTTCAATGGTTCTACTAATCGTAGAATCATTCGTTATGAAGTCAGCAAAACGTAAACACCAAGGACACCAGTTGCCTCCAACCTGACAGATAACGAACTTCCCTTCAGACTTGGCTTTCACTAATGCCTGGTCTATCAGCTCGATAGGGTCGATGTCCTCGTTATAGACTTTCTTCAATGCCCTCTGTGCGTTCACCGAGAGAGCAGAGAGAGCGACCAACAATGATAGGATCAACTTCTTTCTCATACTTCGGCAACGACTTCAATCTCAACCAATGCCCCTTTCGGCAAAGTCTTTACAGCAACAGCAGACCTTGCCGGGTATGGCTCTGTGAAAAACTCAGCGTAGACAGCGTTCATATCGGCAAAGTCATTCATATCTGCCATGAATACCGTTGTCTTCACCACATGACCCATTGTCAGGCCAGCCTCTTCCAGAACAGCCTTCACATTGAGCAAAGACTGGCGGGTTTGTTCCTTGATTCCACCCTCTACAAAAACTCCAGTAGCAGGGTCAATAGGAATCTGGCCAGAAGTAAAGACGAGATTTCCGCATTGGATTGCCTGACTATATGGCCCTATAGCTGAAGGAGCCTTTGTTGTACTGATTACCTTTTTCATCTTCTAGTAGTATTATTAACATGCATGTTTCTTCTTTTTTAGAAGAATTTTACTATCTCATCAAGATTCTTTCTCTCAGGGCGGTTTGGCTCTTCTGCACGATAGCCCAAGGCAATTACAGCCATAATAGTCTCGCTTTCTGGAATGGTGAAGAGCTCTCTGAGCTTATCAGCTTCACGCATACCCATGATAAGCGTATCAAAGCCCATAGCCCTTGCTTTCAGAATCAGATAACAGTCACTAAGACCGTTATCGTAGGCGCCCCAACCGTCACCAACCTCATTGGTCTGATTGCCTTGGAAGAAACCAGACTTACCACGCTCGAAGGTCGATACAATCAGTACAGGCGCATTCTTGATACGTTCTTTGTTGCCACCAACCATATCCTGCACAGCAGCCAGTTTTTCTTCGCTGATGGCCACATAGTATTTGGTGGGTTGCTGGTTTGCCCATGAGGGAGCCTCCTGGGCCGATTTAATAAGGTCACGAACCTCTGCCTCTGTGATTTTCTTCGAGGCATCGTAGTTACGGACGCTTCTGCGAGAAGTTAACACTTCGTCGAAAGACGGTGTGGACGTAACGTTCTCATTACTGTTACTGTTTGAGCAGCTTGCCAGTGATAGCAGTGCCACAACGGCACCAAACATGATCTTTTTTGTCATAGTTCAATATTTTGCGATGTTATACTTTAATACATTTATCATAGCCGAATCTCCGGGACTATCCTAATAACGAGGCCAAAATTACGAATTATTGGGGAGAAATGATAAACTTTGCCCATAGTTTTAAGAGAATTTGTGATATAACGATAAGAAAGCAGCTAAAAGAGACGTTCTGGAAGGTTTATGGCCAATTCCTTGGTCATATCTTCTGTATGATTACGGACGTTATGGATGACAAGTTACTCCAGAACATTGTAACGGTGGGACTTTTGGTATAACAGAAGAGCTGTCTCTCCGTTTAAAAACACAGCCTGCGATGAGCATCAGTTTGGCGAATACAATAATCGGTGAGGTGTACTGATTTAGGTTGACAGTTTATACTCTTAATTTCAATACTGGTTTACAAACCATTTTATTTACATTATTTGTCTATGTTCTGCTTATTCCTAAGCGAGTTGACATATAGAGCGCTTTGTTCCCGTTCTGGTTGACAGATTTCTCTGTTATTCCTGAAACGTGTTTACGGCGGCAAAGATAGGACAATAAATCGAGAATACGTCATGATGAACAGAATTTAACGATGAAAAACACTCGGGGGGATGCCGTCGGCGGGGGTCGAAGAACCCCCAAGAGATATCTGCGTAAGTTCAGCCTCAGTGGGTGATAAGAGAGGATTGGACATGACGCCGGTAACTACCTGTAGGGGCGTTCTCATATCAAGTGCGCTATGTGGTCTTGCCGTGTTATACATCGTGATAGCGTTGCCAACGGCCTTGATGGAGTCCTCGTATCCAAGGTTCTCATAGGCATATGGCCATTCGTTCTTCACCGTATTGTTCACCCTCTCGGCCATCGCGTTGTGGGCGCAATGGGGTCAGGCACCATTGCGCCCTTTTGCATTGCGAATGATCTTTTCACCAATACCTGTAAGACGTGACAACTACTTGATACTGGCCCCAAATTCCATAGTGGCCTGCAAGATTTCATTACGGCGTTCCTTGGTGTAAAGTTGAAGGTCGCTTGGATGCCTAAGACCATAGGTTTCACCAAGAAACTCCACGACATCGCAATCATCAACACTCCCCTTTCGCCTGTCGAAATCAATCACTTGAATTGTCTTTGGAAGAGGTTCGTTTACAAGTTCCCGTAATTCTTCTATAGGCTTCCATCGGAGTATTGCAGAGACTGAGCATATACGAGGAATATCGTTGCTCTTACCTATATATTCTCCCCAACTGCTCCATTCGTAATCCACCACATGCTGGCATAAACCGCCAGCCACCGGGTTTTGGTGAACATATCGCAGGAGAGTGACAAAATAGGCCTCATCATTGACCGGTTCGCTCTTGAATCTGTCCTGGAACAAGTGCCCACACCGCTCATACTTCATATTGTAATAGAGTGCATAGGCTGTTGCTATTCGATGAATAACAGTTGACAGATTCTCGCTTTTCTCCTGAATGATCATGTGTATATGATTCGGCATAAGGCAGTACGCATAGATTCGACAGAGAGACGGCAAAGACCTGCCTAACTCATCTGATGGAGACACCATAAGGCAAAGCAGGTCAATGAATTTCCGATAGTCGACGGGATGTTCGAAGATGACTTGTCTGTTAATGCCTCTTAGCATTACATGATAGATTCC
>Ga0247608_10001590_pt1 | contig 30847 bp, 18 predicted proteins | sample 176DNAGHGlowgp2_FD_193490 | JGI IMG/M metagenome (GOLD analysis project Ga0247608, IMG submission 193490) | Sheep rumen microbial communities from Palmerston North, Manawatu-Wanganui, New Zealand - 1766 DNA GHGlow gp2 | ecosystem: Host-associated > Mammals > Digestive system > Stomach > Rumen ...
TGATTTAAAAAATGAAATTATTGCACAACTTAGTAATAAATATATAAATGAACAAACAATGAAAATTTTAAAAAAAGCTAATATTAATAATTTAAAAAAATATGAAAATCCTAATGAATGTTCAAACAGTGAAAAAATTAAAGATTATTATAATAGAATGAAAAATATAGTTATAAAAAAAATTGAAGAAAAAAAAATTGAAGAAAAAATAAAAAATGAAATTATAATTAGTAATAAAGAAGAAGATGAAAAACAATTAAAAGATTATTTTATTGGAACAAAACTAAATCATAATCTTGTTGATGGTATTGCTAAATACATTAATCAAGGTTATATATTTCATTTATTTGAATATAAATTTAATCTATTACGTGATTTTTACAATATTAGCGAAGATGAATATAACTATTTTAATAAATTTGTAGTTACTGTTACTGTTTCTAATTATTGTGATAATAAAGTTATAAATGATGACTATAAAGGTAAAGTTAATGTTAAAAAAATAGGTGAATTTAATTTTTTAAAATTAAAAACATATGAAATAATTGCAGACATAGATTGTTTAGAAAAACTATTTTACTTTGCTGACATAAAAGATGTATTAAAAATTATAAATTATGTTGATAAATATGAAAAAGTAAATATTAATAATTTTTTTAGTAACTGTTCGTGCCTGAAATATATAAATTTTATAGGATTTAATACAGAAAATGTAACAGATATGGGATATATGTTTGACTGGTGTTGTAATTTAAAAAAATTAGATTTGAGTTGTTTTAATACAGATAGAGTAACAAATATGGAATATATGTTTCATAATTGTAGAAATTTAGAATATCTAAATTTAAAAAATTTTAACACAGAAAATGTAAAAAATTTTTGTGAAATGTTTGGCAACTGTGAAAATTTAAAAAATTTAAATACTGAAGATTTTAATTTTAAAAATGCAAAAAATTGTAGTTTTATGTTTTCAGGATGTTATAAATTAGAAAAATTAAATCTTGAAAATTTAAATATTAGTGATATAAGTGATGTTTCATATATGTTTGATGATTGTAAAAATTTAAAAGAAGTAAAAATAGGTAAAGCAAAATATAAAACAGAAACATTAATTATTTCGTCTAACAAAACAAAAACTACAAATACTAGAAGAATGTTTAATAATTGTGAAAAATTAAAATATCTAGAACTTTATATTCATGGAGATTCAAATATAAATAAATACGTAATGTATGATAATTGTAAAAATTTATGTTATGAAAATTTTAAAACTAACAGAGTTGATTTACTTCTTTATATAATTAACAAAGCTTTAAAAAAATCTTATATAGAAAGTAAAATAAAGAAATAAATTTTTATAAAAAAGAATTCAAAGATACACTTAATGTAAATAAATCCTATATAAGATTGGGTTACTTTAAAAGTAACCAACCAGGACTAAGTCCTGAACATTAAGATGTTTCTACATTCGTAGAAACGAATACATAATTAATTTTAATACATTATCCATTAAAATACACTATATATTATTGTTTTTGCGAATGCAAAAACGTAAAAATTCTTTGTAAAACTTTCTTATAAGAAAGTTTCTAATTTAAAAATTAAATAATGATAAATTTTTCCATAAAACACTAAAATGGAGCACTCATTAAAAAACAAATAAATGTTGTACCATTATTTTAAGAATAATAAAGGAAGATTATTGATTTTGATGATTAAAAAATATTAAGTTTTATTGTTTTCAATAAAAAGAATATGTCTAAAAATATTAAAATATAAGGTATTAATATTATGAATAATAAGAAATTTTGTTCATTTGATTTTTCTTCTTTTTTAAAATAATCTATACACCATCTGTGATAAATATATAAATTTGGAAATATAAAAAAATAAGATAATAGTGAAAAAATAATAGAAATAAAATATTTATATTCAGATGTAAAAAATATAGAAAAAACAATAGAACTGACAGATATTAGTAAAATATCTACTAATGTTTGTAATAAACTTCTTGTTTTTAATGATTTAAAATCCCAAAATCTTGTAGAGATAATAAATATCATGAATGAAAATACTAATGATAATCCTATATTTATATCCCATGGACCTTTTAGATTTACAATTTTTTCAAATTCATTGAAGTTTATAAAAGATTTAAAATAATAACTAACTACAGATGATATAAATAAAGAACTAAGGTAAAAAAAAAATATTCCCTTCATATTTTAAAGATATTAAAAATTATTTATTATGGATGTATAATATTATTTATTTTCGCTATTATAATAATATTCATAAGAATATCCATCGTTATCTTTTACTATTTTTTCATAATTCCCTTTTCCATCCTCATTGTAGATAACTTCTGGTTTATCTTTCAAATTTTTTTTACTATTTTCTTTAGGATCATATAATTTATATTCCATTAAAGGTTCAATTTTATAGTCATCAAAAGAAAAAGAATCAAGATATTTTTCTGTGTTTTCATATTTTTTCTTAATATTTTCTATATATTTATTTAAATAATCAATATCATAAGTAATATTATCATCTGTAAAATTTGTATTATTTTTTTTGTTACTTATTTTAAAATCATTTTTCTTATTATTTTTAACTTTATTAGATTTATCATTACTTTTATTATCATTATTTTTCTTTATAAAATTACTATTTTTAGATAAATCTGAATTTTTTAAATCTTTATAATTATCAATATAATATTGTACATTGTCCATGTTACTCCAATCTATCTTAGGTTTCTCTTCTTTCTTTTCTTTTTCAACTTTTTTATCTTTGCAATCATTGTAGCAACTACAATAATTATATTTAACATTTAAATAATTTATAGGTTTTACATAATAAAATACAGGTATTAAAATCAATGACAATAAAACCCCTAATTTTAACACTATATTCATTGAAGGACCCGATGTATCTTTTAATGGATCACCTATTGTATCACCAACAACAGCTGATTTATGTGGATATGACTTTTTATAATATATCTCACCATCTATATTAACACCATTTTCAAAAGCTTTTTTAGCATTATCCCAAGCACCACCACTATTTGATTGAAATAAACCCATTAATACAGCACTCAATGCAGAACCTATTAAATAACCAACTAACATATAAACATCTGCAATAATTAGTATTAAAACAGGTATTATAATTACAATTATACCAGGTATTATCATACCTTTTATTGCTGATTCAGTAGAAATTTCAATACATTTATCATATTGAGGATCTACAGTCCCTTCTTTTAAACCTATTATCTCTTTAAATTGTCTTCTAACTTCATCAACCATTACTATAGCAGCACTACCAACAGATTTAATAGTCATTGATGAAAAAATATATGGTATCATAGATCCTAATAATAACCCAGATATAACAAATGAGTTATTTAATAAAAAATCTGAATTTAAAATACTACCTATTCCTGCAAACAAAGCAAAAAAAGCAAACATTGCTGATGTTACAGCAAAACTCTTTCCTGTTGCTGCAGTAGTATTCCCTAAAGAATCTAAAATATCTGTGTTTTTTCTTACATTATTATCTAAACCGCTCATTTCAGCTATTCCTCCAGCATTATCTGCTATTGGTCCAAAAGCATCTATAGATAATTGTATCATAGCTGTAGACATAACACCTATTGCAGCTAAAGAAATTCCATAATATCCAGCTAATTTATATGAACATAAAACACCTATAGAATATAGTAAAATAGGTATTAAAACTGATTCCATACCAACACATAATCCTGCAATAACATTTGTTGATGCTCCAGTTTTTGATTGTTTAATAATATATTTTAATGGTGCATAATTTTTATCAGTATAATATTTTGTACAAAAACTAACTAAAATACTAATTATTAACCCTATTGAAATACAATAAAAAATATTTATCCTATTAAAACAAAACAATGAAGTACCAAAGTCTACTAAACATACATATTCATTAAAGAAACAAAAAACTGAACCAAATGCTAGTAAAATATTTAACAATGTTATCCAAATAACTGCATTCCTAAATAAGCTTTCAACTTTATCAGATTTAATATAAATTAATAGTTTACTAATTCCTATAGATATTATTGTTCCTGAAAAACAGAAAAACAAAGGGAATATTAATAAATTTGTATCTAAAACATATCCAAATTTATTTGCACAAAATGTTCCTAAAAAAATACAACTTACTATAGCTGATACAAAAGAACCTAATAAATCTGAGCCCATACCTGCTATATCCCCTACATTATCACCAACATTATCTGCTATTACAGCTGGATTTCTAGGATCATCTTCTGGAATATCTTGTTCTAATTTACCTACTAAATCTGCACCGACATCAGCTGCTTTAGTATAAATACCTCCTGCAACTCTACAAAATAAAGCAACACTTTCTACTCCTAATGCAAATAATATTAAATTAGAATTAAAATAACATTGGAAACTTGGACAAAATAATCCATAACATAACAATATAAAACTTAAACCTAATAATCCTAAACCAACAATACTCATTCCTATTAAACTTCCGCTGTTAAAAGATGTATTAAAAGCTTCTTTTAAACCTTTAACAACTGCTTTATTTGCTGTAATTGCATTAGAAGCTGTAGATATTTTCATTCCAATAAAACCTGCTAAAATGGATATAGAAGCACCAAATAGAAAAAATAAAAATCCAAAATGACTTAAATAATAACTTCCATAACCTGAAAAACTAACTGAAAATAATAATATTGATGCTACAAATATAAATATAGCTAAATATTTATAAAGACATTTTAGAAACTGATCTGCTCCATTTGCTATTTTATCTGAAATAATCTTCATTTTATCTGTACCTTTATCTTCAGTCTTTAATTTTTTATACAAGTAAAATGAGTGAAACAATATAAACGTACTAATAAATAATATAATAATACTTACTCCAATCATGATCTAATTCTAAACATTAATAAAGAAATAAAAAAATATAAATATAATTTTTTTCAATTTTTTTTTAATTGATGTATTGTTAATTTTTTGAATGTTATAATATAGTATAAATACTAATTTATTTTACTTTATTCAAAATGAATACAGAATTTTTCTAAATGTTTAATTAGAAAAAAAATAAAAATCGGTTTAGTTAATATAAAATATTTATATAGTAAAATTTTACTAAGAAAATATAAAAATATTTTGATTATTAGTCATTATATTTTTTAGTAAAAATCAACTAATTATCTGAAAAATATGGCAAGGGTTAATAATAACTGGCAAAATAAGTTAAAAGATTTTGCCTTCATGAACATGATCTTATTTGGATCACAAAAAATGTTCGGAATGGAAGATAATAGAGCAACAAAATTAATTGTTAACGAACAAATAAATAATGTAAAAACATATGAAAATTCATTACCAGGAGGTGTAACATCATGTAAATGGGATTGTGCTTCTTATTGTAGTGATAAAAAACACAATGGTTGGTTTTGGACAACTATAGCAGCAGGTGGTGCATCTTTACTAACAGGTATAGGATTAGGAATTTATTATTTATTAAAAAGTGATAAAACCGATACAATTAGTCCATTTTGTAGAGATTTATCTTCAAAATGTCCTGATACAGGTTTGATTAGTTCTATAAATGAAACTTTACAAAAATACAAATTTATAGAAGGAGTAGATTATTGTTTTGGTGAAATGTATCCTATTGATGATAAATATTCCTATATTCTTAATAATAATGAAAATTGTACTTTAAATGTAAAAAAAGTAGTTTTAAAAGAAAACGACATGTTTTCAAATAAATTAAATAGTAAATTAAATAGTAAAAAAAATTTAAAATTTACTGAAGGAGAAGAAGAGGAAGAAGAAGATGAAGATTTAGCTGCAGAAACAATTTTTAAAGGTCAAACTATTGAATATATAACACCATTACAAGTACCTAAAAATATAGGTTCTACAGCATATATGTTTGGTGGTATTAAAAAATTAAAAGTAATAGATTTTACTAAATTTAATGTTGATAATGTCAAAAATACTTCTTGTATGTTTGCTTTAAAAAATTCATTAAAAGAATTAAAAGGTTTTGACGATTTAGATTTAAAATATGTTACAGATACTATAGGGATGTTTTCAGGAACAAATCTTAAAGAAATAAGTTTAAATGCATTTAGAAACAGTAAAATAAAAAATGCTGGTTACATGTTTGCTGGAAATGATAACTTAGAAAAAATAAATAATATAACTTTTTTAAGTAATGGTGCTTTACAAAATGTTTCTAGCATTTTTTTAGCTTCACCAAATATTAATGATTATGTAATTAGAGATATTGAAAAATGGAATACAGAAAATTTAAAAGATGCATCTTATCTTTTTTCAGGATTAGCTAATTTAAACAGTTTAAATTTAACATCATGGAATACAAAAAACCTTATTAAGACATCTGGAATGTTTTATGATACATCACTAGAAGAAATTGAAGGTTTAAATAAATTAAATTTACAAAATGTTGTTGATGCTAGTTCAATGTTTGCACATACAGCATTAAAAAGTATAGATTTAGCTATTTTTGGTGAAAATTCTAAACTTAAATATATAGATAATCTATTTTATGGAAGTAGTAATATTGAAGAAGTTAAGAATGCAGGATATATTTTAACATCAAATATAGAATCAGCACAAGATATATTTGGTGAAACTGATATTGTTAGTAAAATTATCGATAATATTACTGATTGGAATATGAAATTAGAAGATGCTTCATATTTATTTGCAGATTTGAATAATGTTGATAGTTTAAATTTAACAAAATGGGATACTGATAATATTATAAAGGCTGAAGGAATGTTTAAAAATTCAAAAATAACAACATTAATATTAAACAACTTTAATAAATTAGAAAATGCATATGAAATGTTTAAAAATGCAGAAATAACTAATCTAAAAATTGATGAAAAGTTGTTTTTCACTAATTTGATAAATGCAACTTCTATGTTTGAAGGAAGTATATTGCCAAATATAGAAGGTGAATTACTAACTTTACCATTGAGAAAATTAGTTTGTGCAGATAGTATGTTTGGAAATATAGATTTATCAAATAATGATCTAGATTTAAGCACTTTAAGTACTGAAAAAATTACTAGTGCTGAATCAATGTTTGCAGGATCAAAATTTGGAACATTAAAATTAAACAACTTTAATAAATTGCAAAATGCTAAAGAAATGTTTAAAGGTGCAGAAATAGGTACATTAACATTTGGAGATGATTTAGCATTTAATAAATTAGTTAATGCAACTAATATGTTTGATTCAAGTAAAATTACTACTTTTCCATCTTTTGCAAATTTTGTAATGGAAAATTTAGCATCTGTAAAAGGTATGTTTAATAATACAAAAGCAGATGGACAAACATTAGATCTTAATTCATTAAGTACTGTTAAAATTACTGATGCTGAATCAATGTTTGCAGGATCAAAATTTGGTGAATTAAAATTAAATAATTTCACTAATTTAAAAAATGCCCAAAATATGTTTAAAGGTGCAGAAATAACTACATTAACATTTGGAGAAGGTTTATCATTTCCTAAGTTAGAAAATGCAACTTACATGTTTAATGGAAGTACAATTAGTACTTTTCCATCTTTTGCAAATTTTGTAATGGAAAATTTAGTATCTGTAAAAGGTATGTTTAATAATACAAAAGCAGAAGGAAAAACATTAGATCTTAGTTCATTAAGTACTGCTAAAATTACTGATGCTGAATCAATGTTTGCAGGATCAAAATTTGGAACATTAAAATTAAATAATTTCACTAATTTAAAAAATGCCCAAAATATGTTTAAAGGTGCAATAATAAGTACATTAACATTTGGAGAAGGTTTATCGTTTCCTAAGTTAGAAAATGCAACTAATATGTTTGATTCAAGTGTAATTACTAATTTCCCAAATTTTGCAAATTTTGTAATGGAAAATTTAGCATCTGTAAAAGGTATGTTTAATAATACAAAAGCAGATGGACAAATATTAAATCTTAATTCATTAAGTACTGTTAAAATTACTGATGCTGAATCAATGTTTGCAGGATCAAAATTTGGAGAATTAAATTTAAATAATTTCACTAATTTAAAAAATGCCCAAAATATGTTTAAAGGTGCAGAAATAACTACATTAACATTTGGGGAAGATTTATCGTTTCCTAAGTTAGAAAATGCAAATTATATGTTTAGTGGAAGTACAATTACTACTTTTCCAAGTTTTGAAGGCTTAGAAATGGTAAATTTAGCATCTGTAAAAGGTATGTTTTATAATACAATAGCAACTGATCAAGCATTAGATCTTAGTTTATTAAATACTTCTAAAATTATAGATGCTGAATCTATGTTTGCAGGATCAGAATTTGGAACATTAAAATTAAATAATTTCAATAATTTAAAAAATGCTAAAGAAATGTTTGCAAATTCAGCAATAACTACATTAACATTTGAAAATAATATGAAATTAGATAATTTATTAAATGCAGGTTCAATGTTTGAAGGTATAACAACATTACCAATTTTTAATAATATTTTAACTAGTAATTTAAACAATGCAACTAGAATGTTTGCTGCTAATAGTTTGACAAGTTTAGATTTATCTAATTTTGCTTCTAATAATTTACAAACTATTAAAGAAATGTTTAAAGATTCTGAATATTTAACATCTATTAATTTTGGAAATTTAGAAACAAATGATAACTTAGTTACTGAAAATGCATTTGAGGGATGTACAGATCTTGAAACAGTTTTGTTACATGTAGATCAAAATCCTAATATAGTAGCTAAAATAGAAGAAATAGAGGGTTTTACTTGTGATAATACAGAAGATAAATGTATAAAAAGTGAATCTGGACTTTAAATATTGAAATTAAAAGTATTTAATATTTACGTAGTATTATTAAATACAAAATATTTTAATTATTTAAATTTATAAATTCATATTTATCTTTTTATATATTTTTATTTATAATAAATTTTCATCTATTATAAATTTTATAATTATTCAATTATTATTAATTTATTTTTGTTATTTAAATTAAAATTCATTTTTATTTTATTTAATATTTAAATTACATCATTATTTATATATTTATTTATAAAAATAATAACAAGTAGAAAAAATAAATCAATAGAAATAGAAAAAAAAGGAGTGTCAATTACTGTTCTTTTAATAAAAAATATTTTTAAACATCTCTACTTTCTAAGAAAGTACCAACGTGACGTTGGATCCAACATTTATTACTTGGTTACTTTTAAAGTAACAACTTTTTTGTAAAAAAGTTTAATCAAAAAACTTTTAACATTTGATGTTTTAAAAAAATATTTTTTATTTAAAAACTAAATGTTGCACTCCAAAAAATATGTTGAAATTAGAAATAAATATTAATACAATAACATTGTCAACTGAATTATCTAAAGAAAAAATAGAAATACATAAATAAAAATTAAAAATATACAAAATACAATATATTTATTTTGTATATTATATTATTTTAAAATAAGATATTTATAAAAAAACTAAATTTTTATTATTTAATTTTAATTAATATCTATTTATTATATAAATTAAGATCTTTAATTATCTTGTATAAATCATTTGATATATCTTTGAATTCATTATAAACAGAATTTAATTTAAGTAAAGCTTCATTTTTTTTAAATTTTTTATTACTATTAATAGAATATATTAATATATCTAAACTATTTTTACAATTTTTTATAAAATTTTCATAAAAAAAAATATAATGTTGATTTATTGAAAATAAATCTAATGAGGTTAACATGTTTTGTTTAAAAAACTCAAATTTTATCACATATAATAAATAACTCATCTTTATATAATTATTAAATAAATTAAAAATAGGATACATTTCACAAATTGCTATTTTTGTATTTATAAGATTATTATTGAAAATATAACATAAATCAGTATCAATTTTTTTATCACTATCTTTTTTATTATCCTCTTTGTTATTAATATATTCTTCTTGTTCAATTATTTTATCATTATATATATCATCTACATTTTTATTTAAAATAGTGTCTTTATCAAATATAAAAATACCGGAATTATTCACATATCTATATGTTTTACGTCCTATTAAAAAAGGTATTCTTTGTGATGCCATCTTTGAAATAATAAATTCTAATTGTTGAAAATATTTATCAATATTTTCAAGGTTATTAAAATCATAATGATTTCCTGATATATCTTTATATAATTTTTGTTCTATTTTATATTTATAAATTAATGATTTATTAAGTGCACTAGTCGAAATTGATAATAAATCTAAGAACATAAATTTTTTTTTAATAAAAACTCTTGTTTCATTTGTGTCAATATAAAAACCTAAATTATAATTAAAAAAATCATTTTTTATTTTTTCAACATAAGTAGATTTTTCATTTTTCTTTTTTTCAACAATACATTCTAAAAAAGTTTTCATACCTTTTGCCATAAAAGTTTTTCTGAAAACTTTATAAAAATCATAAAAACCTTTTTCACTCCTTAAAATTTCTTTTAAATATAAAGGTAAAATGTATTCTTTATAATATATTTTATAAATATTTTCATTATTGCTAATATTTATTAATTCATCAATGTATTTATAAACAATATTTTTAATATCTTCATCTTTTGTATCTTTTAAATATCTTAATTTTAAAAAATTATATTCATTTTCATCATAATATAAATTGTATTTATAATCTTTATTATTCATTTTTTCATTATATAATTTTTTAAAATCTTCAATATTAAAGAAATAATTTATTGCAAAATATTTATCATTTTCTAAAATATTTATTAAAATTTTTTTTAAAGAAATATTAAAATTATTTTCTATTAATTTACCAAAATCATATCCTTTTATAAGTTTTGCTTTTTCTTGCGCATCGTAAAAACTTCTAGTATCTGTCCATTGTATATTATCAAAGATTTTATTTAAAAGAATTTTTTTATTTTCTCTCTTAAATAAAAATAATTCATTATCTGAAAATATAATATTTTGATTTGAATATCTAGAAAAATTAAAATTATAACAAGTTTCTCTTTCAATATTTAGTATTCTATCTTTATTAAAACCTAAATTTATGTTATCACTAGAATTAATATGATTATAAAGTTTATTAAAAATTTCATAATAAGTTGAAAAATATTTATTTATTATAATAATTAATTCATTATCATCATATTTAGCATTCTTAGAAACATATGTATCTTCTATTATTTTTAAAAGATAATTATTATTTATATTTGAATTTAAAATTTCAAATTCATTATATATTTCATTTATATTGTTTACATTGTTAATATTTATATTGTTTTCATTATTAATATTTATAGCATTTTCATTATTTCTTTCAAAACCAATAATTCTTTCTATATTCCTATCTTTTTCTTCTTTTTTTAAGTTATAATCATTTATAATATCATAAACACTTTTAGATTTATTTATAGATTCATTCATACTATAAATATTTGATAAGTTATATGTAAATATACTTGAAATTAAGATATCTTTATTGATATACTTACTTAATGAACATATATTTTTTCGCATGTTTTTTTTAAAAATAACATCTATAGTCATATTATTTTTTCTTCTTTTAGTAAATATTATTGATTTTTTTATTCAATTTTTTTTATTTTACAAGATGAAATATATAAAAAATATAATATTAAAAATATATTTTTGCTTTATTTTTATTAACCAAATTTTTTTTAAAAAAAATATAAAAAAATAAAATGAAAAGATTTTATATTTTCTAAATTGTTGTTGATATATTTTGTATTAATTTTTAACTTATAAATATTATTTTATGGTTTTGTTTATAGATACAAGTAGTAAAGATTTTATTGCAATTTTATTTGAAAAAAAAAATATTATAGATAACTTAAAGATTGAAAATATTATAAATCATTCTAATTTTATAGATGAAAAAATTAAGGATTTTTTATTAAAAAATAAAATAAATATTACTGATATTAATAATTTTGCTGTTTCTGTTGGTCCTGGATCTTACACAGGCATTAGAGTTGGTTATTCTTTTATTTTAGGTATTTGTGAAGCTTTAGGTAAAAAAATAATAACTGTAAACTTATTAGAATCAATGAAATTTTATTTCGATGATATAAATAAAAATAATATTTGTTTTCCTTTAATAAATGCTAATAATAATAATATTTACACAACTATTAATAATGAAAATATTAAAATAAATATAAACGATTTTAAACAACATTTAGAGAAAAAATTTTATAATACTAACATAATTTTAACATCAACAGATTATAATTTAAAAACTAGTTTTATAGATTTAAAAAACTGTAAATTTGAACATATTAAAGATATTGGAAAAATATCTATAAAATTTATTGATAAAAAATTAGATAATAATGAATTTTCTGATAACTATAATAATAGAATAGATTACTTGGATCGTTAATCTATTTTTTTTATCGTCATCTTGATGATTCTGTAGCTCAACTGGATAGAGCGACTGCCTTCTAAGCAGTAGGTTATGAGTTCGACCCTCGTCAGAATCACTAATAATTTAATTTATTATTTAGTTCGAATTAAATTATACTTCTTTTTATTATTGATTTTAAGTTTCAAAATATTCTGTTTTATAAGTATTGATAGTAAAGAAATTTTTTAATTTTATTTTGAAAGTAATGTTTCTGTATTATTATTTTAATTAGAAAATATTATAAATATATTTATTTAAATTGAAATTATATTTTGTATTTAAAATTTTACTAACAACAACATTTTTTTGATTTATTATCTTTTTCACCTTTACTTCTACAACATTTACTTTTACCTTTATCTTCGATATCGCCTTCTATGTTTTTATTATTTCCATCTTCTGAATTTTTATTCTTTTCATTATCTTTATTCTTTTCTTCTTCTTCCTTTTTCTTTTCTAAAAATTTATTTAATTTTAATTCACAGTTATTTATAGTTTTTGTTTTTTCTGAATTTAAACAATCTTGTAAAGTTTTTGATAAACCTTTTTCTATATTAAATTTATCTTCTAAATATTCTTTTATAGCGTTATATTCATTTAATTTTGAATCTAATTCTTTTTCTATTATTATTTTATCATCTTTTTCTATTGGATTATATTCTTTTTCAAATTTTTCGCATATTTCTTTTATTTTAGCTAAAATTTGTTCTCTTAAATTTATACTAGCTTCTATTTTTTTCTTTTCTTCATCAGTTTTAGCAGTAGCTAATATTGCTTCATCTTTTTCAGCTTTTTGTTTTTTTATATTTTCTTCTTGTTCTTTTTCTAATTTTTTTAAATTATTTTCTATATCGTTTAATTCTTTTTTAGTTTTCTTATTATAATCCTCATCATCAATAGTGTTAACTGTTACTTTATATTTATCTTCAAGACCATTATTATTTTCAGTTAATGTATTTATTTTTGTTTTTATTTCACTTATTAAAGTCTTTATTTCGCCTTTTATTTTTTTTATTTCATCTGATTTATTTTTACATTCATCATATTTTTGTTTTAAATTTTTAATTTTTTTATCTAATTCATTATGTTTTTCATTTGAAAATTCATTAAATATTAATTTTATTTTTCCTAATATAGAAAGTTGTTCTTTAAATTTTTCATTTATATATTGAAATTTTTTTCCATCTTCAGTAGGAATAACACGAATTTTTGTATTAATATTTACATTGTTAACATCCATTTTTGATACATTATCATAATTTTCTATTAATTTATCTAAAAAATTTAAATTATCTTCAATATTTAAATCATTTATTGAATTATTAAATTCTTCTAATAATTTTAAATAATTTGCAAAATTTGAATATCTTGTATTTTTTTCAAGAAAATCGTCTATATATTTATTTTTTGTACTATTAAATTCTTTTGTTAAATCATCAATGGATTTTATAATTGGTTTACCTTTTTTATCTTTTATACCTTCATTATCGAATTCATAGTCATATATTTTTTGTTTTAAAATTTTTAACATTTCAAAATTTTTAATTGTTATTTTCCAATGCTTTGGAAAATAATTAGTTGAATCTAAATCATCTGTTGAAAAAAATTTATTACCACATGCTTCTTTTGCTGAATTAAAAAAACTATATAAATCTTCTTCATAATTTTTTAAAAATTCATATTTTTCTTTTAACGTTTTTTTTTTATTTTCAAAATAATCATCTTTAATATATTCAAATTCATTTTCAGCAAATTTTTTAAAATTAACATCTTCAACTTTATTTTTAATATTATTAAATCCTTCCATAATTATATATGCCAAGAATGTTGTTAAAACATTATTAATTTTTGGAACACTATCTTCTAAATCTTTTTTTAATTCATTAAATTTAAGGTCTTTTGTATTGTTCTTTTTATCTATTTTTATTTTTATTTCATTTATATTTTCAATATATTCTGAAATAATATCATAACGTTCTTTTTCATTATCAAATTTAACTTCTTCTTTATCATTTTTTTTATTTTCTAAATATAATAATAATTGTCTTTTTACTACAAATAATAACTGAGAATTGAATTCATTTATATTTTTTTCATTAAAATCAGTGAAATTTTTTAGGTCTATAATATTACTAACTGAGTATAAATTTATTTTCTTACCTTTTTTAAATTTTTCACCTTTTTCTAAAAGATTTTCACCAGAATAAAGATCATTTATCTCTTTTGTTAAACTTTCTTTAATATTTTTTATTTTTTCTTTACCATCTGAACATTTTATATTATTAAAATTCAATAATACTACCAAAAATACAATTTTCTTGAACATAGAATTATATATAATTATTTATTTTTATTTTTTAAATAAAAGAAATTTTACTTATATTTTTTTATTAATTATTTAAATTTTTAAACATTAATTTGGATTTATTACAGTAAATAATTTTTTACCTTCCATTTTAGGTTCAAATTCTTGAGTACCAATATCATTAAGAGCTTCTACAAAACGTGCTATTAACATCTCTCCATTTTCTTTAAATTTCATCATTCTACCAGTGAAAAATATATAAATACGCAATGAATTCTTTTCTTCTAAAAAATTTCTAGCATGACGTAATTTAAACTCAAAATCATGATCACCCATATTCGGTCCTAGTTTTATCTCCTTAATAATCTTTTGTTTTGTATTTGCTTTTATCTTCTCCTGATGACGCTTTTGACTATATTTATATTTAGAATAATCTATAACTTTACAAACCGGTGGATCGTTATTAGGTAATATCTCTACAAGATCTAATCCTACTGAATCAGCTATTTCTAAAGCTTCTTCAATAGAACATATCTTAGACTCTATACCTTCACCAACTACCCTTACCATAGAGGCAGTAATATCACCATTTATTCGTAATAGATCCTTCTTCTCTTCTCGAATAGGTCTCTTTATTATCTTCTTCTTCTTAGTTAATATCACAATTTATCTTTTTTTTATTTTCTTTTTATACTTACTTTATAAGTAATCAACTCGTTCTCAATCGCCTCACTGACTTTTTGTAAAAAGTCAGCCAAAAACTTTTACGTTTTTCCATTCGGAAAAACAGAATATATACAGTAATATATAACATTATATATTAAAATACATCATATATTTTTGTTTTGACGTATGTCAAAACGTATTTGCCTACTTTTAAAGTAGGTTGCTACTTTCTTAGAAAGTAGAGTTTAGGCATTTTGCACCAGCTGATATTTCTATTATTTCATTAGTAATAGCAGACTGCCTAGTTTGATTATATAAAATCCTTAAGGATTTTATTAGACTTTCTGCATTGTCGTTAGCTTTATTCATAGTTATCATCCTAGATGCATGTTCTGAAGCATTAGATTCATATATAACTCTTAAAAAATTATATATAAACATATTTTCTTTTAAGAATATGTCTATATCATTCTTTGAAGATTCAAATATAAAATCACTATTATCTTCATTAGAATCATTATTTTCACTTTCTAAATCGTCTTCAAAATCATTGTTTTTACTTATAAAATCTGCTTTGTCTAATATATTTTCAACAGTAACAACTTGACTAGAAGCATTTATAAACTTATTGTAAATAACGATAACATTATCATATTGCCCAGTTGAAAATTTATTATAAATAGATATTGCTACGTTTTTTATAACATTTTCATCAATTTTTTTTAATAAATCAACACATTCTGAGTTACAATTATAATTACCTTTAGTTACAAAAGAATATATTTTTTTACCAATAGGCAATATCTCTGTTTCATTATTAGTAATTAGTTCTTTAACTTTTTTACAGATGTTATTATTAAAAGCTCCACAAAAACCTTTATCAGAACTTATTGCAACAATTAAACTCTTATTAGTAATAGTTATATCGGTATTTTTTTTATTACTTTTAACTATAACTTTACCTATATTTTTTAATTCTTTAATAAATTTTCTAGAACTAAATAGTATATTTTGTGATCTTACAAACTTTGAAGCTGATATTAACTTCATTGTTTTTGTCATCTGTTGCATTAAAGAAACAGAATTTATCCTTTCTAATAATTCTTTAGAATTAGCCATTTATATTATATAAGATAATCTTTTTTTATATAATATCATAAATAAGGATTTAATTATTATTGAAATATTAAAATATTTTATAGTATATTTATACTATTTATTATAAATTTAAAATATATTTGCAAGAAAATTAATAAAAATTTGTAAATGTAGAAAACTATTTGCAGAAATAATGTATCGAGGGAATCTTGTATGATCCAAGTTAAAGCAGTTATATGGATGTTAACTGGAATGTTTGTTGGAGCGTGTAATGATGTATGGGTAAAATATTTAAATCATATTCCTGCTTTTGAGATATCGTGTTGTAGATTTTTCTTTTCCATGATAAGTCTATTACCTTTTGTACTTATAAAAAGGGAATATCTTAAAGTAAAATATCCTAAAGTACATCTATTTAGAGGTATAATTTTCTTTTCAGCAATAACGTTATGGGAGATTGGTGTTAAAAACACTATGTTATCTGTAGCAACTCTTGTTGGTTTTAGTGGGACTTTTTTCTTGTTGATAATGTCTAAGTTTATTTTAGGAGAAAAGATAAGTAAACCGAGGTTATTATCAACAGGAATAAGTTTTATTATGATATTAGGTATCGTTGATTTTAAAAATATTTCATTAGGTTCAAGTGTTATAATACTATTATTTGGTAGTTTTTTCTTTGCTGTATCAGATATCATTAATAAAAAATATTCATTATTAGAAAATCATATAACATCTATATTTTACTATAATATATTTGCGTTTTCTGTTAGTGTACCATTAGCTTTAAAATCATTTGTTATGCCAAGTTTTATAGATTTAATATATATGATTTGTCTTGGTTTTGAAGCAAATTTATATTCTTTTTCGTTATTAAGAGCCTTTTCTTTAGCTGATGCAACATTTTTAACACCTTTTAAATATTTTGAATTTGTTTTTTCAGTATTTTTAGGATACGTGTTCTTTAATGAAATACCAACAGCATATTGTTTTGTAGTTATATTTGTTATAGTTATAAATAATTCTTCATTATTATATATTGAAAAAACAAACTCTAAAAACAAGTAATATTTAAATTATAAAAATTTTACTAACTATTAATTATAATGAAGAGAATAAAAGCTGTAATATGGATATTAACTGGATATTTTTTTAGCGTGTTAAACAATGTTATTGTAAAATATCTAGTAAATATACCTACTAATGAAATAACTAGTTTTAGAATGTTATTTTCGTTATTATTATTATTACCTTTTGTTATAAATAAAAAAGAGTTATTATATTCAAAATGTCCTAAATTACATTTTTTTAGAGGTGTTTTATTTTTTATAGGAATTACTATTTGGGGAATTGGTGTTAAAGGATCTTTATTAGCAACATCATCAGTAATAGGTCTTAGTGAACCATTTTTTGTATTAATATTTTCAATAATTATATTAAATGAAAAAGTTGGATTACAACGGTTTTTAGCTATTTTTCTATGTTTTTTATCAATATTATCTATGATAGATTTTTCTGAATTTAATTTTAATTCCAGTTCTTTTTTCTTATTATTAGGAACTGCTTTTGTAGCTTTATATCAAATTTTAAATAAAAAATGTGCAAATATTGATAACAAAATAACTTCATTAATATATTATAGTTTTTTTGGATTTGTAATTAGTTGTCCTTTGTTGATATATAATTTTGTAGTTCCAACATTTAAAGAATTATTATTTTTAATAAGTTTAGGGTTATCAGCAGATTTATTATTATTCTGTCTTTTAAAGGGATATGCATTAGCAGATGCTTCATTTTTAAGTCCTTTAAAATATTCTGAATTTGTGTATTCTGTAATACTTGGTTATATATTTTTTAATGAAATACCAATATTAAAAAGTTTGATAGTAATATTGATAATTATGATAGCTAATACAATATTATTTATTTATGAACATTTTAAAAAGAAATAATTTGGCTCTACAAAACTTTTTTATAAAAAAGTTGTTACTTTAAAAGTAACCAAATACGTTTTGACATACGTCAAAACAAGAATATATAACTATTTCTAATACATCATCTATAAAAATACATTATGTATTCGTATTTACGAATGTAAATACATCTTGGATCCAACGTCACGTTGGTTAAAGTAAGTAAAAGATAATAATGTTGAACTAATCTAAGATAATGCAAATTAAATTAAAATAAATATAAATATATTATTAAAGATATAGAAAAGATAAAAATAAATAAATTTAAATATTATTTTAAAAAAACTATATATTTTTTATTATTTTTTACATGTAGATTATTCTTTATATGTAGTTCATTATTCTTTAGAAAATGCTTTAGATTCTCCGTTATATTTTTTTATTAGAACCTTTTTTTGTTCCAGATTCTTCTTTAGCTTTTTTATTAGAATCATTTTCTGTTCCATATTTTGCTTTATTTGAAGAAAACATATCATAATATCTGTTATACGCATCATTATAACCTGCTCCTTTTTTAGATTTTCCTTTATTTGTAGTTCCTGCATAATCATTGAATGGTATACCGTTTTGACAGTTTTCTGGTTTAAATTCTTTATTATATTTAGAACCAAATCCAAATTGTTCTTTACCTTTAGATCCTGTATTTATATCGGATTGCATATTTTCTGGATACTTTCCTTTGTTATCTGACATATCACTTAGGTCATTTACATCTCCTAATTCGTTTTCAAATTTTTCATCTTCCAAACCAGTATTTTTATTATAATTTTTATCATCAAATAATGAATCTAGATCATGATGTTCCTTATTATTACTATCCTTTAATTTATTCTTAGATTCATAAGACTTTTTTTTATCTTTTACTTGACCTTGAATAGAAGACTTATTTTTATTATTTAATGGATCAAAACTATTCTCTTTTTGGGGACCTGGAATAAAAGAACTTTCATTAATAACTTGTAATTTACCTTCTACTACTTTTACATGAAACTGTCTTAAATTTTTACTATTTTTGAAATCCTTAAATTGGTTTTTATCATTTTCTCCTACATTTAATCCATTTAATCCTTGTTCATTAAAACAATAATTAAATTTTCCTTGATATTTTAATTCTATTAAAACCCCTTCCTTAGCAGTTTGATTACCTTCATTAAAATTTTTTAATAAAGATTCTTCCAAAACAGTTCTACCATTTTCTGTTTTTATAAGTTTTTCTTCACTATCTCTAACATAAAAATTGTTACTAGTTAATATTCTTGATATAAACCAATTATAGTCACCACCTTCTTCGTTAGGTTTAGTATTACCTGACCAAATACCACAAATACCAGAATTAGTGTCACAAAATGTATTATTAATATTAAACGAAACAGAACAAAAAATAATACTGTTCTTAATTTTTAAACCTTTCATACTCAAGTTCTTATATATTAAATAAATATAATTTTTTAAAAATACAAATATATAATTTTATTTAAAACAAAATAATATAATTAATAAATAATAATACACAATTCAAAAAAAAATATAATTACTATACAACTTTATAAAAAAAAATGTGCAATCGATAGGATTCGAACCTATAATCTTCAGATCCGAAGTCTGATATTCTATCCAGTTGAACTACGAATGCTAAATATTTTACTATTTTATATCTTTTATTATAAATTATTTAATTATTTATAATGATAAAGATATTCCCCAACTCATTGTCCATTTGTCAAAATTTAATTTTTTAGTTTCATTTTGTTTCATATCATTATCTTTCTTATCTTTAATATCACAATTATCCATTCTGAAGAAATCTAAAAAAGACATATTAGTATTATTACTACTAGATATTGGACTATAAAAACGTGTAAATAATTTTATAAAATAAAAACCAACTTCTAAATGAAACATAACATACCAAGGTTTCATCTTAAAACCATTTATATTTACTGAATAATTATTTATTCCAACTTTATTAACTCCATAAAAATCAGAACTAACATCAAACCAATTACTATCTTTACAATGACAACAACAACAGCCTTGTTTATAAACATTAGTTTGGAACCCTCCACTTATTAAAAATGAAGAATTAATTATTCCTGATTCATCCTTTAACCAAGTAAATTGCAATGCTAAACCTAATCTTAAAAGTGGTATTCTAACCGTAGACTCTATATCTTTATATTTTGAATTATCATCATTTTTATCCTTTATTTTATAAGAATAATAGTTTTTATATCCTCCTTTTTCAAAAAATATACCAAGTTTTGGGATAAAATGATCTCTAATATATATCAATGCTTTATTTTCAGGTCTTTTAGCTAAAAAACTATTCCACATCTTCTTATGTAATGATGTAAATTTATATAAAACAACAACTGAAGAATTAACATTTATGATATTTTTAGTAAAATAATTATTCCTTTGATCTTTAGGAATACATTTTAAATTATAATCTATAAGTGTTAAATAATAAGAAAATGAAATTGGAATATTAATAAATGGTAATTGATTATTTGAAAAAAGCATTAAATCATTTCCAAATAATTCTTTGAATTCATCATCATCATCAAAATACAATAAATCATCTATATTTTCTGCATCATTTTTATCTTTATAATTTTTATTTAACCTTTCTAATTCTTTAATAACATTATTATCTAATTTTATATTTTCTTTACTATTTTCTTTATTAAAATCACTTTTAACAATATTATTTTCTCCTTTTAGTATGTTTTCTTTATTAACATTATTTGTATTATTTTTTATATTTTTTTTAACAATATTTTTTTTTTTATTATCATTGTTTTTATTATTTTCATTTATATTTTTAAAATTTTCTACTTTATCTTTTTTATTTGATGACATTATATTATAAAAATTTAAGATTGTTGATAATTTTATCACTGTAAACAAAATATTTTTACAACAAAACATATCTATATTTAATGTTAACATTTTTTTATATAAAAATACATATTTTAAAACTAATAAAAACTATTTATTAACTAAAATATATGGATATTAAAGAACTATATAAATATAATTTATATTCTAATTTTAATAATAACATTGAAAATTCAATTTATAATGTTGAAAATTTTAACAAAAAACTAAATTGTCTTTGTCAATTTTATAAAGATGAGTTTTTAAAAAATAGTGAAATAATTAAAGAAAAGATAAAAAACAATACACAAAAAGATTTAGCTGGAATGATAATATCAATAAAAGATTTAATATGTTATCAAGATCATCCAGTATCTGCTTCTAGTAAAATTTTAGAAGGTTTTATCTCTAATTATAATTCTACTGTTGTTGAAAGAATATTAACTAATGATGGTTTAATAATAGGTCATACTAATTGTGATGAGTTTGGTATGGGTGGATCTAATGAAAACTCTATATATGGTCCTGTTCATAATCTATTAGATATTAATAAAACATCTGGAGGATCATCAGGAGGTTCAGCTGTGTCTGTACAAAGTAATATGTGTCATATATCATTAGGTACTGATACTGGTGGATCTATAAGACAACCTGCATCATATTGTAATATAATAGGCTTTAAACCTTCTTACGGAAGAATATCTAGATATGGTATTATATCTCACGCTTCTTCTTTTGATGTTGTTGGTATATTAGGTAAAAATATTAACGATATTGAAGACATATTTGAAGTTATTTCTGGATATGATAACTTTGATCATTCTTTAAATTGTGATAAATACGTTAAAAATAAAGATATCGACGTCAATAAAAAATACAAAATAGCAGTTTTAGATAATGCAATAAACATAAAATGTATTCAAAAAGAAGTTAAAGAAGGTATCTTAAAATTTATCGACAACTTATCTAATGAAGGTCATGATATTGAAAACATAACATTTAACAATCTAGAATATTCATCAGCGATGTATTTTACATTAACGACAATAGAAGCTTGTACTAATCTTTCTAGATATAATGGTGTTAACTATGGTTATAGAGCTGATAATTATAAATCTTTTGACGAGATGATAATAAAAACAAGGACAGAAGGTTTTGGTGATGAAGTAAAAAAAAGATTATTAATGGGTAATTATCTCTTCGAAACAAATAAAAAAAATCGTTATATCGACAAAGCAAATAAACTTAGAGAAGAGTTTAAAGATGCATTTAAAAAGATATTCGAAAAATATGATTTTATAATATTACCAGTAACAACGACAACTGCTTTTAACATAGGTGAAAAATGTAATGAAGATAATTCAGAATGGGATGATATAGTAGTAACATTAGCTTCTTTAGTAGGTTATCCAGCTATATCTATACCTTGTGGTTTTGATAATAACAACATGCCTTTCGGAATACAAATAATAGGTAACATATATAAAGAAAACTCCCTCTTCTACTTTCTAAAAAAGTAGTTACTTTAAAAGTAACCAACACCTTCTCAATCGGCGAAGCGCCTTTATTATATTATGTATTAAATAAATTATATACAAACAGATAACTACTTTTTACAAAAGTAGCAAAATCAACACTTTTTTCCTCGTCAAAAAAAGTGTTCAAAAATGACGTTCGTTCTTTTTAGGAAAAGAACCAAAAACTAACTGCAAACATTTTATTTAGTGAGCCTCATGGACCACATAATGTGTCAGTTACTTTTTAAACTAAAAAGTAACCAAAAAATTAACTTTTTTATCAAAAAACTTAACTAAAAAACCCCAAAAGGTTTAACTTTATATTTTATTTAATAAATAACGTATTAAAATTAGTTATATATTCGTTTCTACGAATGTAGAAACATCCTATTGCTTACTTTTAAAGTAAGAGGCGGTTCGCCGATTGAGAACAAAGATTAAACGTTACGTTTACAGCAACAACAATTAGCACAACAATTTAAACATGTATTTGATTTTATTTGTTCATTTTTTAATCTTTCTGCTTCTTCTTTTAATCTTTTTTCTTCTACCTTTCTTTTTTCTTCTTCTATCTCTTCGTTAGCTTTTTTTCTTTCGTTATCATCTACTTTTTTACCATCTATAAGTAAGTTTTCTATATTATTATAATTTTCTTTATATGTTTCTGTTTTTTTAAATTCTTCAAATTTAGTGTTTGTAAGTTGTAAATTTTTAATATTTGAATTTAAAAAAAAACAAGATTCATTTTTATTTGGAAAATTATTTAAAAGAATAGTTTTTATTTTTGATTTTAAAAAAGCACCTGTTATAGCTGAAGTATCATTAAATTCAAATTTTCTCATATCTACAGTATCTAAATTATTACATTCTGCAAACATTGATAAAATACTATATTGTTTTAATTCTTTATCAGTAAAAATAATTCGAGATAAATCTACATTTTCTAAAGAATTACAATTATTAAAAGCACCTATAAAATTATAAAATTTATAATTCTTATCAAGTATATACGGGGAAATTTGTGTATTTTTTAAGTCAATATTTTTTATTTTTCTGCAGCAATTAAATGTACCATTGAAACTATCTGTTTTTAAATTATCAGGTAATATTACCTCTTCTAAATTTTCACAACCAAAAAAACAACAACTTAAACATATTGGTTCAGCTGTTTTTATTCTTGATAAATCTGCTTTTTTTAAATTTTTACATTTTTCAAAACATCTTTCTAAACTTGTAATAGTCATTTCTGGTAATATTATCTCTTCTAAATTTTCACAACCAAAAAAACAACATTTTAAAGATATTGGTTCAGATGTTTTTATTGTTGATAAATCTACTTTTTTTAAATTTTTACAGTCTTTAAAGCATTCTTCTAAATCTGTAACAGTCATTTCTGGTAATATTACTTCTTCTAAATTATCTTTATTTAATTGATTACTAAAATATCCTTTAAAATTTTGAGAATTTACAATTGTTAAATTAGATAAATCTAATTTTTTTAAAGATTGAAAATTCATATGTTTTGCAAAATTAGTTGTTTTTATTTTTTTATTTAATTTAATATTTCCTAAATATCCAGTATTATTAATAAAAAGAAAATTATCAATTTCATTTTTATTATCAATTATTTCAATATAATCTTCCCAAAATAAATAAATATAATATTGGCTATCATCTTTTTTATGTTTTAATATATCTAGATTATTAATAAATAAATAATCTTCTGTTTCTATTTCATTTAATTCATTTTTATAATTTATTAATTTAAAAAAATATCCGATTTCATTTAATAAAATTTTATCAATTTTTTTTTTATCTCCTTTTATTCTTTCTAAATCATCAGAATCTTTTTTATCATCAAATTCAAAATAATAAATACCTTTATCTAAAGTAATTTCTGAATTTACGTTTCCATCTTTAGATTTATAAACATATTTATAACCAGTTATTTTTTTAGTAGTTTCATCTATTATATCTTCTTTTTTGAATTTAATAATTATTAAATCTTTTGATAAGTTATCGTAAATAGTATATTTATGATAATTAATATCGGTTTTTTTTAAATTACCAATATAAATATATTCATAACTTAATTTATTTAATTTCTTTTTTGAATCTTCATCTATATCATTACTTGAAAATATTTTGTTGAAGAAAATTAAATTAAATAAAAAAATTAAAAAAACATGTTTATTATAATTTTTAGTTATTATTTTATTAAAATTATTACTAAATTATTTAAAAAATTGTAACTTTTTTGTAAAAAAGTTACCCAAAAAACTTTTAATCTTTGATGGTAAATTGTCAAATATAAAAAACAAATTTTATAAAAAAGACATTAATGTTGTAATTTTATTTATTTTCTATTTTGATGCTATTTACAAATCCTCCAGAAACTACTAATTTAAATAATGTTTTACTATCAACACCTTCTATTAATGTTAAATTTTCTTTAGGAATTAACATTAATTCACCAGATACCATTAAACTAAAACTCTGAGGAACAAAAACAGCTACTTCATTATTTTTTGCTAACGGACCTAAATCTTCATTAGTTATAAATCCTATTTTTTTAATATAATTAGAACCATCATCACCTGCGTTAATACCAAATAATACTGGCTTATCAAATTTTATTTTTCTATCAACAAAAGCTGATGTTAAATCTTTAAATGATGTATAAATGAAGTTTATTCCAGGAATTCTTAGAACTATTAATTCCATTACTCCATAAAAAAAACGAACAATGATGTTTTTAGTGAAATATCCACAGAAAAATATTAAAAAGACAAATATTAAGATCCAATAATTTGGTAATCCTAATCCTAAAACTTGTTTAGATAAATCAAAACATGTTTTTACTATATATGATGTTAATAAAAAAGGTGCTATTACTAACAAACCTCTTAAAAAACATGCAAAAATAAAATCTATCAACTTATTAAATAATTTAAAAGGATTCATAAAAAAAGATTATTAAAGCGGTACCAACTGGAATCGAACCAGTGACACATGGTTTTTCAGACCATTGCTCTACCAACTGAGCTATGGTACCATATGTTTTGTCTAATATATTTACTTGAAAATAAAAATTTTATATTTTTTTTTTAAAATAAGTTCAGAAAATAATTTATATCATCAATTTAATAAAATATGAAATTTAAAAATATACTATTTTATAAAATAGACTATGTTATAATCATTATTTTTAAGTATTTAAAAGATGTTTTTATAATAAAACACATTATTTATTGTTAAGATTAAAAAACAAAAAAAATATATTTCTAGTAAAATTTTAAAAAATATCGTAAAATTAAATAAATAATTTTCAAAATATATAATTAATTTTTAAGAAGAAACAAAATATCTATATGGTAAAATCATACAATAAACTAAAATTAGTTTCATTAGCATCTACATGTAATATATGTTGTATGGAGAATAATGATAATATTATTAACAATACTAACAATAATATAAAAAATATAAAATCTAAATATGTTTTAAATAAAGTACTTAAAAATGTAAATTATGCAAAAAAATTAAATATCGTTAGATATAATAAAAAATTACAAAGTAAACTAGGGTTAAAATTAGAAGATTATATAATTTATAATTATCGTACTGAAATAGAAATAGATATATTAAATTTTACTAATGCTAAAATAAAATGTTTAAAAAAATTTTTAACTTTTTTTAAAAAAAAGAAAGATTTATTTTATATTCAATTTAAAATTAACAACGAAGGTGAATATAAAGATTTGTCGTCTTTAAAAGTTTTATATAGTAGTAATTTGAGAATAAAATTAAAAAATAAACAAAGAATAACAGATTATAGTAATTTTTTTTATGGATGCAGTTTTATAAAAACAATAAATTTTATAAAATTTAAGGAAACAGATGTAAAAAATATGAGTTATATGTTTTATAAATGTAATAATTTAAAATATATATCAAACATTAATAAACTAATTACTAAAAATGTAACTACCACAAGTCATATGTTTGACGGATGTCGTAGGTTGAAATATTTAGATTTATCTATTTTGGATTTAAAAAATGTTGATGACATGAGTTATATGTTTAGTAATTGTAAATCATTGAAGCGTATTATCGTTTCAGAAAAAGTTAATAAAAAATGCGGAATTAAAATGGAAGGTATATTTTTTAATTGTAAAAGCTTAACAATAAATTTCTAGCCATACTTTTTAAAAAAGTATCAAAAATACCTTCTCAATCGGCGAAGCGCCTTAATATATTATCTATTAAAATACACTATGTATTAGTCTTTATGAATATAAAGACATCTTGGATCCAACGTCACGTTGGTACTTTAAAAGTAACTACTTTTTAAAAAAGTAGCAAAAATACCTTCTCGCACTGACTTTTTGTAAAAAGTCAGCCAAAAACTTTTACGTTTCGACAGATGGTCGAAACAAAGAATATATAATTAATTTAATACATTATCTAATAAAATACACTATATATTCGTCTTTACGAATGTAAAGACATCTAGTTGCTTACTTTTAAAGTAAGTTTCTACGAATGTAGAAACTTCCTATTTGCCTACTTTTAAAGTAGGCCAAAACCTAGAATATATAATATATAATATATAATATGTAATAATGCATAAGGTATTTAAAATAATATCATATCATTTTATTTATAACTCAATTTTTTTATATCTTTAATTAAGGTATGTTTATTTTAGCTTTTATTTTATCATTGTTAAATATAAATCCAATTTTATCAGGTGCATCAAGTGGAATAAATGAGGATTCAGTAAAAAATAAAATAGGGGAATCTATTCCAGAAACTTACGTATGTGATTATTATAAATTAGATTATAATCAAATTCCAGGGTCTATTCTTCCTCCTGGTGCACCATTTAACGCAACAGATAAAAATAACGTGATACAAAACAAAGTTTATATTAAAAAATTTATTGAGATTCATGGTGATAGTTATAGGGATAAGAAAATTTTTGAAGAAATATATAAACATGTAAAAAATGTTATTGTAAGTAATGTAACTAAATTATTTTCATTAACAGATGAGGAAAATAAAGAGATTATCATTGAGTGTCCTATTAAAATACCTGATAACCCAAAAAAAGATGAATTTCAAGCAATTTTTAAAAATGAAGATAAAGAAGAAAATATATTTAACATATTTAAACAATATCTTCAAATAGAAGATAAAAACATGTCTTATTTATATTTACAAAAGAAAATAACTAACGACCCTGACATAAGAAAGAAAAATTATAAAAAAATACCTGATGAATTTGACTTTAATGATTATAAAGGTAAAACTATATTAGTAATCCTAAATCTAGAATCTCAAGAATACGTATTTTTAGCCCCAATCTAAGATTGGATATACCTTCTCAAACGCCTCACAAACTTTTTATAAAAAGTTTGACAAAAATTTTTACGTTTCGACAGAAAGTCGAAACAAAGAACACTTACTTTAAAAGTAAGCAACCAGGACTAAGTCCTGGACCTTATGATGTTTCTACATTCGTAGAAACGAACACATTACTAATTTAATAAATTATCTATTAAAATACACAATGTATTATTTGTTTTGACCTTCTGTCAAAACGTAATTGGTTACTTTTAAAGTAACTACTTTTTACAAAAGTAGCAAAATTAACACTTTTTTCCACGTCAAAAAAAGTGTTCAAAAACCAACGTGACGTTGGATCCAATATTATTGTTGGTTACTTTTAAAGTAACACCAAAAACTAACTGCAAACATTTTATTTAGTGAGCCTCGTGGACCACAATCAGATCAGTTACTTTTTACACTAAAAAGTAACCAAAAATCAACTTTTTTATCAAAAACCTTGACTAAAAAACCCCAACGTGACGTTGGATACAAGATGTCTTTACATTCGTAAAGACGAATATATAATGTATTTTAATAGATAATGTATTAAATTAGTTATATATTCTTTGTTTCGACCATCTGTCGAAACGTAAAAGTTTTTGGCTGACTTTTTACAAAAAGTCAGTGAGGCGTCTGAAAACGAGTTGGTTACTTTTTAAGTAACAAAGAATTCATCTTTAAATTTTTCAGGTATGAGGGATGTTTTTTTTATTTTTTTTACGAAATCGTCAAATAATGGTTCTTCTTCATTTAAGGAATTATATCTATCCATAAATAACACATTATCATCGATATATTTTCTAGGTATTATTTTACCATTGTTACTGTTAAATAATATTTTCATAGGATTAGAGTTGTTATCGAATAATACACATATTTGTGAAGTTTTCATGTTGTTTATATATTTTAAAATATTGTTGTTATTGTTATCATCGTAGATAAATAATAATGTCTCAACATTTTCATCAAATAATATCTTATCTATTTTGTTATTTCTAAAACCTATAAATATGTTATCACATTTTATTTGATTAGGATAAGCATTTTTAAATAAAGCCACAAAAGGTTTATCTTTAAGTACTATTTTCCTTATTTCTGAGTCTAAATATATGTTAGCGTTTCCTGCAGTTATCTTATTATTAGACTGCCATATGATAATTTTATCATTGAATGTTAATGTATTATTTTTAAATATTAGAGAATCACTTTTACATTTAAAATTCTCAGAATATATTTGTACATTACCTTCTGCATTAAGTATAAAAGGTGTTCCTTTTAATTCTAAACCATTACCATAGTTATTATATTTTTTTTTATCATTATAAGTAACTTTATTTATTCCTTCATTATTTTCATCAGCTGCATTTAATGTTTCTGACTTTTTATATTGAGTGATATCAAATTTATCTAATTTATCTATTGGTAAAGTTTCATCTTTAGAATCTATCAAATTATAAGTAAATTTATCTGCTGTAAGATAGATATTATCTTTTATAGTGCTTCCTACGAGTTCTATCATTGTATCACCAACAAGTTCTCCTTCTTTAGTTTCATCATTATATACCAATCCATCAGAAACTATTTTAATATTTGTTTTTGTTAATAGTTCAACACCATTTTCTATCAATACTAAGTTATCAGATTTTCTGTAAACGATATCTCTTCCAAAACATAGATAACCATTATTTTTTACTATAACATCAGATAGTTTTATGTTATTATTATCAGTATTTATTGTTATATTATTTTTTGTTAATAAGTTTAAACCTTTAGTATCTACTTTTATGTATTCTTTATCTTCATCATTACCTGCAGAACATATTATTTCATAACTATTGTAATTTAAAGAATAACAATTTAAGTTAAAATCATTTTTTTGATTTAATACAACATTATTCCACAAAGCAAAACTGTTGTCGTTTATATAAAATTCACCATTATTGCTAATGATTTTTATATCATCTTTTTTTATTTCTCCTTTTTTATCTAATACTAATATGTTTTTATTAATATCATAATGACATTGTTCTGTTTTTAAATTTGCGTCATTAACTTTACATATAACATTATTTTTTATATAAAGATACTGTTCAGGTATGTTATATTCAAAATTTTTAGCTGTTATTTCTATTTCATCTTTTTCATCTTTTATTTTACAATTATCACTAAATATTATTACTTTTTCTCCTTTTTTATTAGTACTATTTTTTAAATTTCCACAATATATCGTTATTTTATCTCCTATTTTATACTGTATATTATCTGTTAAATTTATTTCTAGATCTTCTATTTTTTTACCAAAGTTTTTTATCTCTAAATTTTTCCCTATTAATACAGAGTTGTCGAATTTGTTTTTTTCTTCTTTAGCCTTTCCAAACGTTATTGTGCTTAAATTTATAAAAAAAAAGAACTTTTTTATGAACTTTTTCATTTATTATAACCTATACTATATATTTTCGGTAATAAAAATTTATATAAAATTCAATATTTATAATAATTTATAATAATA
>Ga0247608_10001591_pt1 | contig 30833 bp, 36 predicted proteins | sample 176DNAGHGlowgp2_FD_193490 | JGI IMG/M metagenome (GOLD analysis project Ga0247608, IMG submission 193490) | Sheep rumen microbial communities from Palmerston North, Manawatu-Wanganui, New Zealand - 1766 DNA GHGlow gp2 | ecosystem: Host-associated > Mammals > Digestive system > Stomach > Rumen ...
TATATTGTACTTGAACCTTAAAAATCAAATAGAAAGCGAACCTTTTAAACTCTCTATTTGATGCATTTCACTTTTAGGGGATGAAGTACTAAATGCAAAACAAAATAATTTGGAGGTGCAAAAAGAATGGCTCGTATAGCAGGAGTTGACCTACCTAAAGAAAAAAGGGTAGAAATTGGACTAACATATATTTATGGAATAGGATTATCACGTTCTCAAAAAATACTTGAAAAAACAGGTATAAGTCCAGATGTTAGAGTAAAAGATTTAACAGACGATGATGTATCAAAAATAAGAAAAGCAATCGACGAAGACTACACAGTTGAAGGAGATTTAAGAAGAGAAGTTGCTTTAAACATCAAAAGACTTACAGAAATCGGATGTTACAGAGGACTAAGACATAGAAGAGGACTTCCAGTAAGAGGACAAAGAACAAAAACTAATGCGCGTACAAGAAAAGGTCCACGTAAAGTAGTAAGCAAATCAAAAAAAGCTAACTAATTATATTAAGTAAAGCAAATTTCAAAGATTATCTTATAGAGGAGGTAAGTAAGAAAAATGGCAAAAAGTGTAACAAGAAAGACAGTTGCTAGAAGAAATAGAAAAAACATTGAAAGAGGAGCTGCACATATACATTCAAGCTTTAATAACACAATAGTATCTATTACAGATACAGCTGGAAATGTTATATCATGGGGAAGTGCTGGAGGACTTGGATTCAAAGGTTCTAGAAAAAGCACACCATTTGCAGCAGGAGAAGTTGCAGAAACTGCAGCAAAAAAAGCAATGGAACATGGTTTAAAAACTGTTGAGGTATTTGTAAAAGGACCTGGTTCTGGAAGAGAAGCAGCAATAAGAGCTCTTCAAACTGCAGGATTAGAAATAAGTGCTATAAAAGACGTAACACCAATACCACACAATGGTTGTAGACCACCAAAAAAACGTAGAGTTTAATTAAAGGGAAGGTGAAATAAAAATGTCAAGATATAAAGACGCACAATGTCGTGTTTGCCGTAGAGAAGGATGTAAATTATTCCTTAAAGGCGAAAGATGTTATTCAGATAAGTGCAGTGTTGCTAGAAGAAATTATGCACCTGGAGATCACGGACAAAGAAAAACAAAGCTTTCTGAATACGGAACACAATTAAGAGAAAAACAAAAAACAAAATCATATTATGGAGTTGGAGAAAAACAATTCAGAAAATATTTTGAAATGGCTTCAAATAAAAAAGGTGTAACAGGTGAAAACTTATTACAAATATTAGAAAGTAGATTAGACAACGTAGTTTACAGATTAGGATTTGGAACTTCTAGAGCTGAAGCAAGACAATTTGTAACACATGCACAATTTAATGTAAATGGTAAAAAAGTTAATATTGCTTCATATTTAGTAAAACCAGGAGATGTTATCGAAGTTAGAGAAAGTAAAAAAGATAACAGCACTATAAAAGCAAATGTAGAAGCAACAGCAACTAGACCAATCCCAGCATGGTTAGAAAGAAATAATGAAAAATTAAGTGGAAAAGTATTAAGATTAGCATCAAGAGATGATATAGACATCGCATTAGAAGAGCATTTAATAGTAGAGCTATACTCTAAATAATTAGGAGGTAAATAATGATAGAATTTGAAAGGCCAAATATTGAATGTACAAAAGTTGATGATAAAAATAATTATGCTAGATTTGTATGTGAGCCACTAGAAAGAGGATATGGAGTTACAGTAGGAAATTCATTAAGAAGAATTTTACTATCATCACTACCAGGATGTGCTATTACTAGCACAAAAATTGATGGAGTACTACACGAATTTTCAAGTATTCCAAATGTTGTAGAAGATGTACCAGAAATAATAGTAAACTTAAAAAATGTAAGACTTAAATTTGACGAAAACGAAGAAAAGATTTTACATTTAGATTTTGATGGAGAAGGAGAAGTAACTGCAGGAGATATTCAAACAGATGGAACTGTAGAAATACTTAACCCTGACTTACATATAGCTACAGTATCTAAGGGTGGACATTTAAAAATGGAACTTACAGCAAATAGAGGTAGAGGCTATTTATCATCAGACAAAAATAAAAAGCCTGATCAAGACATATCTGTACTTCCAATAGATTCTATCTATACACCTGTTAAGAAAGTAAATTATCAAGTAGAAGCAACACGTGTTGGTCAAATGGTAGATTTAGATAGATTAGTTATAGAAGTATGGACAGACGGAAGCTTGAAACCATACGAAGCTTTAAGTTTAGCAGCAAAAATAATGACAGGACACTTAGAATTATTCATAGACCTATCAGAAGCTGCTAAAAACACTAAAGTTATGATAGAAAAAGAAGAAGATAAAAAAGAGAAGATTTTAGAAAAATCAATCGAAGAATTAGAATTATCAGTAAGGTCATTTAATTGCCTAAAGAGAGCTGGAATTGCTACTGTTGAAGATTTAACTAATAAAACGGAATCAGAAATGATGAAAGTTAGAAATTTAGGAAAGAAATCTTTAGATGAGGTAACAGCAAAACTTCACGATTTAGGATTAGATTTTGCACCTGAAGAAGAATAATTGTAAAGGAGTGTGAACTAAGTTGGCTAATAGAAAATTAGGAAGAACAACTGATATAAGAAATGCAATGCTTAAAAACCTTACAACAGATTTAATTATGTATGGAAAAATAACAACTACAGAAGCTAGAGCTAAAGAAGTTAAATCTATAGCAGATAGTTTAATAGCATTAGCTATTAAAGAAAAAGATAACTTCGAAATGGTAGACGTAAAAGTTGTTAAAGCAAAATTAGATTCAAAAGGAAATAAGCAAACAGAATTAGTAAAAAGTAAAAATGGCAAAGAATACTTAAAAGTAGTTAAAGAAGAAACTACAGAAAGTAGACAAAAAGATATGCCATCAAGACTAAATGCTAGAAGAAAAATAATGAACAGCATTAATAAAGTTAAAGATTCAGAAGGAAATAACATAGATTTACCTTCAAAATTGTTTAACGAAATCGCTCCAAAATATACAGATAGATTTGGAGGATATACTAGAATTGTTAAAGCTGGACCTAGAAAAGGTGACGGAGCTAGTACAGCAATATTAATGTTAGTATAATTAGTTTAAAACATAATTGCCTTTTGACGTCGTTAAAATTAATTTGAAACGCGGTCACATACACAAAGTATGCTCCCTTGCCTTTCAAATAAATTTTGCCTAGTCAAAAGAACAATTCTGTTTCAAACAATGATTTAAAAATGAATGACCTTGAGGAAACTTAAGGTTATTTTTTTATTGTATAGGAAAAATCGCTAGATTTTTCCGGAACAACAAGGTTAAGTTTCCTATATTCGTGCGGTTGCGAAGCAACCTGCACATATGGCGAAGCCACATTTCTTATATAATAGGAAAGTGCTACTTTCCTATTATATAAGAAACGATGTGTAGAAATTTCCTGCGTAAATTTCGCACTTGAACTAATTTTTATGCAACATAGAAAGGCTGAATATGGCGAATTTAGCGACTTTTGTCGAAATTTTTTTGTTGATTTTAGTAAATTTTTGTGTTATAATAGTTATAGATATTCATATAATAAATAAGAAAGGAGTTGAAAGCTATGGCAACATCAAGTTTTTTTCATAATTTTGTTATAGATACAGAAGAAGGTGCAAAAAGATTTTTAGAAGCATTAGAAGAAGCAGAAAAAGCAGCTAAAAAAAGAAAAAAAGTTAAAGTAGATTACAGAGAAGTAACAGATCCAGAAGAAATTAAAAGAATGTTTGGAAAAAAGGAGGGATAATTATTTATACAATTACTAGTTTAAAGAAGTTATTTAATATGCTCGGAGAAGAACAAGCAAATGAAAAAATAAAGAATTTTAAATGTGATTTAAATATTGAAATTGAGAGTTTTATTAAAGAAAGAGCAATAGATTTTTCTAAGAAAAGCATAGCTGAAACTTTTATTGTGTCCACAAAGTATAGAGAAAAAGATGTAATAGTTGCATATTTTACTTTGACATATAAAATAATTAGTGTTCAAAAGAATACATTTACAGGAAAAATAAAAAAACGTATTTTTCGTTTTGCACAATTTGATGAAGAAAAAAATTATTATTTAATTCCATTGCCTTTGATTGGCCAAATAGGAAAGAATTATTTCAAAAATTATAATAATTTAATTTCAGGTGAAGAATTATTAAACTTAGCATTCAATAAAATTAAAGAAGTCCAAGACATTGTTGGAGGAAGATTCACTTTTATAGAATGTTCTGATAACAAAAAATTAAAAGCATTTTATGAAAATAATGGTTTCAAACAATTTAGTGAAAGAAAGATAAATGCTAATGATAAATACTATAATTCTGATGAATATTTAGTTCAAATGATAATTGATCTAAGCAATTATTAAATCATATTTTTTACGATTTTTATTGCATTTTTATCTTTGTTAATATAAAATAGTATAAGAAAATTATTATCATAAAAATTATATTTATTTTAATTTTCAATAATATAGATACTTTAGAAAAGAGATGATATAAAATGAAAAAAAGAAAAAGTAAAAAGAAACAAAAGTTGTGGCTGGTTTTACTAGCACTAATAATTATAATTGTTATAGGCATTTCAAATGATAATATACGAAATTACATACAAGAAGTAATAGAAACTCAAGATGTTTTAGCAGTTGCAACAAATGCAATAGGAGACATAGGAAAACAAAAAGCAGAAAGTACAAAAATATCCTTTAGTTTAGATACGATTCCAAATTTTAAAGATGAACCTTATGTAATTATAAACAATAATAAACCAAATTTTGAAGAAAAAGATTTCACTACAAAATCTTTCGAAAATTATAGTGAATTAGATGTTCTTGGAAGATGTGGAGTAGCTTTTGCAAATATTGGAAAAGATATTATGCCAAAAGAAGCTAGAGGAGAGATAGGAATGGTTAAGCCTTCTGGTTGGCAAATTGCAAAATATGATTTTGTTGATGGAAAATATCTCTATAACAGATGTCATTTAATTGGATTTCAACTTGCAGGCGAAAATGCAAATCCGAAAAATCTAATCACAGGTACAAGATATTTAAATGTAGATGGTATGTTGCCATTCGAAAATAAAATAGCTGAATATGTAAAGAGAACAAATAAGCATGTTTTGTATAGAGTAACTCCAATTTTTAAAGACAAAAATTTAGTTGCAAGTGGTGTTCAAATGGAAGCTGAATCTGTAGAAGACAGAGGAAAAAGCATTTGTTTTAATATTTATGTGTATAATAATCAGCCAGGAGTTGAAATAGATTATAAAACAGGAAAAAGCAAGTTAATGAAATAACAGTTGGATACAAGTAATTGATTATACAAATACTAAATACTTCAGATTGTGATTTTAAAAAAATAATTGGAAAAAATTTATTCTTTAAGCGCTAAAATATTGATTTTTTCTGAGAAAAATAGTATAATAGTAACATGTAAAAAAGAAAGGAATATTGGTAATTATGGATAAAAATGAACAAAACAAAGATCATGTTAAAATTTATGATAAATATATGTATGTGAGTCAAGAAAAATTTAAAACAGCGATATTAATAATTGTTGTATTTTTAATTGGCTTTTTAACAGGTTATTTCGCTAGAGAGACAACTGAAAAAAATAGCGAAACAAACGAAAATAATATAAATTCAAGCTATAGTGCAGAAAGTAAGCAATAGTTATGAAAAATATTTCATAACTATATGCGACTTAAATCAATTAGAGAAGGGAAGTGACAAAATGCAAGAATTTATAAAATTAGAAAAAGAAATAGGATACGAATTTAAAAATAAAGCATTATTAAAAACTGCATTAACACATACATCTTATGCTTATGAAAACAAAAAGCAGAGTAACGAAAAGTTGGAGTTTCTTGGTGATAGTATTTTAGAATTTGTATCTAGCGAATATATTTATAATAAATATCCAAATTTAAAAGAAGGAGAAATGACTAAAGTTAGAGCAAGTGTAGTATGTGAAAAAAGCCTACATGAAGTAGCAAAAATGCATAATTTTAGTGATTTCTTATATTTGGGAAAATCTGAGAGGATTTCACAAAAAGAGGTAAGAGCAGCAATTATGGCAGATAGTGTAGAAGCAGTAATTGCAGCGATTTTTTTAGATGGAGGTTTAGAACCTGCAAAAGAATTTATAATAAAAAATTTAGCAACTCCAATAGAAAATTCAACAAAGCACATAGGTCAAAAGGATTATAAAACTGTATTACAAGAGATTTTGCAAAGAAACGGTAATGTAGATATAGAATACGAGATTATAGATGAAAAAGGACCAGATCACGAGAAAACTTTTACATCTGAAGTAAAACTTAATGATAAAGTACTTGCAATAGGAGAAGGCAAAAGCAAGAAATTAGCTGAGATGGAAGCAGCCAAAAATGCTATTGATAAATTTAGATTAGCTTAAAATTATTTGTTATATACTAGAAAAGTTATAGAGCATTTTTAGTAAATAAAGCTTAAGTGTAAAAAATGTATAATTCCTATTCAAAAGGAACAAGACAAAAAATAAATTTTAGAGGTGAAATCTATGAAAAAATATGTAATACCGGTAATAGTACCATATTCAGAAAAGAAAAACGACTGGATTTTTGACAATCAAAAAATCAATATGGTAAATCAAGAGCTAACTAAAGAATCATTAGAGGAAATTATAAAAAAACACTTAGAAAAAATAGAAGAATCTACAGAACATTATCATGTTGAAGTGGCTTTTACAGGAACAGATTTCACAAATTTATCTGAACAGTTACAAGAAGATTTACTTGAACTAATTCAAAAATATATTAGAATGGAAAGAATAGATAGTATTCGCGTATCTATAAGACCAAACAATATTACTAAACAGAAATTAAAAATGTTAAAAAAATATAAAGTAAAAACAATAGAGCTAGAAGTATATTCAACCAATGACTATATTTTAAAAAGAATAGGTATGAATTATACTTTTAAAGACATAAAAAAAACATCGAGAATGATTAGATTATACAGATTTAAATTAGGACACAAAATTATGATTGGACTTCCAGATAGCACAAAAATAGATGATATAAATACCGCTAAAAATCTCATAAAACTTAAAACTACTACAGTAAGCATTAATCCGGTTTTGGTTATAAAAAATACACCTTTGGAAAAAGAGTTTGAAGATTTAAGCTATAAGCCACTAGCTGTTGTACAAGCTATAGAAACATGCAAAGAATTAGCAAAAATATTTAATGAAAAAAATATAGAAATTATTGCAATTGGATTCGAGCCTTTAGATAGCGAAATAAAACAAGAAACTTTTTCAGAGATTGTTTTAGCAGGACCATTTCATCCTGCATTTAGACAGCAAGTAGAATCAGGACTTTGGTATGATGCCATTGTAAATAAAATAAAAAAATTAAACACAAAGGTTATGGAAGTAGAAGTTACTGTAAATCCAGAAGACACAAACAATGTAATTGGATATAAACAAGAAAATATAGAAAAACTAAAAAATATTTATGATGTAGATTTAATTGTAACATCAAGTAAAAATATGAAAAGAGGAAAGTCTAAGATTGAGATTACTAAGGAGTTTAATTGGGGAGAATAGTTGGAAAATAAAATATTTTTTTCATTATTCTGATTAATATATAAATTTTTCAATTTATAACTTAAGTCGTTTTTACTCCGGCGTATAAATTTCAAAATTTATATATTAATCAATATTATAGAAAGGGAATAATAAAATGACAGAAATATTGTTAGATGCAATTATAGATTCAGTCAAAATTTTACCTTTTTTATTTATTACATATCTGATAATGGAATACATAGAACACAAAATGAGCGAAAAATCTAAAACAACAATAAAAAAAGCAGGAAAATGGGGACCATTATTAGGAAGCGCAGTAGGAATAATTCCACAATGTGGATTTTCTGCATCTGCTACTAATTTGTATTCAGCAAGGGTGATAAGCCTTGGAACTTTAATGGCAGTTTATTTATCAACATCAGATGAAATGATACCTGTATTTATTTCAGAAAAAGTTCCGATTTTAACACTTGCAAAAATACTTGCAATAAAATTTGTAATAGGTATAATTTTTGGATTTATAATTGATTTTATTTTAAGAATTAAAAATAAAGAAAAGCAAGAAGAAAAAATCGATGAAATATGTGAGCATGAACATTGTCATTGTGATGAAAATGGAATATTTAAATCAGCAATAAAACATACAATAAGTATTATAATATATATATTTGTTATAACACTTATAATTAATTTAATTGTTGAATGGGTAGGAGAAGATAATATAGCTACATTTGTAGGAAATCATGCAATTCTTGGACCTGCAATTTCAAGCTTAATTGGACTAATACCAAATTGTGCAGCTTCTGTTATTATAACAAACCTATATATACAAAACATAATAAGTGGAGCTTCACTTATAGCAGGACTTTTAACAGGTGCAGGAGTAGGACTTATTATTATATTTAAAACAAATAAAAGCATTAAAGAAAATATTACAATTGTAGGCTTGCTTTATGTAATTGGAGTGATTTCAGGAATTGTGTTACAGGCGATAGGGATAATATAATTGTATTAAAAAATGTTTATGTAAAAAAATATAGAAATGAGGATTTGACCATGAATATAGGAATAATTGTAGCAACAGATGAAGAATTAATTGAAATAAAAAATATAATGGAATCTTATGAAGAAAAAGATATATATGAATTAACGTTTGTAAAAGGAAAAATTAATGGAAAAAAAGTTATTGTTGTCAAATGTGGAATAGGAAAAGTAAATGCTGCAAGAACAACTCAAATATTAATAAACAATTTTAAAATTAGTAAAATAATAAACATTGGAGCAGCTGGAGGCATAAATCCTAATTTAAAAATACAAGATATAGTAATTGGTGAAAAATTAGTTCAATATGATTTCGATATTTCTGCTTCAGGAGATTATGAAAAAGGGGAAATTCAGGGAGTTGGAAAGTATATTAGAAGTGATTATGAACTAGTCAATTTATGTAAAAAAGTACTTGAAAAGAGAGCTCAAAATAATGTTAATATAGTAATAGGAACAATAGCAACAGCTGATATTTTCTGTTCAGACCCTGAGGTTGCAAAAAAAGCTAGAGAAGAATTTGGCGCGGAATGTGTAGAGATGGAAGGCGCAGCGATTGCACAAGTTTGCTATTTAGACAAAATTCCTTTTTTAGTTATTAGAGGTATTTCTGATACACCAAACGGACATAATGAAATGGATTATTATACATATTGCCATATTGTTGCAAAGCATGCAGCAGAGTTTTTACAAGATTTATTATGGGAGGATATAGATTAATGAATGTAAGTAAAGAAGAATTATTACATATAGCTGATTTATCAGATTTAATAATTGAAGAAAATGAAGTAGATGAATATTTAAAAAATCTACAAGAAATATTAGAATTTGCAAATGCTATAAATAGTGTGCAAACAGATGATTTAGATATCACAATTGGTGCAAATGAAGCAAAAAATGTATTTAGAAAAGATGAAATTAAAGAATTTGATAATATTGAAGGATTACTTCAAAATGCACCAAGTTTGGAACAGCATATGTTTAAGATACCAAAAGTAGTAAATTAAATGCGAAGGAGACAATATATGCACATTAAAAATATAATATTTGATAATGGAGGGGTACTCAGTATTCCAAGAACTGGACATTGGTTTATTACGCCTAACTTTTTTAATATAGTTGAAAATAAAATAGATATTAATTTATTAAAAGGTACTATGAAAAAGTATCAGAATACATTAACAATAGAGCCTAAAACTGAAAGAGAAGAATATGAAATGTTTTCAGAATTCTATTATAAAACTTTAGAAGAAGTAGAATATGAAAATTTGAATAAAGATATAGCAAATAAATTAGCAGAAGATTGTGTATATAATAATAATAAATACATTTTTTTTGATGATGTTAATAATACTTTAGAGATGCTAACAAAACAATACAATTTATATATTATATCTGATGCTTGGCCTTCTTCAATTAGATTATTTAACGATTTGAAGTTAAGTAAATTTTTTAAAGATATATGTATATCGTCAATGAAGTCAACTACTAAATTAGAAAATCTTTTTGAAGTATTTTTATATAATCATAAAAGCATAGATCCAAGACAATCAGTTTTTATAGATGATAGAATGGATATTTTAGATAAAGCTAATAGTTTAGGTTTTAATGTATTATTGATGGATAGAGATAATAAAGTAAAAGATAGTAAATATAAAATTATACACGATTTAAAGGAAATAGTAGAGAAAATAAGTTAATAATAGAAAACATTTTTATAGTATTACTATGCAAATTAGTAAAAAGGAGGACTAAAATGAACATTACAGACTTAACAGTTCACGAATTATGTGAAAAATTAGACAATAAAGAATTAAAAATTACAGATATAACAAAAGCTTATGTGGAAAGAATAAAAGAAAAAGAGCCACAAGTAGGAGCTTTTGTAACAACTTTAACTGATGAAGCAATAAAGCAAGCCGAGGACTTACAAAGCAAAAAAGAAAAAGGAGAATTAGCTGGCAATTTAGCAGGAATTCCTATTGGAATAAAAGATAATATTTGCACAAAAGGAGTTAAAACAACATGTGGTTCTAAAATATTAGAAAATTTTGTATCTCCATATAATGCAACAGTTATGGAAAAAATAAATGCTGAAAATTTAATCAATTTAGGAAAGTTAAATATGGATGAATTTGCAATGGGAAGCTCAACAGAAAATTCTGCATTTAAAACAACAAAAAATCCATGGGATTTGTCAAAAGTTCCTGGGGGATCTTCAGGTGGATCTGCAGCTGCAGTAGCTGCGAATATGGTTCCATGGGCACTTGGATCTGATACAGGAGGTAGTATAAGACAACCTGCTTCACTATGTGGAGTTGTTGGATTAAAACCAACTTATGGACTTGTTTCAAGATATGGACTTGTTGCTTATGCATCATCACTTGACCAAATAGGACCAATAACAAAAGATGTTATAGATTGTGCAATGCTTTTAAATATAATTGCAGGTCATGATGAAAAAGATTCAACATCTATAGATACACAAAAAAAGGATTATGTAAAAGCATTAACAGGAAATGTTAAAGGGTTAAAAATTGGAGTTCCTAAAGAATTTTTTGGAGATGGAATTAATGAAGAAGTAAAAGAATCTTTAGAAAAAACAATAGAAAAATATAAAGAACTTGGAGCAGAAATTGAAGAATTTTCACTTGATATTGCAAAATATGCATTGGCTTCATATTACGTAATTGCAGATGCAGAAGCAAGTTCAAATTTAGGAAGATTTGATGGAATAAGGTATACATACAGATCTCCAAATGCTACAAATGTAGAAGAAATATTTAAAAAATCAAGAAGCGAAGGCTTTGGAGCAGAAGTAAAAAGAAGAATAATTCTTGGAACTTATGTACTTTCTTCAGGATATTATGATGCATATTATAAAAAAGCTCAAAAAGTTCGTACATTAATAATGAACGAATTTAATAAAGGATTTGAAAAATATGACGTAATTCTTACACCAACATCACCTACAACAGCTTTTGGAATAGGAGAAAAAACACAGAATCCTCTAGAAATGTATTTATCAGATATTTGTACAGTTTCTGTAAATGTTGCAGGACTTCCAGGAATTTCTATTCCTGTAGGAGTAGACAGCAAAGGACTTCCAATTGGAATGCAATTAATTGGAAAGAAATTTGATGAAGAAACTATATTAAATACAGCTTTTGCAATGGAAAGAGAGATTAAGTTTAGAGAAAAATATAGACCAGATTTTTAAATAATACAAAATATATTGTAAATGGGTGGTAAATACATGAATAAAGATGGTATTGATAAAAAATATCTAAAATATTATAAAATAGTCCTTATTTTTAGAGTTATAATGATTGCTTTAATAATACCATTAATTTTAATCATTTTTGAACTGTATAAGTCAGCAACAGATAAATTTTCATATGGAAGTTATTTATCATCAGTTTATGTGGAATTTGATAAGGAAAATCAAAATTACGATGTTAAATTTAAAAGTATTATATATGATAGAGATTATAGAAAATACAATGAAAAACAACTAGAAACACATAAGCAAGAAGATAAAGGGAAAATTATATTTGGTGGATGTTTAGTTGAGAATGGTATTATAGAAATATATAAATCAAATGAATTAATAAATAGATATAAGATAGAATGGGTAATTCCAAATTACCATTCTTTGGGAAATAAGTATGTTTTAATTTATAATACGAAAAATGAAAAATTAGTTTATAAACCGGAAACTAATAAGAGAATAATTATTGCAGTAGTATATTTAATTTGTGTGATTTTTATAATAATTCTTATAGCATAAAAAAAAGATATTAAAGGAGGAAATAATGTCAAGACAAGATTATGAAGCAGTAATAGGACTTGAAGTCCATGCAGAGCTTTCAACAAAAACAAAAATATTTTGTAATTGCAGCACAAAATTTGGAGGTGCGCCAAATACACAAGTTTGCCCAGTATGTATGGGAATGCCAGGAGCACTACCTGTATTAAACGAAAAAGTTGTAGAATATGCTGTAAAGGCAGGACTTGCAACAAATTGTACTATTTCACAAGATAGTAAAAATGATAGAAAAAATTATTTTTACCCAGATACACCAAGAGCATATCAAATATCACAATTTGATAAGCCTCTTTGTGAACACGGATATATAGAAATTGATACAGAAAATGGAAAAAAGAAAATAAGAATTTTAAGAATTCATATAGAAGATGATGCTGGAAAATTAAATCATGATGATTTTAGTGGAGATAGTTTAGTAGATTTAAATAGAGCTGGAGTGCCACTTATAGAGATAGTTTCAGAGCCTGATATTGCATCATCTGAAGAAGCAGACGCATATCTTAAAAAGTTAAAATCAATTTTGGAATACATAGAAGTTTCTGATTGTAAGATGGAAGAAGGATCTTATAGAGCAGATGTAAACGTATCGGTACATAAAAAAGGCACACCTCTTGGTACTCGTACAGAATGCAAAAATATGAGTTCTTTTAGAAGTATTTCAAGAGAAATTGAATATGAAATTGAAAGACAAATTGATTTATTAGAAGCAGGAGAAAGAGTAAAACAGCAAACTTTAAGATGGGATGATGTGTCTGGAAAAACATTTTCAACAAGAGACAAAGAAAATGCAGATGATTACAGATATTTCCCTGAACCAGATTTAGTTGCAATAAAACTTTCTGATGAATATATTGAGAATATTAAGCAAAATCTTCCTGAACTTCCTGAAAGTAGAAGAGAAAGATATTTTAATGAATATAAAATGACAGAAAAAGAAGTTGGAATTATTACAGCTTCAAAATATCTTTCAGATTTATTTGAAGCAGCATCTGAAATTTGTGGGAATAAAAAAGCTGTTAGTAACTGGATAATTTCAGATATTTCAAGAATTTTAAATGAAAAAGAGATGGAACCTTCTGCAATTCCTTTTACAGCAGAACAATTAGCTCACATGGTTCAAATTATAGATAAAGGAACAATAAGTTCAAGTATTGGTAAAAAGGTGCTTGAAGAAATGTTTGAAAATCCAAGAGAACCTGAAGAAATAGTAAAAGAAAAAGGATGGGCTCAAATTTCTGATGAAGGTGAAATTAGAAAAGTTGTCGTTCAAATTTTGGAAGAAAATCCTCAGTCTATTGCTGACTTTAAAGCAGGAAAAGACAGGGCTTTAGGATTCTTGGTTGGACAAGCTATGAAAGCTACAAAAGGAAAAGCAAATCCACAAATGCTTAATAAATTGTTTGTAGAAGAGATGAATAAATAAATCATTGAAAAACAAAAAAGAAAGATTTTTATAATAATAAAAATTGCAACATTTGAAAAGGAAGGTATGAAAAATGACTAAAATAGCAATTATTTCTGATATTCATGGTAATAGAGAGCACTGAAAAAAACTTTAGAAGATATAAAAAGAAGGAAATGTGACAAAATTATATGTTTAGGAGATATTATATCTAAAGGTGCATTTTCAAATGAATGTGTTGATTTGATTAAAAATAATTGTGATGTTGTGTTAAGTGGTAATTGTGATGAATATTTTTCAAAAGAACATGATTTAAGTAATATTGATGAGGTTGAAAAAACACGAATAATAAAATATAAAAAAGAATTAACATCTGAAAATATAGAGTATTTATCAAAACTGCCTTCATGTTATGAATTTTATTTAAGTGGAAGACTAGTTAGGCTATTCCATGCGGGCCCTGATTCTTTATATAATTATTCAAATGTAGGAGCGTGGGCAAGTATTGATGAAAAGTATCAAATGTTTGAACCGAATATTTTAACTCTTTCAAAAAATATTGCAGATGTAGTTATTTATGGACATATTCATACTCAATTAATGAACAAAATGTATAATCGTACACTAATTTGTTCCGGTAGTGTAGGAAATAATTTAGAATATATAAGAAATGAAAAGAAAGATGGAAATATATTAAATACAACATGTGCAAATTACGTGATAATTGAAGGTGTAATGGATTCAAAAGAATATGATACATTAGATATGGACTTTATTCAAGTTCAATATGATATTGACAAAGAGTTAGAAGATAGCAAGGGAAAAATTGAAGATGCTACTATATATGAATTAAAAAATGGAAGGTATCGTGATACAGAAAAAATAAGCAATATTTTAATAGAACAAGGAATAGATATAAAAAATATATAATAACTTTGAGACATTAATAACAAAAAATGAAATAAATCAGAATATTAATAATAAAAAAATGTAATATATCAGATGAAATATATATTATTGTTATAGTTTCATGATAACGACCCTCAAAAGCGAACATTTTGTTAGAAACTATTATTAAATTATATAATAAAAACGATTATTTTACACGCAAACGTTATTTTAAAATAAATTAGTGAAAAATAATTAAAAATATGCTAAAAACGGCTCATTTTCGAATATGAAATTGAGCCGAAATTTTAGGGTGTCATCGTGAAACTTCTCAAAATATATATATTTTCCTTAAAGCTTCATTTGAAAAATTGTAATCAATTCATAAAACTAGGTAATAACTTTGATTTCTTCGCATTAAAGAAAATTACAAACTTTGTTTACTTATTGTATCAACTGCAATTGCAGAAGCAAAGAACTCCGCAATAAAACAAAGTCCAATTTGAAAAGTAAGTAAGCCAATTTGAAAAACGAAATCACTATGTATAAAAAATAAATATGTAACAAGAAGTATTGCTGACAAAACTAAAATCGCGAAACAAAATTTAAGTCCATATTTTAATATTTTTATAATTTTTTTATCTAAATTTTTTAAAGTATCTATAATTTTATTTAACATTTGTTTTAACATAGAAAAACCTCCATTACAAATAATAATCAGAATGAAGAAGATATAATTTTGTAAGTCATCATTTTTTATAAAAAGCTTTACATAATTAATAATAACATATTACATAAATATAATCAATTGAAAATTTTGCCAACTTAAATGAATAATGTTGTTATTTTTCTAATATCTTTATATAAAGATTGATTGTTTTAGTAAGAATTTAAAACAATGTGAATGTTTAAATAAAGAGAGGAAAGAATTATATGAAGAAAAATAAATATTTTATTATTATGTTATGTATTTCAATTACAATTTTAGCAATAATGATAACAAAGTCATTTGCTATGCAAAGCTATTATAAAGTAGATTTTCAAACAGGGCTAGTTACAGCAACCAATTTATATGTTAGAAGCGGTCCAGGAACACAATTTAAGATTGTAACATCAGTTCCGAAAAATCAATATATAAGAGTATTTGCAGGAGTTGGAGATTGGTATGTTGTTCAAGTAGAGGGAGACTATATTGGAGCTGTAAGTAAAAAATATGTAAAGCCAATTTACCCAGGAGCTTCAGGTCAAGGTACATCTAATCAAGGTAATTCAAATTCAGGTGGCTCAAGCACAGGGAATTCTGCTAACATAAATAATAACGCAGGTACAACTTCAACAACTATGAATAGTGATGAAAAAGAAGTGTTTGATTTAATAAATAAAGAAAGAACAGCAAATGGATTATCTCCATTGAAAGAAAATAGCGAACTTCAAAGAGTTGCAAGAATAAAAGCACAAGATATGGTAAATAACAACTATTTTTCACATACCTCGCCAATTTATGGATCTCCTTTCGATATGATGAAAAGTTTTAAAATTTCATATAATACAGCAGGTGAAAATATTGCTGGAAATTCAAGCAATAGTAGTGCAGTTACAGCTTGGATGAATTCTCCGGGACATAGAGCAAATATATTAAATTCAAGTTTTAATCAAACAGGTATAGGGGTAGTTAAAGGTTCAAAATATGGAAAAATATATGTGCAGATGTTTATTGGAAAATAATGAAGTTGAGGTAGGTTCTTAAAAACTATTGCTATTTAAATAAATTGATGATATAGTATTATTGAATTTAGCAAATATGCTAATAATTTAATATAATCTCCTTTGGGAGTTGACATATAGAACTGACAAACAGCATTTTTTTAAGGAGAAAAATTATGAAAAAGAGAAAAAGATTTTTAACTATTGACGAAAAGAAGAAAAGATTATCTAAAGGAGAACCTATATTTATATGGTATGCTCCAAAATCAAAAAAGAGACGTAAAATGAAAAAAATTTTTTATCTTTAAAGTAATGAAAAAGATATGATTACACTGCAATCATATCTTTTTCTTTTTGAAATAAGATAATACATCTTATAATCATAATGAACAGGGGATTTCTTTATCCCTGAAATAATTTAACAGATTGAGTAATACTTTTTGATGAGGTTGCCATTCATAGCAACACAATTTAATGCTATATTCTGAATGACATTTTCTGTTTATTACTCCAAATATAGGATAACTTTCAGTTGATGGAATCAATAGTTTTCCACCAGTTGGCCGCTGTTGATAATCCAGTTTACATCCGTTTTGTGTTAATAAAATACAAGGACTTCTCATAAAGCCCAAATCTACGATAGGAGCATTACGATTACGTACTCTTAAAATATATACCCCAGAACTTTGATAAATAGCTTCTCCATCAACATAGTCAATAGAAATAAATCCTTTTTCCATCTCTTGCTTTAAAGAATTAAAGGATATTTCTTTGAAATCATCTGGACTGAAATGGCAACCACATTGTTTACAACATTCACCACCACATTCAGAGCAAATTTTAGCATTTACTGTTTGTGATTGAGAATAGTCTTTAGGAATGCTCCGATAATCAAACTGAGGATTTAACAATTCATCAATCAAAGCGTCAATGTTAGCATTACTCATTTTATTCCTCCTAATTCATTGTTTGCTTAATTGCTATTTGCATAATTGATTTGTATTATATCAAATCTGTAGTAAAAAGTCAAATAATTATGTAAAATACAAAATTATAAAAAAACTATTGAAAAATAAACTAAAATATGTTATTATATATACATAATAATTAAAAAATCTAATTAAAAAGCAAAGTATGTATATTCAAAATATATTATAGAGAGAAGGGCATAGGCTGGAAACCTTCATATACAATATACAGAAATTTCACTTTTTAGGACCTTTTATCAAATCAAAAGAGAGTAGTAAAAGGCGGTTGCGACGTTAAAGCTATAAATGAGGTCAAATTTAAATTGATAAAATTAGGTGGTACCACGGAAATATAAATCCATTTCGTCCTATAGAAGCATAGGCGAAGTGGATTTTTTGATTTAAGGTATAAGGTTACTTTTTTCCTCCGTCCCAAAAAGTAACCACAGAAAGGAGTAAATAGAATGGAAGAACAAATTAAAACAATTGCAGAAAATGCAATAAAAGAAATTGAAAATGTACAAAATGTAAATTCTTTATATGATATACGTGTAAAGTATTTAGGTAAAAAGGGAGAGTTTACAGCTGTATTAAGGGGAATGAAAGATTTATCAGCCGAGCAAAGACCAGTTATTGGTGGAATGGTAAATAAATACAAAGAAGAGCTTGAAAATTTAATTCAAGACAAAGAAAAACAATTTGCAGAGCAAGAATTGCAAAGAAAATTAAAAGAAGAAAAAGTAGATGTTACATTACCTAGCACTAAAGTCACAAGAGGAAGTAAACACCCACTAAACAGAGTAATTGAAGAAATCGAAGATTTATTTGTATCTATGGGATATGATGTAGTAGAAGGACCAGAACTTGAAACAGATGAATTCTGTTTTGAAAGATTAAATTTACCAAAAGGACATCCAGCAAGAGATATGCAAGATAGTTTCTATATTACAACAGAATATTTATTAAGAACCCAAACATCTGCTGTTCAAGCAAGAGCAATGCTTGCAAATGAAGAAAAAAGTCCAATTAGAATTATTGTTCCAGGAAAGACATATAGAAGAGAAGATGATGCAACACACTCACATCAATTTAATCAAGTAGAAGGATTAGTAATAGATGAAAATATTACTTTAGCACATTTAAAAGGAACACTTGAAGTATTTATGAGAAAGCTACTTGGAGAAAAAACAGATTTAAGATTTAGACCTTCATTTTTCCCATTTACAGAGCCAAGTTATGAGGTTGATGTATCTTGCTTCAAATGTGGTGGAAAAGGATGTAATCTTTGTAAACAAACAGGCTGGATTGAGCTTTTAGGTGCAGGAATGGTTCATCCAAATGTATTAAAAATGAATGGATATGACCCAGAAAAATATACAGGTTTTGCATTTGGAACAGGACTAGACCGCTTAGCAATGTTTAAATATGGAATTACAGATATGAGATATTTGTATAGAAATGATGTAAGATTTTTAAAACAATTTGATCAAATGGACGTTGAAAAATAATTGCTTTTTGGCGGTGTTGAAATTCTTTTGAAACGCGGTCACGTACACAAAGTACGCTCCCTTACCTTTCAAACAAATTTCGCCTAGCCAAAAGAACAATTCTTTTCCAACGCTGTTATTAAAGAATAAAATTTTAACGAAGTAATATTAAGTTATTTCGAGAAAGGAATAGATATGAAATTAAGTTTAAATTTTGTAAAAGACTATATAGATTTGCCAGAAAATTTAGATGCAAAGCAAATCGCAGAAGATATGACATTACATAGTAGTGAATATGATGAAGCAGGAAAGCTAGTAAATGCAACCAATTTAACAATTGGAGAAGTTGTAGAATGTGAGGAGCATCCTGATTCAGACCACTTACATGTATGCAAAGTAAATATTGGGAAAGAAGTTCTAGACATAGTTTGTGGAGCTCCAAATGTTAGAAAAGGTTTAAAAGTTATAGTTGCTCTTCCAGGAGCTAAACTTCCAGGAGGAGAAATAAAAAAAGGAGTAATTAGAGGTCAAGAATCTAATGGAATGCTTTGCTCAATGTTAGAACTTGGAATAGAAAGTAAATTCGTTGATGAAATAGATAAAACAGGAATTCATGAATTTCCTAAAGATGCACCTATTGGAGAAGACCCTATCAAATACATGGGACTTGATGATGAAGTTATAGATTTTGAATTAACAGCAAATAGAGGAGATTTGCTTAGCATTTTAGGTATGGCTTATGAACTTGGTGCAATTTATGATAGACCTGTAAAAGAAATTGATTTATCTCACAAAGAAAATAATGAAGATATAAATGATACATTTAAAGTTAAAGTAAATACGGATAACTGTTCTATTTTCTTAGCCAAAAAAGTTAAGAATGTAACTATAAAAGAAAGCCCTGCATTTATTAAATCAAGACTTATAGCTTCAGGAATAAGACCAATAAATAATGTTGTAGATATAAGTAACTATGTAATGCTTGAAACAGGTCAGCCTTTACATTTTTATGATGCAGACAAATTAAATGGAATGTTAGAAGTTAGAATGGCTAAAAACGGTGAAAAACTTACTACTTTAGATGGAGTTGAAAGGAATTTACATGATGAAAACATTGTTATTTCAGATGGTAAAAGAGCAATTGGTTTAGCAGGAGTTATGGGAGGACTTGATACAGAAATTACTGATGCAACTAAAAATATTATAATAGAAGCGGCAATCTTTGATGGCGTAAAGGTAAGAAAAACTTCAAATGAACTAATTAGAAGTGAAGCAAGCAACAGATTTGAAAAAGGTTTAGATCCAAATAGAACATATATGGCACAGGATAGAGCATGCAAATTACTAGAAGAATATGCAGATGGAGAAGTAGTAGGAGGTACTGCAAAATATGATACTACTTCATTAGAGAATAAAGAAATAGAAGTAAAATTTGCAGAGATTAATAAAGTTCTAGGACAAAACATTTCTGATAAAGAAATTTTAGATATATTTAGAAGACTAGGTTTTACATACAAAGAGACAGGGGGAGGAGCAATAGTTTCTGTTCCAAAAAGAAGAATTGATATTAGCATAAAAGAAGATTTAAATGAAGAAATAGGAAGAATTTATGGAGTAAACAACATTGAAGGAGTTCTTCCAGAGATGCCTTTAAAAAGAGGAAATTATGACAGAACTACAAGAGAAATAAGAAACAAAATGATAGGACTTGGATTAAATGAAACTTTATCTTATGTTTTAGTTGCAGAAAATGAGGCTAAAGAATTTGTAAAAGATGATAATGAATCTATTAAACTTTTAGACCCAATGTCAGAAGATAGAAATACTTTAAGAAATAGCATAATTCCATCTTTAATGAACATTTATGAATACAACAAAGCAAGAGATAATAAAGATGTTTCTATATTTGAAATTGCAAAAGTATTCTATAAAAATGGTGGAGAATTTGGAGAAGAAAAACATTTAGCAGCATTAATGACAGGAGAATATTATCAAGGAATTGGTAGCTCAAAAGCTGTTGATTTCTATATCATTAAAGGAGTTGCAGAAGAAATATTAGACTACTTAGGCTATAAAAATAGATATAGTTTTGTTGCAGATGAAAGCAAAATTGCAAAAGAATTTCATCCAGGAGTTTCAGCTGTAATTTCAGTAAATAATGATATTGTAGGAGTTATAGGAAAAGTTCATCCTTCTATTTGTGAAGAAGCGGTTTACGCTCTAGAAATAAACTTAGATAAGCTTTTAGCTAAAAAAGTTGGAAAAATGAAATTTAAAGAAATTTCAAAATTTCCATCAGTAAATAAGGATTTAGCAGTTGTAGTAGATAAAGAAAAAGAAGCTCAAACAATCGCAATGCAAATAAAAAAATCAGCAGGCTCAATTTTAAATGAGGTAAAAGTCTTTGATGTTTACACAGGTAAAGGAATTGATGAAGATAAAAAGAGTATAGCATTTTCACTTAATTTTGGAAAAATGAATGCAACTTTAACAGATGAAGAGATAAATGGAGCAATGGAAAAGATTATTAAAGATTTGGAAAATAAGCTGGGAGCACAGCTAAGAGCTTAATGTTAAAAAAAGAGGATATTACTTTTTTAGTAATATCCTCTTTTCTTATCTTAATTCTTGTGATAAATCTCTTGGTTTCATAAATTGTTCCATATTAAAATTTTGTATACCAGATAATGGTGCAATAAATTCTTCAACAAATGAGGCATAACTAGATTCTGCTTCAGTTTGCTTTTCAAACTCGAGTTTAGAAACTGGCTGACCATCATAAAGAACTAATTTTTCTTCTCCATTTTCTCCTATCTTAGTTACATATTTTGGATCTTTATTTGAACTTCTTATAGTGTCTATATCTGCATCGTCAAGTAAAGTATAACAGCGATATGTGTTTTTATCTTTTATTTGTTCAGTTACTACTACAAGAGGACACGATTCAGTATCATTATCTAGAGAGTATTTATCAATGCTTCCAATAAAGTTTCCTCTGAAACCGCTTAATAGATTGTGTTCTTCATTAGCTAGATAAGCACATATATAATTTGGCTTATTTAGTATTGTATGTGTTGAAATAAATGGATTGAATTCATCGCATTCAGTATTTCCTTTCATTAAATTTATTGTTTCTTCAAATTTTTCATCTGAACAATTAAATAGTTTTTGAAATTTAGCTTTAGTTGCATTATATTTAAGTAAAACATCATCTTTACCTTGAGAAACATAAGGAGTTTCTAAATAGTGTTCAAGTTGACTTGGTTTGGTAAATAGACTAGAAGAAAGACTTGTATGTAATGGAACATTAGGCATTTTTCTTTTAGATTTACTAGAATAATTTGCACCAACCACATTTTTAGCTACTTGAAATATTTTTAAAGTTTCTTTTTCTGTTTTAGTATTTTTTTCAAAAGTAAATGATTCATAAGGAATTATAGAATGAGAAGTATCTTTCTTTTGGTGTGTAAGTATTAGGTTTTTAGGACCATAATATATAATTTCTTGAGAAATTATTTCTCCTGAATGAGTTAATGATAAGTGAATTTCAGCTACTTTTTTATCATTTGAAGTATATAAGAAAAAACTACAATCCACTTGGGCCCCATAAACTTCATGTATTTCAGGTCCTTTTTCTAGTTTGACTGAATTATTAACTACATCAACAGTTATATTTGGTTTTTTAGATAATGTATGACCTATTTCTGTTTCTCCTACATTTATAGATAGATCAAATGGAATAAACTTATTTTTAAATTGGTTTAAAAAATTCATTATTATTTGCCTCCTTTAAATTTAGATTTTATTGTAACATAAAAAAAACGTAGTCAAGCAATTATGTAAAATAAATAAAAATTAGAAAAATTTTAAAAAAATTTTGACTTTTTCCAAATTTTGTAGTATAATAGAAATGTAAGTTACATAAAGAAAGTAACCTAAAATTTGCTGAAAGGGGAGATTACAAAAAATGTTTAATATAGGAGATAAAATAGTATATCCAATGCACGGTGCAGGAGTAATTGATGCAATAGAAGAAAAAGATATTTTAGGGGAAAAACAAGCATATTACATACTAAAAATGCCAGGAGAAGTAAAGGTAATGGTACCAGTAGATAAGGCAGAACAAGTAGGAGTAAGAAATATTATAGATAAAACTTCAGCAGATAAGGTATTTACAGTATTATCTCAAGATGAAACAGAAATGGAAAAGAATTGGAATAAAAGATACAGAGACAATATGGATAAACTAAAAAGTGGAGACATCTACGAAATAGCAGATGTTGTAAGAAACTTAAGCTTTAAACAAAAAGAAAAAGGACTTTCAACAGGTGAGAAAAAAATGTTAGTTAATGCTAAACAAATTCTAGTTAGTGAATTAGTTTTAGCAGAACAATCAAATAAAGATGAAATGGAAGAATTAGTAGATACAAAGATAAATAATTCATTTATGTTATTTAGGGGAAGTGATGACATAAAGACAAGTGTAGTAGAAAAATTTATACCTTTTAATGGAACAGTTGCAAATGCTTCGAGTGCTACAGATGCTACACAAAATAATTAGGAAAAAATGGCACTTAGGTGCTATAAATAGTTAAATAATATTATAGGGGCATGATTATACTTATGTATAGTTGTGTCCCTTTTTAAAATTTTTAAAATAATGTATTGACATATTATTCCTTTTAAGGTATAATATAAATACAGCAAGTAAAGGAGCATTTAATGTACGATATAGATTTTTATGAAGATATACATGGAAAAAGTGAGGTATATGAATATATACAACAATTAAGGCAGAATTTAAACAAAAAGAATAAACAAAAACTCAAAAAAATAGATATGTATATAGATCTATTAGCACAAGAAGGATTAAAACTTAAAGAACCATATATAAAAAAATTAGATAAAGAAATATGGGAATTAAGACCTTTAAGAGATAGAATATTATTTGCAAGTTGGTGTAATAATAAATTTGTACTATTAAGTGTATTTATGAAACAAACTCAAAAAACGCCTAAGAAAGAAATCGAAAAAGCTATGAGATATTTGGAAGATTATAAAAAGAGGAGTGAATAGAATGGATAAATTTAAAAAATGGAAAGATGTGAAAAAAGAAATTGAAGCAGATTTCACACCAGAAGATATTGAAGAAATGGAACTTGAAAAACAAATTATATTGGCTACAATTGAAGCAAGAAAAGAAGCAAATCTAACACAACGACAATTAAGTGAAAAAACAGGAATAATTCAATCATCTATTGCTAAAATAGAAAATTTTGCTAGAACTCCGCAGTATACAACATTAATGAGACTACTATATCCAATGGGATATACTTTAAAAGTGGTTCCATTAAAGAAGAAGAAAACGTGATTTTGTGAAAAAATCCTCTTGAAATATATGAATAAAAATGGTATAATCAAGAAAAATAAATATGGAGGTTGAAAATTATGGAATTAAAAGGAAGTCAAACAGAAAAAAACTTAATGGCAGCATTTTCAGGGGAGTCAGAAGCAAGAAATAAATACACATATTTTGCAAGTAAAGCAAGAAAAGAAGGATATGAACAAATTGCAGCAATATTTGAAGAAACAGCTCTTAACGAAAAAGAGCATGCTAAAATTTGGTTTAAGTTATTAAATGGTGGAGAAATACCATCAACATTAGAAAACTTAAATGCAGCTGCTGCAGGAGAAAATTTTGAATGGACAGATATGTATGATGGATTTGCAAAAACTGCAAGAAAAGAAGGATTTGACAGAATTGCATATTTATTTGAAGCAGTTGGACAAATAGAAAAAGAACATGAAGCAAGATATAAAAAATTAATAGAAAATCTTCAAGATGGACTAGTATTTAGCAAAGATGGAGACAAGATTTGGAAATGTAGAAATTGTGGACATATTGTAGTTGGAAAAGAAGCTCCAGCAGTTTGCCCAGTATGTAGCCATCCACAAAGCTATTTCGAGATTAAAGCTGAAAATTATTAATAACTAGTGAGTAGATTAGTTAAATCTAATAGAATTATTTTAGATTTTAAGTAAATAAATGGTTGCAAAAAAGAGCGTAGATATATTGTCTGCGCTCTAAAGTTTTTAAACTTGGGTACTCAAAAATACATTTACTCAAAAATTTTTGAATAACAGAATATTTTACAAATTTACTGCTTTTTCATTTTAGGCTTAGAAATTAGAGAAGCAATATATCCGAAAAAAACTGCTGCTGCAATTCCACCTGCACTTGCTTTAAGTCCACCTGTAAAAGCTCCTATTAAACCATTTTGCTTTACAGCTTCAATTGTTCCTTTAGCTAAGTTGTATCCAAAACCTGTAAGAGGCACGGTAGCGCCTGAACCTGCAAAATCTACAAGATATTTATAAATTCCAAGTCCTCCTAAAATAACACCTGTTGTAACATAAGCAACCAAAATTCTAGCAGGAGTTAGTTTGGTTTTATCTATTAAAATTTGTCCAATTACGCAAAGTGCTCCGCCAACTGCAAAACATCTAAGCAATTGCATCCAATCAATACTATTTATAAAATCCATTTTACAAAATCCTTTCTTAATTAGTATAGTTTTTTATTAAATTTCAATGCTAATCGCGTGCGCAATACCAGGAATAGACTCACCTTGCTGTGAACTCATAGAGTTCATAAGAGCACCCGTTGCAATTAACAAAATTCGTTTTAATTTTTTCTCTTTTAATTGTTTAAATAAATATCCTGAAAATACACTTGCACAACAACCACATCCACTGCCACCTGAATGAGTATCTTGCTTTTCTTTATCAAAAATCAAAACACCGCAATCGTTATAAACAGAATTAATGTTATAACCTGAACTTTTGCACAAATCTATTAAAATTTCTTTTCCAATGTGACCTAAGTCTCCTGTAAGAATTGCATCATAATAATTTGGACTTCTTCCTGTGTCTTTAAAATGTGTTATTAAGGTTGAATGTGCTGCTGGTGCCATAGCGGCTCCCATGTTATTTGCATCTTTAATTCCCATATCAACAATTTTTCCTGAAGTTATGCTTGTAATAAATGGTCCTTGTCCATCTTTTGCAATAATTGTGGCACCACAACCTGTAACAGTCCATTGTGAAGTAGGAGGTCTTTGATTTCCAAGTTCAAGGGGAAATCTAAATTGCTTTTCAGAGCTACAGAAATGGCTAGAGGCAGATGTTAAAATATAATTTATTCCATTTTCAACTAAAATAGAAGCTAAAGATAAACCTTCAACAAAAGTTGAACAGGCGCCAAATATTCCAAAAAACGGAATGTTTAAATCTCTTAATCCAAAACTTGAAGATATACACTGATTAAGTAAATCCCCTGCAAAACAATATTCTATTTTATCCACAGGAATACCTGATTTAGAAATAACCATATTTGCAGTTTCTTTAACGATTTTACTTTCAGCCTTTTCCCAAGTTTTTTCACCCCACATTTCGTTATCTAAACATTTATCAAAATATTTTGCTAAAGGACCATCAGATTCTTTAGGTCCTACAATAGTAGCACAATCCACAATTGTTGGTGGATGTTCGAATTTGATTGTTTGTTTTCCTAATTTTTGCATTTGAAATTCCTCCTTTAAACTAAAGTCGCAGGACTATTAAAAAGTAAGTAAGCGATTCCTACAATAATAGCAGTAGAAATACCATAAACTAATACAGGACCAGCAACTGTAAACATTTTACTACCTGCTCCCATAACATATCCTTCAGATTTGTATTCCATAGAAGGAGCAACAATTGAATTGGCAAATCCTGTAATTGGAACTAGAGAGCCTGCACCTGCAAATTTTCCTATTTTATTAAAAATATTTAAACCTGTTAAAAATGCACTAATTGCAATTAAAACAATAGAAACTATTGTGCCTGAAATTTCTTTATCAATTCCTTTGTACATACAAAAATCCATAATAATTTGCCCAATTGAACAAATTAATCCTCCAACCCAAAAGGCATTAAAACAATTTTTTAAAGTAGGGGAATTAGGTGATTTTTGATTTACATATTCTTGATATTCTTTTTGTGTATTTAATGGGTTTTCCATACTAATTTTTCCTTTCAAAAAATATTTTCTAAGATAATTAATATATATTTTTTTTAATTAATGTCTTAAGTCATTTCGTTCCGGCATATTAATTTCAAAGATTATATATTAATTATCAATACAAATTTTTAAATTAATGCATTATGTCACTTCATTCCGGCGCATTAATTTTAAAAATAATATATTAATTACAACAATATATTATAAGTTTAGTATTTTCAAAAAAAAGGAAAAATATACATAAAGTATTGAAAAACTTAAAGATTTGATATATAATATAGGTGTGTTGAAAAAAAATTGATACCGAAACAATTTGAAATTCAACAAAATTCGACAAAATGTGTAAAAAAGAACTGGTGAAAAATGCACGGACAATAAAGAACAGGTCTTAAATGCACAGAGGGAGGAAAATATGGTAGAAGATAGCCAAATTAAAGCAGAAGTATCACCTTTTGCAATTAGAAAAGGTGAAATAAAAACATTTGACGGTCAAGATGGATATGTATCCATGAACCAAATAGTACACAAAATAAATATAGGACATATTACAGATATTCATTTTGCAATTTTAGAATTGGTAAATGAATTTGAATTTATTACATCACGTCAATTAATGCAAATGCTTGAGGTTAAAGGATATGAAGTAGGCTCACAAGATAAACTAAACAACAAATTAGAGTCACTTGTAAAATCAAAAATTTTAACAAGGTATTTCTTTAATTCTGATGAAGGAAAAGGAATTTATAGAATTTATTGTTTAGAAAAAATGGGAAAATATCTTCTTGGAACTAGAGAAATAGAATGTAAATGGCAACAATCAGATAATACAAAGCCAGTTGCTATGATTAAGAAAAGATTGGCAGGAAATCAAGTTCTTATCGCATATTTACAAAAAGTAAAAGTATTTGATTCATATACAGTAAAACCTATTTTAAAAGCAAAAGTAATGGGAAAAGTTTTTAAAGCAAGCGGAGGAGCAGTAAAACTTACAAAAAGCAAAAAATCAATAGAATTTCTTTTTGAAGTTATAAGAAGAGAAGATAATTGGCAAACAAAATTAATAGAGAAAATGAAATTTTATAAAGATTTCTATGATAATTTTGTACCAATGGATTCAGGATTTGAAGGACTACCACAGCTTATTTTAGTTTGTGAAGATGACAAACACATGGCAGAAACATTTAAAGAAATAGTTATGAATAAAATAGAATTTAAAAATATAAATCTATATTACACAACTGATTTAAAACAAATAAATACTTCTTTAGATAAATCTTTAACAGAATTTAAGTTAGATCCAGAAACAAAAAAATATAAAGCTTATGTACCTGAGATAAAAGTATTAGGGGCATAAATTTAAAAACACTAGCATACGAAATTAATCGTATGCTAGTTTGACGTTATCAGAAACAATATCAATACTGATAGAATAATTCATTTTCTTTGATAGAGGTATAATGTTTGTAAACCAGTCGACCAAGATCAGCTAGATACAAAATATGGTCTTCTCCATAATTTTGATCATTAACAAATCCCCAAAGAGTAAGATTTGCAATAGTGTTTTCTATAGCTTCATCTTTTAAATCTCCATTTTTTTTCATTTTTTTAATTAAATCATTCTTGTCAATTTCAGAAGTGCCAATGTGGAGTATTATATCCTTTGCATATGGAAATATTTTTTGAAATTCATTGAATTGATACAGAGTTGCCTTTCGCTCAGAAACGTTTGAGACTATCCTTGCCATAAGACTTACATAGCCTTTAAGTTCACCAAGTTTAAAATAGACTTTTTTTTCCTGTGGAAGTGACGATTCAAAGTAATTAATAGTTATTAAACCTAAATTAATTAACTTTGTCATAACATTTGGGTTGTTACTTAAAAATGCTCTAACAAATTCTCTTTGAATTGTTGCTACTTGATCAAATACAACTTCAAAATCTTTTTTTTCTATTGTTTCTTTTGGAGTGCCATTTTCATCATAAAGAATATGATTTATAATATCCCAATTTTCATTGTATTCCATATTTCCTCCTATAATAATAATTGCAGGATTTATAGTTACTGTATATAAACTTGCTAATTGGCAAGAAAATTTTATGCAAATATTATATAATACTTTCTTGAATTTTTCAAGAATTTATTTTTATAAAAAAATTAAAAAAATTTTCAAAAAACTATTGCAAAATATAAAAAAGTGTTATAAAATTTAATCGAAGTGGTAAAAAGTGGTTTGAAGTGGTATGAAAAAAGTGAGGTGAAATTCTAATGCTAATAGGTGAATATGAACATACAATAGACGCAAAGGGAAGGCTTTCAATGCCATCAAAACTTCGTAGAGATATGGGTGAAGCATTTATAGTTACAAAAGGACTTGATGGATGTTTATTTGCATTTTCACAAGAAGAGTGGAAGAATTTCGAAACTAAACTAAAATCACTACCATTATCAGATAAGAATGCAAGAAATTTTGTAAGATTTTTCTTAGCAGGTGCAACAGAATGTGAGATTGACAAACAAGGAAGATTTTTAATACCAAGCAATTTAAGAACAGCTGCAAATTTAGAAAAAGAAGCCGTAATAATTGGAGTTGGAACAAGACTAGAAATTTGGAATAAAGATGTTTGGACTTCAAAAGATGAAGAAATTTCAGCTGATGAAATTGCAGAAAATATGACTATGTTAGGTATATAATCCTTAAAAAGGTTTATATAAATTTCTAAAGAAAATAACGAATTAACAAAAGAAAATAAAGAGGAACATAGAATACGAAAGAAATATAGAAAACTTCAAAAAACTTAAGAAAAAGATATAAGAAACGAAATATACCAATGTAAAATTATTATAAGGAAACAAAACATACATAAGAAAGTTGATAAACAAAATATACTCAAGAAAGCAAGTATACCAAGGTACACATAAGAAGTAAAAAACGTAAGAAAAATATTCATAGGAAAAATGAATAAAGCTTTAAATCCAAAGAAAACTTACTAAAGATAATTTGTATCCAATTTATACCAAAGAATAATTACTTACATATCAAGCAACTGGTATTAAAAAATTATCAGTTGCTTGAACTATATATTAGAAAAATCTAATATGTTATACAAAAACGAGGTGGAATAATTGGAATTTAAACATAAACCAGTATTATTAAAAGAGTGTATAGAAGGTTTAAATATAAAAAAAGATGGAATCTATGTGGATGGAACGCTTGGAGGAGCAGGACATAGCAAAGAAATTTTGCGAAATTTGTCAGATAAAGGACATTTAATAGGAATTGATAGAGACGAAGAGGCTTTGCAAGCTGCAAAACAAAATTTATCGGATTTTAAAAACGTTAAATATATACATGGAAACCATGACGATATTAAAGAAATTTTAGAAGATATAGGAATAGAAAAAGTTGATGGAATTCTTTTAGATTTGGGAGTTTCATCTTATCAATTAGATGAAAGAAATAGAGGTTTTAGCTATTTAGGAGAAAACGAGTTAGACATGAGAATGGATAAAACACAGACTCTAACTGCTAAAACTGTTGTAAATACATATAAAGAAGAAAATTTAGCAAATATTATTTATGAATATGGAGAAGAAAAATTTTCTAGAAGTATTGCAAGAAATATTTGCAAATATAGAAAACAAAAAGAAATAGAAACTACAAAGGAATTGGTAGAAATAATAGAAAATTCAATTCCGAAGTCAAAACAGAATGGAGGACATCCTGCAAAGAAAACTTTTCAAGCAATAAGAATAGAAGTAAATGATGAAATAAAACCATTGGAAAAAACTGTAGAAGATTGTATAGATGTTCTAAATCATGAAGGAAGGCTTTGTATAATTAGATTCC
>Ga0247608_10001594_pt1 | contig 30815 bp, 46 predicted proteins | sample 176DNAGHGlowgp2_FD_193490 | JGI IMG/M metagenome (GOLD analysis project Ga0247608, IMG submission 193490) | Sheep rumen microbial communities from Palmerston North, Manawatu-Wanganui, New Zealand - 1766 DNA GHGlow gp2 | ecosystem: Host-associated > Mammals > Digestive system > Stomach > Rumen ...
CTTCGTCTGTGTTGTATTCATCAAAAGTCATTTTATACCACCTTTATACCAAGCACCTTTTCAAGTATGAGAATGCGCTTACAGATTTCTGAAATAATGGCAGTGTTTGCCATTGTCAGTTCTTTTGTATCTACTTCAAGATAATCAGACAAAGGGTCTTTTTTTACGGCGCTTTCTGTCAGAGGATTTTTTGCAAGGTCCTGAGCTTTCAAGCCATAGTGCATATCATCATCAACACCTTTTTCCTCACTGTCCGGGATTTCCTTTGCCTTGTCATTGTAGGTGAACTTGATAGCGTCTAAGTCTGCAAATACCTTGATTGCATCCTCATTGTCACCAAAGATGTTTTTTAAGCGTTCGTCTGAACTTTCCATCTTTGAAGTAACTGCCTTACCGATAACATCACCGGCTGCATCTATCATAGCACCGCTATTGTCTCCACCGCCGGAAGTCTGAGGCTTCTGATAGTTTGCAATCTGCATTCCGCCGTTATTGTTTCCGCCGTTCATGTCTATCTGGTAGTTTTTTTCTCCAGTCTGTCCGGCGGCTGCTCTTTTGTCCTGTTGTGATTTTGCCATAGATGCGGCTGCTGATATAAGAGCCGCTGCGATAACCGGTGCCATAATTTATTCTCCTTTTGGTGTGTACTTTAATGCTTTTATTTTGGAAGGTGATCTAACAACAACCTTCTTTGAACATTCCTTGTAATGCTTTAAGCGTTCATCAGAGAACAGTCCGCCTTGTGAGTAGTTCTGTGCATCCTGCCCCTGTTCCATTGATACAACGTTACCTTTTCCGCTTACGTTAGCGCCCTGCATTGTTGTAGCAAGCTGCTGTTGTCCTAACTGGTTAGAGTTAGCAAGTTGCTGTTGTGCAAGAACATTGTTATTCATTCTGTTAGCGTTGTTTTCAAAAGCCTGGTTATAGTTTGAAAGCTGTATATTCTGATTGTTAGCCGCATTTCCTAACTGCTGAGAATAAGCGTTGCCGTAAGCATTCTGGAAGGCGTTAGCGTTCTGCTGACTTCCCATCATAGCCGCTTGTGCCTTGTTCATTCCGGCAGCTCTTGCGGCGGTTGTTGCCTGACTCTGAGCACCTGCGGCGGCGGCTTGTGCCTGTTGTGCTGCATATCTACGAGCTTCTGCGTTCTGGGTCGCATTCATTTGCGAGCCTTTAGAAAGAGCAGAGGTTGTAGATGCAGATGTTAAATTATTTGCACTACCAAAACCCGCATTCATTACGGCGTTATCTATTTTTGAGCTGTTATCTAAACTTGCGTTTAATGACTCTTTAGCCATTTTAGCCCCTGCACCTGCAGTGGCCTTTTGCATATCTTCATAGCCTTTTTTACCTGTATTATCATCAACCGCTTTTTTGTAGGAGTCTATCGCGCTGCTTACCTTTTCCGGTGTTTTCGCTTTTGATTTAGCCATATTCTTAAACCTCTTATTACATTAGTTATAAACATTACCCATTCTAGGGAACTGAAAAGCGTCACTTCCAAGGGTCTCTTCAAAGGTCTGCTCAATCATAGCAAGCTGATTTTGAAGAAGTGTAATATCTGCGCCCTGTTTGCTCTTAAACGCAATAGCGAGGATGTAGGAAATAATCTGAAAGTAAGTTGAGTTAGGATAGTTTAGCGGTGTATCTTCACAGTAAGGACATACATAATAAGCACCAAACTTCTTTGTACAATATCCATAGCCTGTTCTTTCATCAATTCCGATAAATCCGACATTCAAGCCGGTTGAGTTTTCAATCAAGATAACTTCATTTTCTGCATTAATCAGAGCATAGCCGGTGTCACCAAGTACATAACATTTTTTATCTGAATAAATGATATGCTTTGCGGTTCCGGCGTTTGTTGCTTCTCCGTTGTGCATTACATCATCATTAAGCATATAGAAAAAGTCTGTGAAGTCATCATCACAAACATAGAACTCACCGCCGGCAATATCTTCAACTGTTTTTATTCCGCTTGTACTAAATGAACCGTTTCCAATATGGAAATACTTAATAACACCTTCCGTATCAATAATAAACTCTTTTCCGCTTTCTGTAATAAGCGGCGCATAGCCTGTAACTGTTGCAGAATATCCGCTCATAATGTCATAGATTGTCATGTCATTTTCAGTAATGACAAATACAAAGTTTTCAGTGATAAAAGCTCTTACAATGTCAGAGTGTGCAATCTGTAAGAAGTCTTTTGAGGTCTTTATGTCGTCAAGATCAATTATTGAAAGTGTCTCATTTTCGCTTTCGTCTTCTGTCTCACAAAGGAAAGTGTGTTTATGACAGTCAAGGCATACACTTGTTGCATCAAGTCCGATTGCAACGTCATGCGGTTTGAAGTAGAGTTTTTCAGGTTTCGGAAAGTATTCAACAAGTACGTCATTAGGGTTTCCAAACAGATAAAGTTTTCCGTTTCTGAGTTCATAAGAAAGATGGTGTACTCCGTTGTTGTCTGCTCGTCTGTTGATTGTCTGCAAGTTGCCGTTATTCCAGAGCCACACACCTTTTAACTGCCAGAAGTCTGCCGGGAGTTCTTCCTCTTCCTTTGTGGTCCTGTAAGACTTTACAAAAGAGTTGTCACCCATAGAGATTAATTTCTCATAGAGTCCTACGTTACTTTCGTTTATGCAGCTTACTGCTTCATTCCAGGATATGAAGTCAGAGCCTTCCAGGTCTGCAAGCTGTTTCGCTCTTTTGAATAAATCACTTGTTTTCATGTTGAACATATATTTTTCTCCTTACCACTCATTATTATTAGAAGTTACAGAAGGCGCGGTTATAGCACCCTTTGACACCTTATCAACAAGAACTGCGTCTGGCTGACTTCCTACACTCAATGAAGCAATCTTGAACGGTGAGTCAATAGCAAAGGCTACACCAAGCCCCCTCTGTGTCTTTGGCTGGTAACGCAAATAGATTGTGTGTGTTATCTTGTCCCAGTCAGAAGCCTTAATCTTAAATGTTGTCTCTTCTGTCTTACGGCCACTAAGCGAGATAGTTGTAGCACTTACTTTCAAGTCACCTTCTTCGTGTTCTTCTGAGAAAATGCGGAAGTACAAGCAGTCATTGATTGTTACTACTTCGTTGTTCATTCCGTAGAAAGAAGTCTCTACATTGATATTTTCTTTTATGTAGTCTGTGTCGCCTTCATCAAGATAGTATTTGATATAACGATAGTTTCCGCTGTTGTCGCTCATTACAATACCGTTATCCAGAAGGAAGATGTTTGAGATGTCTGTATATTCAAGAAGGAACATACCAAACAAGCCATAGAATAAAACGCCAATATCTGTAATCAAGAATACTGTCTGTGTGGCCGGATTGTAGAGATAGTTTCTTACTTCGCTTATCTTATCTACAAGCTGTTTCTGATTAAGAACGTTTGCACCTGTGAAAGAGTAAAGGCATCTGTTTGTTTTTGAGAAGAACAGAGCTTCATAAGGTGTATTTCCTACAAACTGCAGGCCCTGAGTATTTACAATGAAGAAAGTATCAGCAATAACACCATTATTAAACTGTAAACCAAAGAGTTTGTTATTAATAATTCCGTAGTATTGGCCTTGCAAAATAAAGACAAGTTCTAAGCCTTCTACAAGTGTTCCCAGGAAGAAAGACATTATATTATCTTGTCCTTCTTTCATAAGCTGATAAACATTGTTATCATTTTTAACAAAAATATCTATTCCGAAGTTCTGGATAAACTCTGAAAAGAGAGAAGGATTGTAAGGGATATTACCATCTGTATTATTTGGAAATATTAAACCTTCTAAATCTTTATTATACTGAGAGTCTGAACTTACAAGATAAGTTGCTATATTCTGCTCCAATGTTCCGGTATAAAAATTAACAGTAAACTTGTAATTGTCTATAAATGAACTCTTATTGAAATTAACAAGATTATATTTAGTCATAATTTCAGGAGCTTTATAAGTTAATCCTGATAATGGATAAGCAACCGCCTGCATATTTAAAATTAAAGATGGGTTTAATTTTCTGTTATGCTCATTTATTGCAGATGCTATAAAATAACTATTCTCTACAGGTTTAGTTCCATAATAGTTATAAGCATTAAAGGTTGTACTATAACTTGCTAAATAACTACAATTCCAATCAGAAGCAAAGTGTAAGACTTCCTGTAACTCTAAACTAAAACAATTAGATTCATCATTACAATTAATGATAAGCTGATTATTACTTAAACTTAATTTAGGGTCTGTTGTTTCTTCAATGATAAAACAACGGCCATCATAAGTTACATAAACACATTTATTGTCATATATCGAAAAGTCTTTAATGATGTTCCAATCTTCAACTATTGCGCCATGTTCACTCTGGTCATTATACGGAGCCGGATCAAAAGCAAGAGAATAGACATATCTATATTTCGCAATAGAAATATTTGAGATAACACCATTATTATATAAAATCTTAAAACCTTTTCTAAATGCTGTTGCTCCTGTAACCCAATTAACATTTGGTAATGAAAAAGCAAGATTTTGAAAGTCATTAGAATATGAGAAAATAAAACCTTTTGTATTATCGCTTGTATCTGTAAACACAAGAGTATAAAAAACACAATATTGTGTTACATATTCTCTTTTACAAGTCACCCCAACTGTCTTACCTGCAGCAGATGTTAAACCTATCGTTTCAGCGCTATTATTTTGATAAACTGCTAAAGCATTGTTAGAATATCGAATACCAAACTTATAATAGATAAAGCGGCTTAAATTACCAGTAGGAGTGCTTCCAATAGCAATATTATCACCGCCCATATAATAAAATTTTCCCTCTCCATCCATAAACCAATTTCCAAAGGCATAAGAAGGGACAATATATAATTCATTTGGTGGTGTATAAGTAAACTCTCTGAAAGAGCCTATATAATTAATTGTGTCTTCCTGTCTTTCAAATACATAAACTTTAGAACCTAAAGAACCTATCTTATGAACATTCTCAGCATAATAAATATAATTATTATCAATGAAAGCTGTCTGTGTAACAGTATCTGTGTATGCAATATCACCAACATAAAATGTACTATTTGTTCCGGGTTTGTATTCTAAACAGGTTTCTTGATTTTCGTCTGGAACAATAATTACATAAGACAAAGCGTTTACACCACTACCAGAAATAGTCTTATAACGTTTTACAGTAAAAACTATACAGCCTTCTTTATAGGATATGTCAGCAAATACTTCCGAGACAGAAGTACTTAATTGAGAGCAACATAGAACTCTTGAAAAGCCATCTCCCCAATGAGCCACAAAAGCGTAATCAGTATAAGTTCTGCTGCCACCTTCCCAAGAAGTCTCTGTTATCTCTTTTTTTTCTTTTGATATATAAACTTTATCATTGATTATTTTTACCAAATTAGACGGTGTTGCAATTTTTCGCTTTTTATAAAACTTTACGTTTTCATCATAAGTAATTAACTTTTCGTTGTTTTTATAAAACCCCTCTGTATCTACTCTGTAAACATCACCATTTGTATTAATGTAAATATTATCCGCATTACCGCCGCTTATCTGCTCATCCTTGGTAAACACATTACTCAGACACCCGCCCACAAAAGGGGAGTTATTCTTATTGAAGCCTCTGTACTGCTTTATCTCTGCGTCATAGCGGTTCAAGCATAGTTCTGCACCCTGTAACTGAATAGGGTAAATATTGCTCTTTGCATTAGCCATTGGTATACCTCTATTCATTAGTTAATGGGTGTCTACTTTTTTATACGATAACGTAAGTTACTTGCTATAATATGCAATCTGTCACTAGTAATGCGGTTGCAGACACTATCTTTGATGAATACGGAAAAAGAAAAGGAAGCATTGGTGTAGTTGGTGGAGCATACGGTTTTGATGAAGTAACAAATATTGGAAATTTTATTGATAATGTATTAAATGGGCAACAAGAGGAAGGCGGTTATGGCATTGGGGGAATTATCGGTGGAAGTATAAACGTAAACGGAAATGGTGGAGGTTTGGGTATTCCCGATGGGTGGTATAATATTTTATACCTTCCACATAGAGATGGTTATACAAGACCTTCAGGTGGAGATACTCACTTATACGGTGTTCTTTTAATGTTCGATATGACAACCAACTCTAATAAGATTTATGTGATTCATAGAATAGGAGGCATAAACTACACTGCTTATGTCAAGTAATTCTTTCATAATCAACAATGAACTCTTATACTCATTTGATTAGCGACAACATTTGCAATTATTCCCGAACCAATACAATTATTGTCTTGATAAATATTTATCATACACATATCGTATTCACTTAGTTGTCTGCCGTTATATGAGGTAATAGTTTGTGCTGATTCTGTTTCATTAAGAGTAGTTCTAAAAAAATAAGAATACGTTGAAACATCCTTAAAACCAATTCCCTCTATTTTTAAGTCTGTTCTATGCAAGTTATTTGTAACAAGAATATTTGTGCCGTTCATATTACAATCAACATAAAGATTTTGTCTTGCATAGTTTGCCACTGCATTTGAGGTGACAGATTGCATGTTATCTAAAGTGACTTCATCAACAATGTCGCTTTTCTTCACAAACTCGCTTGTGTCAATTTCTTCTGAGTTGCTTAAACCCAAAAGCATATTAATACGCTCTATGTTGCGTTTAATTGCAATGATACTTGTGTTTATATCGTCTTTCTCTGCTTTCTGTACTAAAGGTATACTCATTCTACTACCTCATAATTTCCGTTGATTAAGTCGTGTGTTTCAACCTTGTGGTAAGTCTTGAGAAGAAGGACTGTGCCGTCATTAAGTCTCACCTCAATTCTTAAATCCGGGTTTTCGTTGCACTTCTGTATAAGCTGTTCAAGTAAATGCCAGTCGCTTTTCTTACCCAGCAACTTTTTCTTGAGTTTTTCCTCTCTCTTCTTCTGCTTGTAAAAATCCCTTGCTTCCTTGAATGCACTCATTTATTTAACACTCCTTTCATTGTGCCTTGTTTCTGTCCCTTTTCGTAAGACTTCTGCATCTTCTTGTAATAGTTCTTGATATGGCGGTTAGAAGTCTTTGTATTCTGTGGATTGTGGTTGCCATGAAGCTGATAGTTTACACTGTACTGGTCGTGAATGTTGTTCATAAAGTATTCACCCTTAGAAGGTGCCGCCATCATTTCTCTAACTTTTTCTTCCGGGACTCTTGGATACCAATATTTTTTATTAGAGCCTTGGAAAGTAACCCATAACTCTTTTGTCTTAGGGTCATACTTCATTTTCTTTATGGCCGTTGATGGTACATCCTGAGTGTACATCTGTTCACTCTGAGCCTGAGCGGTAACAAGTTTCTCCTGTCCTTTGGTGAGCTTCTTACGGCCCAACTGTGCAGCAGCTTCTCTGATTTTCTCCGCGATCTTCTTATTTCGCTCTTCGTCAATTTCACCTTGTCGGAAAAAGCCTATAGGTGACAGAGTGTCTTTTTCTTCCCTTGTTTCCGGTTTGAACTTTTCAAGAGCCTTGCCTGTAACGTTTGGAAGATAAGTATAACGCTCTGACTTTGGAGCCTTGATTGTGATTTTCTTTCCAGCGTTCAGAGCTTCGTCAATCTTGCTCTGTTGTTCAATGTTCTGTGGTGAAGTGTTTGAAAACTTTGTCTTCAACTTGTCAAAGATGTTACCTATTACGTTAGCCATAATTACACCGCCTTGTCATTTTCCACCTTTTCAGAGAGTGGATATATTTTCCCTTTTCTAAGAGTTCTTGAAAAATAACCGTCTTCCCTTAGTGGTAAAATGTCTTTCTTGCCTTCCTCAACTTCAATGTAAGGGCAGATAAGCGCATTAAACTCTGACTGAACGAATGCAGCAAACTCAAGAGGAAACATTTCCACCTCAAACAGTTCACACACTTTCTTGATGTAGTCCGGGTCTGAAAAGTCAAAATCAAGCCCATGTCTCAAGTAGTGCTTCCACTTCTTGCGTATTTCCTTTACATCCGGTTTATCGTTACTCAAGATGTAACTTGTCACAATGACAGAGCCCGGAAAGGAAGTGTACATCTCAAGCGGAAATATAAACTTGTTTTCTGCTACGTTCTTTTTTATTTTTCTAAGTCCCATATCTTTAATACCTCGTAATCATTAGTTAAATAAAAAGGCGCTTATTGCATGGGAGTACAACAAGCGCCCGGAGATAGATGTTGACAGAAAGTATGTCATAAACATTAGTATTTACTTCTGCCAACAAGTGCCATGTTTTCTATCTGGATTTCTCCACTTGTAAAGTTTTCGTTTGTAGAAGTCCTGAGCTTCTTCTGAAAAGTCATAATAGGTTTTGCTGTTAATAAACTTTTTATATTTTTTGAAGTCCCAGCACCAGAACTCTAAGTCCTGTAATGTGCCATATTTTATACCAAGATGTTTACAAAGCTCATTTAATGAAATGTAATTTTCTGGAATAGGATCGTTTTTTATCGGCTTTAGTTTGTGAATAAGGTCTATTATTGCTTCGTTATAAACAAAGCATTCTTTGCCGTTTGCAATTACCGGGTACTTCATAATAGAGTTTTCTTTAATGATTTTCTCAGTAAAACTTGTGCGACAATGGCACACTAAACGGATATGACGTTCTGTTACAAGATGTAGTTTTTCTTGTAATTCCTTAAAAGTTTTGAACTCTTGATTTTCGTATATAATCATATTTATCTACCTCTAAAACATTAGTGGAACGCTAATGAATGCGTTTTTAGAGGGTAGTTTGACATAGATTGTCAAATATCATTACTTAGCCTTGAAAGGTCGTTATATACCTAGTGGAACACCCCATTTTTAACCCTTTTTAGAGCGTCTGTCTAAAACTCTCCGGTCTTTTTATTTCCGCTTTCTCCGCCTGCGTCTTCTCCACAGTCAAAGAAGAACTGTCTTGCAGCATACAGCAGAGCCATTGTTATATCAGGGTGGAAGCCGTCATCAAGTTCGCTTGTAATATTGTCGAGATCGTCACGCTTGTACAAAGTCTGCTCAAACTCGTTGGCAACTTCTCCACCTTCAATGTTTAATATACGGCCGGTCCTGCACCATTCCGCAAGGGTTTCAAAGGCAAGGGCGCGGTCGTACTTGTAAGCACAATAAGCCGGAAGTCCGTAAGTCTGTGAAAGTTCATAGGTTATAGACTTCTCGTTTGTATCTGTAAATATTTGGCAGTTTGACAAGTCTGCGTTTGGATTGCGTTCAATGATAAAGCGTTTTCCGTTTTCAAAGCCTTCTCGTACTGCATCCACAATCATTGAAACAGTAGCCTTGTTGAACTTGCGCTCAAAGATAACATAAGCTTTTTTCTGCTCAACGTTAGCGGCCATTGTTACAATTCCGTTATAGTCTGCAAATCCAAAGTCTACGCCAGTGTAAATGTGAGTAGGTATGAAGTCTTGAGGGATAGCGCCTTTGTAAACCTTATAGTCTTTGAATACCTGTGCTTCTGTGTCGTATACGATTTTTCCGTAAAACTCACGCTGGATAAAAGCGCTGTCTCTTGTTATTCCCTTTTCCTCACACTTGCGGTCTATTTCTGCATCCGGGTTTTTGATGTAAGGGTTCTGGAACATAGTCCAGGAATATTTAGTCCATGTAGGGTTATTCCATGCAGCTTCAAAGTATGTACCTTTTCGACGCGGTGGCGTTCCTGTAAGCAATAAAACAGAGTCTTCATAGTCCATCAATGTAGGTGAAATAATTGTGTCTATGAGATAGTTCATGTTTATCTGAGACTGCGCTTCGTCAATAATTACAAGTCTGTTTCCAAAACCTTGAAGTTTATCGGCCTGCGCTCTGTCCTTGTTGCCTTTGAAGTGAACTACTGAGCCGTTCGCAAAGTGGATAACACCAGCGTTCTTGTCATCATGTGCTATTGCAATTTCACAGCGTTTCGCTTCATCAATAACTTTGCTGTACATCTGCTCTATTGCGTTATCAAAGGTGAGGTTTATATAAACAATTCTTGAGTCAGGCTTTGCAGCAACCTTTAATATCTCGTCTACGTTGCCCTCTGTCTTACCCGCACGTCTGGAACACATAGCAAGTTTTCTTCTTGAGGTGAAGTCATTGAATACGTCTTTCTGCTCCTTGAAGAGTCGTTTCTGTAATCTGAATTGAGTAAAGTCTATATCTTTGTTCAGATACTTTTCTGTCTGTTCGTCTAACTGGTTTATAATATCGTCTCTGAAAATCTGCTCTGCAATTAAACGGCCGGCGGGTGAGTTAGGGTCTTTTATTCCTAACTGTACATACTCTTTTATGAAGTCCTGATAAAAAGGCATCTTTGATTTACCTACAGGGTTTAAGAACGCCTTGCGGATTTCGTCAAAGATTTCACCTTTAATGAGTTTGTTTACATGAAGAGTTTCATTTCTTTTTGCTCTTGCTTCTGGTGAGTTATTATTTGTTTTTACGTTTCCTTTTGTGAAGGTTGTACTTGATCTAGGCATAATTTATTAGTTTTTTGAACCCCACTAAAAACCCCACTAAAAAAAACGACCGCCAGCACTCAACGAGTCACCAGCGGTCAAATCCCGATAAAAACAGAAGTTTAATTTGTTAGTCAAATTGCAATTCATTAAGATAAGGTTTCAAGTTTTCGTCTATGTCCTTGTTTTCACACTTCCAGGCATAGCCGTTTAAGTAGCCGTCTGTCTGTAAGTCAGAAGCCATAACCGCGCCATATTTATCTTTATAGCCCTGTTTGTTTTCTTCTGCCTTTTGTATAAGCTCTTTTCTTTTGCACCAGTAGAACTCTGTTTCCTGCCACTTGTACGTTCTTGTTTTATCAAGCCACTTGCAGCGTAGACAGTTTGCGCCGTTGTAAGGGTTATCTTTTTCTGTGGGTAAAGGGCGCGGCTCTATGGTTATTCCTTCATAAACCTTTTCTTTTTCCGGTTCTTTGTTCTGCTTGTAGAAGTCAAAGAATGCTTCTCTTTCAGCTTGTTTATTTTTCATGTCTATCTTCCCACCACCATTTTATTTTACAAACAATAATTACAATAATAAAAACGATAAGACAACCCAGAAAAGCAATTTTATCTTCAAGTCCGCCTTTTATATAAAACGTCATTTCTCCACCTCACTTATACATAAATTAATTCATACATCATTATTGTATTTTTACCTTTGCAACGTTTTACTTTGCATTGAATGACACTAACGCTTTTACCCCTATACTCTGGATATGCTTTGTTTAAATCATAAAACATTCCGCTTTCATAATCACAACAGATTATAAAAGAACCACAAACTGTCTTTGTCATTTCTCCATCTCGCTTTTCTTGCAATATAAGCAATGGTACCCGATTCCCTTCTTGCACTTTCTGCAAGGTGAGAAAAGGTTTCTTATTCTCATAGCTAACGGTATCTTTACTTTCATTTTTCTTTTATCTCCTCATAATAATCTCTTGTTCCAAGGTCGTGCAGATAGTCGCTTGATTTACAAGCGATAAACTTACTTACATCAATACTTGCAATTACAAGCATTTGACGTAAGCGTTCTATTTCAATGAGCAAAAGTTCATCACTCATTTTTCTTTTATCTCCTTTGCAATTTCTGCTTCTGCATCAATTCCGCTGATTTCCTTAAAAATCTCGTTATTCCAATTAGGCAACTCCAATAACTGTTTATGCTCTTCTTTATCTGCTTTATCCCATGCAAGCCTAAACGCTTCTTTGTAACCCAGAGTTTTCAAAAATCCGCCGCAAGTTTCAATCTCTGTTTTATGTAATCTCTTTTCTTCGTCTGTTGCTGTGTCATGGCTTACCCAGATTGTCAAATCAAAATAAAGGAAAGAAGGGAAGTTTATATCGTTTCTTTTAACATCTGTATCTTTGTTGAATATTCTTACAAGAGGGGTATTTGTGTTAAAATATCCCGAGTTACAATTTCCCGAGTTCCAATTTCCCGAGTTACGATCTCCCGAGTTCCAATTTCCCGAGTTACGATCTCCCGAGTTACGATCTCCCGAGTTACGATCTCCCGAGTTCCAATTTCCCGAGTTCCAATTTCCCGAGTTCCAATTTCCCGAGTTACGATCTCCCGAGTTACAATATCCCGAGTTACAATTTCCCGAGTTCCAATTTCCCGAGTTACGATCTCCCGAGTTCCAATTTCCCGAGTTACAATATCCCGAGTTACAATTTCCCGAGTTGATAATACTTAATTTTTCTTCTCCCTCAATCTCTCTAAGAATAGTCAGAGAATTAGTTCCGTATTTATCACCGTCTCTCACATAATCTCCAGCAATAACTTCAAATAATCTACTTTCAGAAAGTTTATAATTACTTTCTTTTTCGATTGCAAAAAGTTCTCTGCAAAAGTGAAAGACCTTATCTGTACAACATTCAAGCTCTTCTTTTGGTGTGTCCTTTGTGTAAGTTTTACCTACTTCAAATTTAAAACCTCTGCATTCTCCGTTTTTGTCTGTTGCTTTATACCCAATCATTTAATCTACCTCCTTAAAACAATCTGGTATTACATTTGGAAAAAAAAGACAAACTCAAAAAGCGTTTATCCTTTACAAGCGGATGTTTCTCCGCGCCGTCTGTTTCTTCTTCCCGAATAAGAGTAACTTTTTTCAATGCAGTTTCATTTCTCTTCTTGGCTCTTGCGTCAAAGTAATTTTTGAAAAGTCGTAAAGAACTATAAGGGTAAATTGTTACTCTTGCCTTATTTTTTGTTGTATAAGTATGCGGTATATCAAGCCGAAAACTTATATTTCTAACAACATCATCCGAACATTCAAAAAGCTCTGCAATTTCATGTACAGTATAAATCCTGTCTATTTCCGGCTTTTGTGTAAGTGAGTAAGCGTCTGTCATTACATCCCCCTCTTAAACTTTGCACAAACGGCGGCTATCTGGATAGCTTCTAAGGCTAACATCTGGGCCGTTCCCTCAATGTCTGTAAGAAGTGTGGTGTCTTTCAGATCGTTTGTTTTTATGCTCTGCCACAATACGCCCATATTCTTTTTGATATAGTCCATATCGTCACTTGCTTCTTCTGTTTCTTCCAGAAGTACGGCGTAACCTTCATGTAATGAATGATACCCCGCGCCATAATTTCTTACTGCGTTTGCAAGTTCTGCGAATACTGCATTCTGTACATTTTCTCTTGCTTCATCGCTAAACATTTTCTTCTGTTCCCCCTTCTTTTATGTCTTCCTCGCGTTCCAGGTTAGACACATAGTCAAAATCTGTTGCTCTTTCGTTGAGCTGTAAGTTACCGTCAAGAAAAACTTCCTTCATTTTCCAGTAAGCAACGTTTTCGAGTTTCTTTGCCCGGAAATATGGGAATTTCTCGTAGTAATTCAATACACGGATTGCCGCTTCAAAGGTCTTTCCCTCAAAGTCAGGTACATTACATCCTACGCAAATATTTTTCTTTGCAAGGCTGCCCACTACGCTTTCGATTGTTTCAAACATTTGCCACAAAATCCCTTTGTCAATTTTGTGTGTCTTGTTGTAGTTCAATAACAAGTCATTCTGTAACTTGTAGAAGTTGTAGTTTCTGTCACCCTCATAAGCAGACAAATCGAGTGGCGGATAGTTAGTTATATAACAATCCGAAAAGTCAAACTCTGGCTGTCCTTCTTTCTCCCACTCTTTCATTTTGTGATAAACTCCGGCTATTAAAACAAATCCTGCTGTTTCATTCTCAAATATTTTGCGTTAGGGTTTTCCTTTTCCTCTCGCAAGTCCATTTCTTCAATGCTCTCTTCAATGTCTGTAAATGCTTTCTGCCATTCCTTGAGAGCTTCCTCTGTCATTGGTTCACCTGGTCTTTTAAGCACTTTTCTTTCTCCTGTAGTCGTCACCTTCGATAACGATAACTTCTGTATCTTCTCGCAGTCGTGATATAAGGTCAGAGGTAAGCCACATTTCAAGGCATCCCTTACAGTTTCTTGTCTTGCACGCTTCCTTGTTGTTCTGGTAATGCAGACAGTCTCTTTTTCTGATAAGGTTTGACAAAATCATTGTTGGAAGTCCGTCAGAGTGTCTTGCATCCAGGATAGCGCTCAAAAAGTTTTCTTCTGCTTCGCTTCCTTTTGTGCGGCCAAACTCGTCTATAACTAAAAGCGGATAGGTTGAGAACTTGTGCAGAAGTTCTATTTCGCTGTTCTGTCCGGAAAAACAAGAGCGGTACAAAGCAAACATTTCATAAGCTGTAATGATCCTGCCGTTCATAAGTTTTACAAGTGCGCTTGCAAGGTGAGTTTTTCCTACACCGTTAGAGCCTAAGAGAATAAGTTTTTTAATACCGCCGTCTTTAAGGCTCTTACACGCATTAAGGGCCGCCTTCTGGCTGTCTGTTTTTGCTTCGTATGTTCCAAGTGTTGCGGTCTCATAGCCTGCCTTAACACCGATATTTTTAAGCCATTCCTTTTTCTTGTTTTCTTTTACCTGGTTTTCTATTGCTTTCTGTTTGCGGTCTTCTTTGTCTATGCACTCCGGGCAGAAGTGAGCAATAATTATTCCGAATTGTGATACAAGTGCGGGCTGTTCGTATTCCTTTCCGCATCCCGCACAGGTGTTTTTTTCAATGACAAGTTTTATGTCCTCTATCCTCATAGTACGTCATCCCCCTTGTTGTGTACTGTGTCTGTATTTTCGTTCTTGCGTTCGTTACGCTCCCATGTACGAACACAAGCCTTCCAGTCTTTTATTGGTGTTTTGTTCTTGCCGTATACCCAGCCGATTTTTGTGTAATAGTCATAAAATGCAGAAGGGTCTACAGTTGATTTATTTTCTTTGCAGTATTCTGTTATTTCTTTCAGCGTAGGTTTTACAAAGTCGTTTGTAGTTGCAGTATTACCCGCGCCGCCTTTTTTTCCGTTCTTAATGTTTGTGACAGATGCGTCAATGGACTTCTTAACCGAAGTGAAAAAAAACTTTTCAATTTCTGTTTCTGCAAGCTCTTCTCCGTAAATACCATAGTTGCAGATAATTCTCATAAAACGGCCAAACTGTGCATCATCACCTTTTGTAAACTCGTCTATAGCCTGTAAGTAGTTGCCCCACATCTTGAAGCCGTCATTTAATTGTTTTTTCATTGTCTCCGCCCAATTTTTCAAAAGTGATTTTGTATGTTTCTCGCAATCTTCAAGCAAGGTCGGTAAGCGCTCTCCAATGAGTAACCGCCACAAAATCTAAAGGCTAATTGCAGCACCCAAGGCGTTTACTCCTCGCGCCTTGAGTGGTTATCCCTATTCTTTAAGCGCAATAATAAACAGAATAATAAAAGCTACTACTCCGATAATTGCACCAATCCAGAGCGGGCTAAAAACCCACACCCAGCTCCAAGAAATTACCTTGCACAATTTCAGTACAAGAAAAACAATAAATAAAATAAAAGGTACGCTTGTTGCGTAATTGCCACTAGATTTCTCACTCATAATTTATATCCTTAAAAAATATCCGGTACATCTTCCGGGAAGGCATCTTTATTGTTACTGTCTGTGTGTGTAGCAACTTCTTCTTTCTTCTCAGCTTTACGAGGTTTTGTCTTGTAAGGCACAATCTCGTTGTACTGAGTGTTTTTTCTCTGCTGCTGTACAGTAATTTCTCCCACCTTACCAATCCAATGAGCAGGCTCGAAGTCTCCTTCTGTAATCTGGAAAGCGGCAAAAAAAGCAGTCATTTTTTTATTCCACATTCCTTGTGCCTGTTCCAAAGTCAAAGAACCAAAGCCAGACTGTGGCATATCATTTAACAAGAATATATGCGGATTGCAGTTAGGATGGTCTTTTACATCAACTTCAACCTGGATATAATCTCCATACTTGCCCTTCTTAAGCTCTGCACTCTTGATGGTCGCTACATAGTTGCCAGCTTCCAACATTTCACTCATTTCCTCGTGTTTAAATCCATTTCCGAATGCCATAATTATTTATTCTCCTTTGTTTCAGATTTTTTATTTTCTTCAGGTGCCTTAAGTGGTAACTTGAAATATTCACGCATTCTCAAATCTGCAGCTTTCAAGTCGTTATCAATGCGGTCTGCTTCAAACATACCAAGCGGAGTTTTTACAGTGTCGTAGCCGTTGTTATGTGTGCAGAAGTAATACTTGCCGTCTTCAACAACAGTCTTGAAAACTACGGTACAATAGCCTTCACAAACAACTGTGTTGTCGAGCATCTTACCTACAGTCTTGAAGTGTTCGCGGCCATCATCATCTTTTTCTGTGTGTCCCATGAAGTAAACGATCTTCCAATCTGGAAGTTCATTGATGCAGAAATTGAGCAGGCCCCAGAAGCGCTTTGCCATAGCGGTATATTTGTCATATCCGCGTTCGTCTGCCTTGCTCATGTATTCATTTACGAGAAGGTAGGTACAGTCATCAATTACGATACTTGGCGCTTCTGTCTTCTGCAGAAGTGTCTTGATTGTGTCGTAGTTTCCAACGTTCGCAATGTTTAAGTCGCAAGGAAAAGGCATAGGTTTTTTACTTACGTTGATAACGCTACACTCACCCTTTTTGAAGTTTCTGAGAGAGGTACTTTTTCCGGTGCCGCTCTGGCCGATAACCATAACAATACTTGCCATGTTTTACACTCCTTTTTTTTGGTTTTGTTTATTATTTATTTTTATTTTTTTTTGTTTTCAAATTGTGGCCGTCTTTCCGAGCTGCTATATATACCAGTCCATACGGACAAGGTTTGCTTTATTCAAAGACAATCTTTATGTCTGTACACTTCTTAAAGAACTCTTCATTGAGCATATTGAAGGTGTCAAAGTCTGGAAGTGATGCACACTTGAAGTCACCGTCTTTTTTCTGTACTGCAACAATCTTGTCTTCATAAGGTGTTTCGTTGCCGTTTTCATCCGGGTAGCTGTCGTGAAGAATTGCGCTGTAAACTGTCATTCTGTCACCTCGCTTTTGTGCATTGACTTGTAGTAAGAGCAGAACTCAGCACAAGGGCAATAATCAGAACATTTCTTGTCCTGTCCTTTTCGCTCTTCGATAAAGTGCTTGTCTTTGTCTTTCTCAAGGTCTTCAATGAAAGTCTTTGCTTCTTCTTCTGTTGAGCAGACTTTGACAGCGGTCTTGCGGCCTTCTTTCATTACCGCATACTTTGTAGGTGTTGCCCAGCGTTCCTCTGGTGTACAAGGTTCTATTTCGTCATCCTTTGTTTCCCAGTTCTGGATAACGCTCATAGCCTTTTTATGCGCTCTCATTTCTGCATCTACAAGCCAAGTGTCATTTACGTCATACTCGTAGATGTAAACAGGTGCCTGCGGATAGTCCGGGTTTCTCTTTGCTTCTGTTTTTGAAAAATCTTTAAGAAGTGCAACAAAGCGTATGTGTCGAACATTAAGGCCGCTCTGCTTGAGTAACCATGCGTAGATAAGTCCCTGCATTCTCCAGTCTTCAAAGTCTTTGTAAATGACTTTCCAAACAGGAGCGGTCTTCCAGTCTTCAATGGTTTCGTTTTTCATATCGTAGCGGTCTACTTTGCCGGTAATCTTCCACTCGCTGCCTTCCCAAACCAGAACAGAAAACGACTCTTCTTTGAATGCTTCGTCTTCCTGGTGTTCCAAGATAGAGTGAACAGCGGTTCCAAATACGGCCCATACTTCGTCACTTGCGTCTATTGTGATTTCGTCAAAGTGTCTGTCTGTAAGGATTATTTCTTTTGTGCCTTTAAGAAGTGTAGTTGCGCTAAGGCACTTGTCTGCATTGTGTCTTGAGTTCTGAATTGCCTTTACAAAGGCATCAGGCATATTTAACTTGTTTGTGATAATCATTTTGAAAGCTCCTCAAGATTAAGCGAATAGGCTAAAGTTTTGTAATAGTCTGCCTTGTCCTGCAGCTTCCAGCGTTTCTTGTCAGAGTTTGACTTTAAAGATTTCTGTTCAAGTCTCTCTGCCTTGTACATAAGTTTCTCATACTTATTTCTTTTCATACTTTCTGTCGCTCCCATACGACTTTAAAAAAAAGAAGGCCCCTCGAATGATGTGAGCATCCAAGGGGCCGTATAATTTAGCCGATAAAATCAGCATAAATCCCAATTCATTTGTAAGCAGCTCACATCTGATTACACTTAGAGGATAAAGCTAATTTTTGAGAATGTCAAGAACTTTTTTCAAACTCTAAGAGATTTTTTTTCTTGACGATAATTTTATTATGGGTTTATTATCGTTTTCCGGTGGACTTGAGGGAAGGACTGTTTATGACTGAATATCAGCAGAAGCAGTTAAGAAAGTCTATTTATATTCCAAAGTGTTGCCGCGGTGAAGTCACTTGTCTTGTTGCCGCTCAAAAAATCGGTATAAGTATCAGAAGTGTGTCAGATCTCAAAAAGAGATATAAGCTCTTTGGTGAGTCAATCTTTGTGCGGGGTAATAAAGGTCATCCGCCCTACAACCTCAAGTATGATAAAGCCTATGAAGAACGCATTATTTATTTGCATGACACCTATTACCCGGACACGCCTTATAGAGCCTTCTGGCGTTGTCTTAGAGATATTGAAAAAATATCAATTCCCTATAATTCATTAAGAAACATCTGTAAACGGCGCGGTATTAAATCTTGCAAGGAATATAAAACCCATAAAAAGCCAAAACATGAAAGCAGACTTGAAAGGCCCTGTAGTGGTGAACTTGTGCAGCTTGATGCTTCAAAACATGACTGGTTTATGAACGGAACATATACAAATCTTCATGGCGGTATTGATGATGCACGCCATATCGTAACCGGCCTTTATTTCTGTGATAACGAGTGCCGCCTTGGTTACAATGAAGTATTAAGACAGACATTTCAAAACTATGGAATTATGCAGGCAGTCTATATAGACCGTCACTCTTCTTTTGTTACCACTCCGAAACATAAGACTTTAGAAGAGCGCCTTGAATACGAAAAGAACAGTGACACGCATTTTAACGATATTTGCAGAAGGTTGAAGGTAGAAGTCATCCTCGCTCTTTCCGCAGAAGCTAAGGGCCGTATAGAAAGACTCTGGGGAACGTTGCAGGACAATCTACCGTACATCTTCCGGCGTTTAGGTATTCAGGACAATCAGAGCGCGAACGAGTTTCTGAAGGATTTCCTTCCTCGTTTCAATCAGGAGTTCTCAGTCCCTTCTCGTTCTCAGTTTACAAAATGGCGGAAAATCCCTCATTCTGTAAACCTTGATTTTCTGCTGTCTATCCGCGTTCCAAGAAGGACAGACTCTTACGGAGTTTTCCTTTTCCACGATCACTATTTTGAGCTTCAGGCACCGCGTAAAAGTCATGTACATTTTATCCTGTGTATGTCCGAGCAGTTTGGAATAAAAGCCTTTATGAATAATAGATTTTATGATGTTACCCTTTGTGATGTTTTAAGTGACACCATAACTCACACCATGCCGGAAGTTGAAAAGGATTTAATCTCAAGATACTTGCTTTCTGACTTGAGGGGTAAAGTTGTATAAATATTTTGTGGTAAAAATCTGTAGTGGTAGGAATGTATATTATTATAATAATATTATTATATATTATTATATTTCTATTTCTATTTCTTATTTGTATTTCTATTTCTATTTCTTATTCTATTTCTATTTGCTTAAAAGGGGGGTTAAAAGGGGGGTTTAACACATTTTTAACACTTCTAAAAATTGTACAAATCTCTATTTTTAGACGAGTTTAGACAAGGTTTTAGACAAGATTTCCCACCTAAAATATGACTTTTTTTTTACACCTTTTAGTCAGTTTTTTAGGGGTTTAGGTCATGTTTTTATCATGGTCTAAAGGGTAAAAAATGGGCAGATTTTAGGCTTGATTTTTTAAAATCGTTAATTTTTTTACCGATAATCAATTATGATTTTAATTATAAGATGCACAAGGAAAGAGAAAAAATTAATTAAAGAACTTGCTAAAAATTGTGGTTTATCTGTGTCGCGTTTTGTTATGGCGGCGGTCTACAAGTTTGAGCATATATTAAAACACTAATAGTTTGAGACTTTTCATTTCAGAACCCTCCAAGAAAACAGTCTTCCTCCGCCCCTTGCACTCCCACGTAAGGGGCATTTTTTTGTTATTTCAATCTCTGATTAAACGCTTCATACTTTGCTTTTGTTTCGTCTACTGCCACTTTATAATCAACAATAAGCTGATAATACCAGAAGGGCATAACTACGTATTCTATATCCTGGTTAATGTCTGTTACTTTCTTAAAATCCTTGTCATAAGGAATAACGTTGTTTTTTGGAGCGGGGAAAGTAGGAAAGAATAAATCTGGTGTAGCGTAGATTGTTTTATATTCCGTTATGACTTTGTCACTTTGACAAGAGCTCATTACAAGCATTAAAACTATCAAGAGTGTTACCGCTATGAGCTTTTTCTTTAAGTTTCGCATGGACTTCTTTTAACTCCTTTTCTGCATTTTCTGCCGCTTCAAGTGCAGCAAGGTTTGTGTTTAAGTTTTCGTTTTTCTCTTCTTCTGCTTTTCTCTGTTCCTTTGCTTCTTTGAACAGTACAAAGAATATTGCAGAAAAGGCCGCACCGATTGAAGCAAGGACAGCTAATATTTTATTCAGCATTTTTCTTCACTCCAAACTTTTTGAGGAATGCTTCATAACAGAAAGTAGAAGCACCCATTATCACAAACAAATAAAAAGGCATTTCCCGCCACTCGATAAACTTTGCAAGTGCAAGGGTCAAAGAAGTTACAATACACCAGATTAAAGAAAGATAGATTTTCTTATGGTCAAAGAACTTAAATTGACGGCCCCATGTTTCCTCAAGGTATTCTTCTACAACCCCCAGAAACAAACTTGATCCGTAAACAAGCATAATAACCGCAATAACAGCAACGATAACAGGAATAGGAATATACTCCTTAACGGTTTGTAAAATGCTGATAAAATCCATTTTAAGTTACTCCTCAAACTCAATAGTTTTAATTCCGTATTCAATACAAGCGGTATGCTCCATTTTACAACCGCGGTATTTTTCCCAATCCTTGCAGAAGTAAGCAACGTCTGCAGAAGATAACAATTCAAAAGATTTTCCCAAGAACCACAAAGGTTTTGCATCATGTGGCGCATCTTTGAAGAAGCTGTCAATAATTTCTACTTCTTCACCAAAAGTCTTTTTTACAGTTTCTACAGCTTTGTTTCTTTCTGCTTCAATCTGTTCATTTGTTTTGTCGCGCATTGGCTGTGAAATAAATAATCTTGTCATTTTATTACCTCGCTAATTTAATAACTCTTGTATTTTCTTTGGTGTCCGGTTTTCCCTTTGTGACACACTGAGAATTGATTAAGGAATTGAAAACGATTTTTCCACCGTCTACAACAACCCAGTGTCCGCGCCCATTGTAGACATATCTAACCGGCCAGCACTTTACTTTTTTAAGGTCGTTGAATTGTTCCTTTGTTACCTCGTAGCGCTTGCCGGTGACATACTCTAAGAACCTGGAAGCATTCAGGACAGTGCATTCATTGTCAAGAATACCTTTGTTCATACAGTCAGAAAGAATGCGGATGTACTCAAGCGCATTGTCTCTGATACCTACGCAATACAAATAACACATAGCAAGACAGCCATATTTGCCGATTGCGTCAATGTTCTTTGATACTTCGCTTGCGAATGTCTGGGGATAAATCATTTAATCTTCCTTTGATTTTATTTTTCCTTCAAGAAGAAGGTCTAATTTCGTATCAATGCGGGTTAATTTGTCAGAAAGGGTATCAACTTTTTTAACAGCTTCAATCTGGTCTTTGTCATGTTCTTCCAGAATTGTTACTCTTTTTGATAAGTGAAAGAAATATGCTACAGCCGACACAAAGCCAGCAGTGCAGAAGTAAGTTAGAATTGACTGTACAATTTCTATAACGTTCATTTTTTTATATTCTCCTTAATTTATTAGTAAGCCTTAACATAATAGATGTAGCGGTCATATTCTGCGGATTCTGTGGGATAAAAGACAACGTTGCACTCTTTGCCTTGTTTCTGTCCTTCTCTTGAGACAAGATAGAGCATTTTATATTTGTGTCTTCCACCTTCTACGCGGAAATATTGGATTTTGTTGTCTTCGCAGAACTGCCGGAAATTGCAGAAGGTTTTAAGGATAGACTGTGTTTGCGGCGCGGTCCTGATACATACAACGTTATTCCAGTTATTTTTTCTCTGGATAAGAAAAGCTACACCGTCAATGTAAGTGCAGAGGTCGCCTTCTTCTGCTATAACGTCTGTCTCTTCGTCTTTTGGGATTTTGTTCCATTCGTCAGTCTTCATTCATTTTCACCATTAAATCAAGGATTATCCGCAAGCGGTCAATTATAAAAGGGTCTTTTTTGTAGTAGCGGTATAAAAAGTGTACACAGTCGTGTGTGTCTGAGTTTAGCGGTCTGAAACGTTCTTCTTTCAGGACTGTGTAGTGTTCTTCCCTCATGTCGAGGTGGTGGCAATTAAAGCGGGGTCTAAGGGGTTTATTTGTGATACAGTCTTTATTGTTGTAGTAGTCTACAAGGATATATCTCCACCTTTTCCACTTGAGCGACTTCAAGAACTCCGCTTTTATGCTTTTCTGCTTCTGATTTTTTACTCTCATAATTTATTAGTTATGCTTTATGCAGAATGAGTAGATAGAGAGCTATAAAAATAATAAGACTAATTATGCCTTCCATGTTTTTATTAGTGTAAAAAAATAACCGCCCTTGTTAGAGCGGTGTTTGTGTTAGTTTTCTTCTTGATAAAAACCCATAGATATTAAATTATTGTTGTTGTAATTTTCAAAAATATCTTGCCTTGCAGCAGTTTCAGAAGTAAAACTTTTATTAGATATTATATCAAAGTCATTTAGCCAGTAATATTCTTTGTTTATATTTCCGGCAACGTTTGTAATTTTTTGTATTAAATAAAATGTTTCTGTTTCCTCTGATGTGTCACAAGAACTTCCCCAGGTTCTTACATATCTCACTACAAATTTAGTTCTCATTTTCTCATATCTCCTAAATAAAGCGCCTTTGCCATTCATTTGTTTTATAGCGCATTTCAAAAAATCTAGGTAAATCAAGTTTGCCTAAAATCCTAACCTTATTAAAAAAGTAAGGTCTAAATATAAGGTTTGACTCTATCTGAATAGGGCTAAAACCTTCCCAGTATTTAAGCTGCATAAGGTAATGAAAGTCTTGTGTAGTCTTGTTTAAGTTGATACCTCTGCAGTTTTCCCTATGAGGACACCTTAAACAATTCATTACTTTCTTCCCTCAATAAACTTTCTTAAAGCATTTTCTGCTTTATTGTCAGTAGGAAATAAAGTGTAAGTGTGGCCTACAACCTTGACTTTCATACCCTTGCAATAAATCCACTCAACAGACTTTCCCATTTTTGCAGCAACATCATTTTTAATATCTGCATAAGACTTTTTCTTTTCGTCTTCTGGAATGTCTTTGCCGTATTCAGTTTCAAGCATTCTGAGTGCCTGGTACTGATTAGTTACCCATACATCAGATTTACCAAACATCTTAGCTATGACCTTCTGGTTGATATGTAACTTTTCTTTGAGATAGTCGAAAGTCTCGCAGAGTTCAAAGGCACTCATATTTTTACGCTGTACGTTTTCTGCAATCTGAGTGAGAATTATTTCCTTCTCGCTCAAATCGTCTTCCACAATGTTACATTCAATGTAAGGGAGTCCTAAACGCTTTACAGCTTCAAAACGTCTGTGTCCGGCAATAACTTCATATTGTCCGCTTTCGAGTTTTTGAACTAAGATAGGATTGATTAAACCTTGCTTTTCGATTGACTCAGCAAGTTCAGAGATTTCAGCATCACACTCTGTACGAATGTTTTTGCCCTGAATGATTTTTGATACTTCAATTAGTTTCTGCATACTTCCTTTTCTCCTTATAGTTTGCTTTCATATCTGAATTATTAGTAAAATAAAAAGGGCTATCGGCTCGCATGAGGCGCCACCGATAACCCAAGATATGAGAGCAAAACCACAACCGGGAAGGAAGTAGGTTTTATTCCTTTTTAATCTTGCTTGCAATAAATGCAACAAGAGTAGCGATAGCAGCAACAATACCCGCAACAAGTTCTACACCCTTGCTGATATCTGCAACGCTTGCACCGCCTAAAATAAGTACAACTGAAACAACTGCCAGAAGTACCCAAGCAACAACCTTAACGATTGTGTTGTTAAAGAATGCTTTAATCTTATCCATAAGTTTTACTCCTTATGTTATTAGTTTTACTCTGACGTATCAAGAGTAACGATTACTTTTGCAATTCCGTCTTTTCCAGAAGAAGGTGTAATCTCAACCGGCTCTGTGTATTCACTCACCTTGATTGTTACTTCTTTCTTGTCCTGTATCTTTACATCACCGGCAAGAGCAACCTTCTTGTTGTTGAGTTCAAGTTCTGCTACTTCTCCGTCTGCTGTACGGATTTTTGTAACGTTGTAGTTAGCGTCATGGAAATCACCACTCATAATTATTTCTCCTTAAAAAAAATGGCGTACAAGCAAAGAGCCTATACGCCATCAATTTTATATCACGATAGCGTGATATTTTATAATGCTACAGATTAAGCACAAGCAAAGTCTGTAGAACCGTAGAATTCACCAACACCACAAACAGAAGGGTTTGTAACAACGAATGAACCGAACAGGTTCAATGTAACCATTGTTGCAGGTCCGTCTACTGTGTCAGAACCACCTGAGATTGTGAAGAGATCATCAACGAGAAGCTGGAGAGGGTCGTTAGCCTTGTCATCAGCATCCATTGTCATTGGGTCCTGCTTTCCGGCGTTGTTTCCTTCTACACCGTCATTGAGTGCCTTGTCTACGTTTGTGTAGCCCCAGAACTCAACAGCGTCAGAAGAGAGAACATAGAAGCGGCCCTTTACACAGTAAGGGTCATCAATGATGTTTTCTACATAGTTTGTAGAGAATGCTGCAGAAATGTCAGAGAAGCCGATTGTTGCATTCTTCTTTTCCTTTGTAGAAGTTGCTGTGAAGTATGTGTTTGAAGTTTCGATTTCACGAGCGAACTCGAGGAAGTCGTCATCATTCATAACGATCATATCACAGAGAGAACCCTGTCTGCGCAACTTCTTAATGAGAGTTGTAACAGTGTGGCTCTTCTTCTGAGCGTCACCAGTAGCGCTTGTTGCATCAACAAAAGCACCGGCAAGGCGGTCTGGGTTTACAGAGCGGTCTACACCGAAGAATGATGTAGCGATATATGTAGTCCAAGCACTTGCAGAAGAACTTCTCTTTTTAAGAACTGGGAGCCAACCATCAAGACCAACAGGCAAGAGAGCAGCAGAACCACTCATAGAACCAGCAATACAAACAATATCACCAGCGCTTGCGTTAGCTGTAGAACCTGGAGTTACAACAACACTTGTTCCGTCAATTTTCTTGACTGTAAGAGTGTTCTTTGCAGAAGTTTCAGCAGTAGCGGCGGTTGCCTTTACAACGAGCTTTGAGCCTACATCAATCTTCATAATCGCATCTTCTGGAAGTGTTACAGTTGCGTCTGTTCCACTTGTCAAAGTCCAGCCACCTGTAGGAACTGCACAGATTTCACCATAGCCAGAGCCATAGAGAGCAGCAGCCAAAGTCTTACGGAAAGACTCAGAAGCGGCAAACATCTTAGCACCGCCAACGCGCATATATGCACCGGCATTTGAGCGAGAAGCTGCAACTTCCTTAGCGTTCATTGAATAAACAGAGAACAACTGTCCTGGTGTTACAACAAACTCTGCTGTCTGAGCAACAGTAGAAGCCTGTGTCTTTGCAGCAGTGAAATCACCACCAGCGGCACCACCACGAGAATACATAGCAGCAAAGCGCTGTTCTTTACCTTCTACTCTTTCCTTGTTCATTTTCTTGAGCAAAGGAGAGTTTCTGAAAAGAAGGTTCTGAATACCTTCCTTTTTGTAATAAACCTTGAGCATAGCAAGGATTGAAGCATTAGCTGAAATAGCCATAATTATTACTCCTTTTCAAAAAAGAATTACTTACAGAGATTTTGCAAGCTCTTCTTCCAATTTCTTGATTTCTTCGGGGTCATCCTCTTCTTCTTCGTCACCGTCAAAGTCAAGTTCACCCTGTTTGCCTTCTTCTGTAGGCTCAGTTCCTTCTTCTGTTGTTTTTCCTTCTTCCTTTGTTTCCTCAGTTTCAGAAGCAACAACTTCACCGTCTGCCTTGATTTCTGTGTCACCGTTTTCATCCTGGGTGATTTCAACCTTTGCATCCGGTTCAATACCAAGAGACTCTTTAATTGAGTCAATCTGCTCTTCAACGGTTTCAATTAAGCCATCAACATATACGCCTTCTTCTGGGCGTGGCTCTGGAATCTTTTCGTATTCGTCAAAAGCAGTTCTTGCCATTGAGAAGTCCGGGTTTCCTTCTGCCGCACCTAAAACTTTGTCGTATGCGCCGAGTCTTTCGCCAAACTTCTCGTTAAAATCGTTGAAACGTCTTTCCTTGTCGTCTGCTTCCATAGCAAGGCGGGCAGGCTCTAAGATTTCGTCAAAAATCATTGACTCTAACTTAGAGATGCGGTCTTCCTGTGCCTGGTTAGCTTTTACAAGTTCGTCACAACGATTGAGAAGCAGGTCGATTGCTTCCTTGTAACTGTTGAGAATGTCATAGATTTCGTTTTCCATAACAACTCCTTATTTCATTAGTAAACTTAGTGTCTACTTTTTTATACACTGTATAGCCGGTGGAGCGTTCCACTGTCCCAAAGCCGCGCCACCGTCTGGCGTGTTTACATCCATATCAGCACCCGCGGTCATGTCACCCATTGGAGCGCCTTGAGGGACCTGCTCCATGTTTGCTTCTTGTGTCAGTACGTTTGTACCAACCGGAAGGCCGTCTTCTGTGCGCTCTCCCTCGCTTGCCTGTGTCTGAGCTTCAAGGGCCGCATCTGCCTGCCAGTCTGCTTCCTTGATCTCAACGCTTTCATAAAGTTTTGTGAGTTTCTCAATATCTTCCATGTTGTCGTTGTGTTCAGAAGCTGCGGCCTTGAGTGATAACTGTGTGTTGATGATTTCTTCTTTAAGCATTGTGAACGGTATATAGTCCGGCACTTCAAAGATATTCTTTTCGATACAGTCATTAATACAAGTCAAAACTGCATTGATAGCGTTATTAGAAAGTGAATATCCGCTCTGAATATCTGGCAATTCCATAAACTGAGCAATTCTTGTCTGTGGTATAATTCCGGTCTGAGCAAGCATCTGTAACTGTTGAAGTTTTGTTGAAGGGTCTTTAGACAAACTGTCTGCAGCGCTGAACTGTACGACCATTTTATTTGACTCTTCTACAATGTCTTTCCACTTGATAGAAAGGCGCTGATTATCTTCTGGAAGGATTGTGTCTTCTGCTGGAAATACCTCAATGCAAGTTTTTGCAATATCAACATACGCCCGAATAACCTGATTAAGCTGTGTTTCAAATCGGTCACTTTCAATGTTCTCCATTGTGCTGAGTGCTACGCCAGAATTAAGCCCCGTAGGTTTTGTACTCATAGCAGATAACTGTGAAATACCAACAAGCTCGTATGCGCTTTGTTTGAGTTCTTCAATGAGCTGCATATACTGCGAGTCAATAAACGCTGGTGTTGCAACTGTTACAGGGGAGCCGGTCATATTAGGTGTGGCAGTATATTCAAGTATCTGTCCGACTCTGTTATTAAGCTGTGAAGTTTTTACGCTGGAGCCTTTAGGAACACAGAATGTCAAAGCAGGGTTTAACTGGCTTGCATCCTTAATCTTCATCATCAAGTTGTCTATTTCTAACTGGATAGAATTGAGCATATCAACGATTGACTGTGAAGTGTCTCCAACGATAGGAGAGCAGTAATGCAGGAAAACAAAAGGAAGTTTTGAAGGTTTGTAGTCTGTTTTTTTGATAACTACACCGTCAATAATTTCTGCCTTGATATGGTTGAAGGTGTCATAATAAACACCGTAAGTACAGTAGTCGTTGTCTTCATTGTTTGACTTTCTTACAAGGTCATCATCCAGAAGCGTTGTAGGATAGTCTTTGCGTTCATAATAAACGCGGGTAAGTTTTCCATAAGTCACTTCTGCAGGTCTTACAAACACCTGCCAAGGCAGAGCCTTTTCTATGTTCTTTGATACTTCGTTGATGTAGATAACACCCTTTTCAAAAATACAAGAGTCTCTGAAAGTTTCACTAACTTTCTTGTTTACGTTCTGAGCATCATAGTACAAGTCAAAAAAAGCCTGTGCCTGTTTTACTGTCTGAATGTCCTTAAATGTTCCGTTCTGGGTATTAAAGAACGGTCTAACTTTAGACTGTGCAATCTTACTTGTTAATGTATCAATACAACTTTTAATTACATTAAGCTGCGGTGTGGCTGTTGTATCTTCTTCAATTTCTGCAGGCTGTTCATAGTAGCCTACTACAGAAGGGTCTTTGATGTTATTCAGACTTGCAAAAGGTGTGTAGTTGTATCTGCGGTAGTTTCTGTGGTACTTGCTGAGTCTGTTAGAAGAAAACGCCTTTAGACTTGCTACGGCGCTTGTTATGTCGTTGTCTTTTACTTTTCTCATTGTGCGTTTGCTCCCCATCCGTTTTGATTGTTAATGTTTGGCATTTGTCCGTTTGGATTATTTACAGGTAAATTAAGAGCATTGTTTACAGTGGACTGCATACTCATTCCGGTTTTGACTTTCTGCTTTTGTTTCTGTCGCATTTTTTCCAAATCGACATTTAAGTTAATCTGCATATAAACCTCTTGTTTCATTAGTAGTGTATGATTTTTTAGACACTTGTTTTTTAAGGGATAGGGTTTATAATTTTGACAAACTATATGTGAGGTAGTTTTATGAAAAGATTTTTAATACTTACTTGCTTGTTATTTGCCTGTAACTTGCTTTTTTGTGAAATAAAGTGGCTGGATGCAAAAGAAAATGATGATGGTATAACTGCCTATGCCTTGTGTTCTACAGAAGAAGAAGTTTTACAGGTTACCCACTGGAAAGATTTAGAGTCTCATTTCATATCATATACAAAAGAGGAAGAAGCCGCTAAACAAGATATGTATTTAGTCGTTTTTATGAACTTAGGAACTGTTGTTTATGAATATCACAAAGGAACTAAGATGGCCGCTTATTATGTAAAAACTATTTTTGAATAAAAAAGCGGGGCTTAAACCCCGCCTTATGTTTTGAAATAAGTATTTTTACTTCTTTGTCTTTTTTAAGGCTTTATCTTTTGCCTTTTCAACAGATTTCAAGTCTTTTTCACTTATTCCCCATTTTACACCCCGGGCTTTCAGTTCATCATACTTCTTCAAGTATTCATCCTTGGTGTAGTTCTTTGCATTGTTATTAAGTGCATCAAACTCGTCAGAAAGTTTAATAAGATTGTTTTTGTTATTTACCTTGATTAAATCATCAGCAGAAGCAATACCTTTATTTCTAAAGAAAGAGAACCAACCATGCTCACTCATAATCTTTTCGAGTTTCGCATACTCACTTCTAAACTTTGCTTCGTCAATTTCGCCATTGTAATACTGCTGTGAAAGTTTATCACCAGCGGCAACAAGTTCTTTATATTCCTTGCTGTTCATATACTTGCCAGGATCTATTTTTGTACCGTCTTCAAGAGTAGTTCCGGTTTCAGCTTCTTCGTCTTTGTCTTCCTTACCACCAAAAATACCACCAAGACCGCCACCTATTCCACCAGTAAGCAATCCTAAGTTATTTAAGATTTCGTCTCTTTTCTTTGGGTCTTTTACAGTTCTGTAAACAAGCATTCCTGCGGCTTCTTTTACATCAAGGCTATCACCCATAGCGGACATTCCCATAAGAGTATTTACAAACTTTTCATCATTCATGTTACCGATTTTGTCGCCGACTTCACCAAGAACTTGCAAAGCAAAAACTTTCTGTCGTTCATTCATTTGATTAAATGCACTTTGTAAACGATTGTTAGCGGAGATTGTAGCAATTGAGTCAGTTATAGACTCTTCGCTCATACCGCCTTGTTTCGCAAGGTCTATAGCGCTCTGAGTTTCCTGTTTGTATTTGTTCCATCTGTTCTGCAAGCCCTGTTCAAGGTTTGTCTGCTGGTATTTATCATAAGCACTTTCTGTGTCGCTAAAGATAGGGCCTTGTCCTCTTACAATGGAGTCAGCGTTATACAGTTTCTTGAGTTTTGAAACAACGTTATTCATGGCAAAATAAGCAAGGCGGAGTTTTGCATCTCCGCTCTTAGGGTCTCCAAACTCGCCCTGCTGATAACGCTTAAACATGAAAGTAGGAAGCTGCGCAATAAGTTTGTCGTCAATGTTTTTCATTGAGTCAGACATCTGGTCTATATTTGCGTTACGAGCATCCCAGCGCTTGAAAAGTTCTGCCTTCTGTCGCTCATACTCGTTATCTTCCTGAGTGTTCGCAATAGCGTTGTTTTCGTTCAGATAATCTTCTGTGTCTTTATCAAGAGCAGTTTCTTTTTTCTGTTCTGTCTTTGGCTGTTCAAGAGCTTCTGTTGTCTGAGTCATTTCTTCAACCTTTGGAGCAGTCTTTTCTTCTGCCTTTGGTTCTTCTACGGTGAAGTATTTATCAAGAGCTTTCTTAACGTTGCCTTTTTTATCCTCTTTCCATTTTGGAGAGAGAGACTTTTCAACGTCTTCTCTTGTCTTGCCTTCATCCTTTGCAAGTTTTACGAGTTCGTCAGCAGTAGAGTCACCGTTAAAAACTTCGTCTGTGTTGTATTCATCAAAAGTCATTTTATACCACCTTTATACCAAGCACCTTTTCAAGTATGAGAATGCGCTTACAGATTTCTGAAATAATGGCAGTGTTTGCCATTGTCAGTTCTTTTG
>Ga0247608_10001595_pt1 | contig 30803 bp, 20 predicted proteins | sample 176DNAGHGlowgp2_FD_193490 | JGI IMG/M metagenome (GOLD analysis project Ga0247608, IMG submission 193490) | Sheep rumen microbial communities from Palmerston North, Manawatu-Wanganui, New Zealand - 1766 DNA GHGlow gp2 | ecosystem: Host-associated > Mammals > Digestive system > Stomach > Rumen ...
AGTTTTTAACTTTTTCCCCTAACCTTTTATAGTAAAAATATTGCATTTTTCTATTTTATGCAATATAGTACTTTTACAATTTATTCTACATCTATTACCCGTCGATTTATCCAAATTGCAGGGCGGGTTTTTCCTCGTATGAGGGAAAAAAATCTTGCTAAATAGGAGACCACTATGTCTATCTTATCTAACAATCATTATTTATTTACATCTGAATCTGTTGGTGAAGGTCACCCGGATAAACTTTGTGATCAGGTTTCTGATGCTGTTCTCGACTACTGCCTTTCTCTTGACCCTGATGCACACGTTGCCTGTGAATCTTTCTCCACAACCGACTTTCTGCTGGTTGGTGGTGAAATCGGCTTCCAGAATATCAAAGTTGATGCTGAGTTTACAAAGAAGTTCAATGCTCAGGTTGAAAAAATTGCTCGTGGCGTTGCCCTCGACATTGGTTACAATGCTCCTGAAGTAGGACTGGACGGTGCAAACTGTCTTTTTATGAATCGTCTTCACGCTCAGTCTGCTGATATTAACCAGGGCGTTGTTGGAACAGGTCTTGCAGAATACGAAGGCCAGCAGGGTGCCGGAGACCAGGGTATGATGTTCGGTTATGCCTGCAACGAAACTCCTTCATTTATGCCGGCTCCGGTTTATTATTCACACCAGATTCTTTTGAAGGCTCATGAACTCCGCCATTCAGGTAAAATTGCCTGGCTGCGTCCGGATGCAAAGTCTCAGGTTACAGTTGAATATGATGAGAACAACAAGCCTTGCCGCATCGACACTGTTGTAGTTTCTCATCAGCATAATCCTGATGTTGATTACGACACAATCAAAAAGACTATTATAGAAGAAATCATTAAACCTGTTCTTGAACCAACTGGACTTTTGAAGGATGACACAAAATACTTCATCAATCCTACAGGTAAATTTGTTACTGGTGGACCAGACGGAGACTCTGGACTTACAGGACGCAAAATCATCGTAGATACATACGGTGGAATGGGACGCCACGGTGGTGGTGCTTTCTCTGGAAAAGACCCGTCAAAAGTAGACCGTTCGGCTGCTTACATGGCCCGCTATATTGCAAAGAACGTTGTTGCAGCAGGTCTTGCAGACCGCGCCGAAGTTGAACTTGCTTATGCAATCGGAGTTCCATTCCCTGTTTCTATCATGGTTGAAACCTTTGGAACAGAAAAGGCTCCACGCAACAAGATTGAAGCAGCCGTTGAAAAGGTATTCGACTGTACACCGGCCGGAATCATCAAGACTCTGAACCTTAAGCAGCCTATTTACCGAAAGACAGCAAGCTACGGTCACTTTGGCCGCGAAGGCTTCCCTTGGGAAAATACAGATAAGGTTAGTGAACTTAAAGCCGCTTTGAACTAGATCCCCGGGGCAAACCTGAGGATGACAACAAGTGTCATTGCGAGGAGCCCGGCAGAGCGACGTGGCAATCCATTATGAAACTTCTTTCCAAACAAGAAATGCACGAAGTCTTCTCCCGCTGGCAGGCCCGGAATCCCGAGCCTGCCTCGGAGTTAGAATATGTAAACGCCTATACCCTGCTGGTAGCGGTAGTTTTGAGCGCCCAGGCAACTGATAAGGGAGTGAACAAGGCAACAGGCCCGCTTTTTAAGGTTGCAGACAGCCCGGAAAAAATGCTGGCTCTTGGCGAAGAAGGTTTAATCTCCTACATCAAAACTATAGGCCTTTATAAAAATAAAGCAAAACACGTAATGGGCTTGAGCCAGAAACTGCTTGATGATTTTGGTGGAGAGGTTCCGGGCAGCCGGGAAGAGCTTATGACTCTGCCAGGAGTTGGCCGCAAAACTGCAAACGTTGTTCTGAACGTAATCTTCCACCAGCCGACCATGCCGGTAGATACCCATTTACTGAGGGTGTCTCCAAAAATAGGCCTTGCAGAAGGTGATACTCCGGAAACAGTAGAAAAATCCCTGCTGCAACGCATTCCCCCAGAATTCCTGCCAAACGCCCACCACTGGATTTTACTCCACGGCCGCTACGTTTGCACAGCCCGAAATCCTAAATGTGATGAATGTATCATTAATGACATTTGTAAGCATAATGAGTTATAATATAAGTTATGAACGATACAATTAATTCTATTGGTGAAGCTGCAAGCAATGCAGCGAATGACGTTTTATTGAGCAAGACTTCTTCCTTTGTCAATTGGATAAAAAGCTTTATAACATGGGAAAACCTTTTTAAGCTGATTGGCACTCTGCTGATTATTTTCGCTATCTGGATTATTTTCCGCCTGATTGCAAAGGCTATCCGCAAGGTTCCAGAAAAAAAACTGCCTGCACAAAGGGCTGCTATAATCATCAAATTAATCAGATATGTTTTTTATGTAATTGTTGTTCTTTATGTTCTGGGACTTTTTGGAATCAATCTTAAAGCCATCTGGGGAGCTGCCGGAATTGCCGGAGTTGCAATCGGTTTTGCAGCACAGACTTCTGTGAGCAACCTGATCAGCGGTCTTTTCGTTTTGACTGAAGGTTCAATTCACGTTGGCGATACAATTATTGTTGGCGGAGTAACCGGTATTGTTGATGAAGTTAAGCTTCTTTCCATCCGTGTGCATACCTTTGATAATCAGATGGTGAGAATTCCTAACTCAACGATTATCGGAAGCAACCTTACAAATAATTCTTACCACGACAAGCGCCGCCTTACCCTTAACGTTGGCGTAGACTATTCAACTGATATGAAGCTTGCTCTGGAGACCCTGAAAAAGGCACCTTCTCTCTGCCCTACAGTTTTGAGCGACCCGGCTCCTGCAGTATGGTTCGACGGCTTTGCAGACAGTAGCATTAATCTTGTTGTTGCAGTATGGTTCAAGCCGGCAGATTTTCTTCAGACAAAAAATGACCTTTACATTGCAATCAAGCAGGTTCTGGACGAAGCAGGCATTTCTATTCCGTTTAATCAGCTTGATGTGAAAATCAAACAATAAATAAACATGTGGTTTCGATACGGTAGATGCTTTAGCATCGTACTACTCCAACCACCGGAAGGTTTGATACGACCTATCGGTGGTTGAGTAGCCGTGTAACGGCGTATCGAAACCACCATGTAAAGCATATGACTAATTATTTTGATGCCTATAACTGGGACACAATGCTGAATGCACATACCCCAGTTCATTATGATATCTCCGAATATTTCAATATCCTTTGTCCGCGTGACGATTATCCGACATTTTTAGACCGCTATATAGCACTGCCGCTTATGCAGAGGCTCGCCGGTGTTGGCCTTCTTTGCGGAACCGACTGGACACCCCTTTATAAAAACCGCTTTTATTGCTCCCGTCTGGACCACAGCAAGGGAGTTGCCCTTATTGTCTGGCATTTTACTCACGACAAGGCTCAGACAATTGCGGGCTTGCTGCATGATATTTCTACACCGGTTTTCAGTCATGTTTCTGATTTTCGAAAAGGTGATGCCCTGACTCAGACTGCAACAGAAGAGCCAACCGCAAGAATCATCCGTGGTGATGCGGAACTTGGCCGCCTGCTCGCAGAAGACGGACTTAGGCCAGAAGAAGTTGAAGATTACCACATTTACCCTATTGCTGACAACGAGATTCCACAATTGAGTGCAGACCGCCTTGAATATATGTTTCCTTCCGGAATGGCTCTGGATGGCAGCTGGACAATGGAAGAAATCCGCCGCTGCTATAATGACCTGGTGATTTTGAAAAATGAAGATGGAGATGATGAACTTGGATTCAAAAGCGTAGAGGTGGCCGAGCTTTACTGCGAGCACTTTTGTATGATTGGACATATCCTTCAGCTGAATGAAAACAAGCTTACCCTTCATATGCTGGGCCAGATTATGAATATGGCTGAGAAAGCCGGAGTTGTGAGCGAAAGTGATTTTATGACTTTGAGTGAAAAAGAGGTGATGGAGAAGCTTGATACGGTGGTTGAGTGCCCGCAAAGCGGGCCTATCGAAACCACCGTAAATCACGAAACGACTAAGAGTTCTGCGGTGGTTTCGATACGTCCTTCGGACTACTCAACCACCGTATTGGCACGTATGTACAAAACCTTCCGCACAATGACTAAGATTGAACATACTAACCAGCCGCTGCCGGAAGACCAATACTTTTGTGTGAATCTTAAGGTTAAGCAGAGATATATAAATCCGCTGGTGGTGGTTGAGTGCCCGCGAAGCGGGCCTATCGAAACCTCCGTAAATCACGAAACGGCTAAGAGTTCTGCGGTGGTTTCGATACGTCCTTCGGACTACTCAACCACCGCAAAAGCCATGCGTCTCTCAGAAGTCTCCGAGAAAGCACGACGCATTATAAATGACTTCAAGACCTTCAGCGACACTGCCTACGGTTGCGTCAAATTCATATAATCACTAAAATACCGTTATGATTGAATTAACAAGCAAACAGAGAAAGAATCTTGAAAAACTCGCACATGACCTTCAGCCGGTAGTAATTGTAGGCGGAGCTGGCGTAACAGACGGCGTTATTTCTATGGTAGGCAATTCACTCGCCGCACACGAACTCATCAAAGTAAAATTCAACGAATATAAAGATGAAATCCGCGAACTCACAACAGAGCTCTGCGAAAAAACAGACGCTACCCTCGTCCGCATTATCGGTTTTACAGTAATCCTTTTCCGCGAGGCAGAAGAGGAAGAAAACAGGAAGATTAAGCTGTAACTTTGCCGAATGCCCAGCGGACAATGGCCAGTGCATATTTCATTTGATTTTCCGGAAGAAAGATGTAATACTTCTGCTCGCCTTCTTCTCCGGCGGCAGTAAGCTGCATTACACTGTTAGAAACTGAAAGCACAGCTGTGAGGCTGGAAAGCGGGAGTTCCGAAGTTCCGGTTTTTGTAAATATCGCTACCCGCTTATCTGTAACAACAAAATCACCTTCATTATCTTTTTGAACAGTTTCCGTTGCATACAAAATCTTCTCATTCTGATTCAGCTTGAGGCGCTGAAAGTGAACCAGTGGAGTTTTTGATTCCGCTGTTAAGGGCAGTTTATACAGATGGGTATCAACATAAGGATTTTCGTATTCAGTTTTTTTACCGGCAGCACGAAAGTTACGCCATAGAACAAGAATAAGAATCACTAAGAAAAAAAGGAAAACGTAAAAGGCTCTGCCAAGACTGCGGCCACTCTGTCTTTTTACGGAACGAGGCAGGCGTTCTTGGTCCGGATCTTCACTGGATTTTTCAGATTTATCTTTTTTATCTGATGCAGGAGAAATTTTCTTTTCTTTTTTTGATGGACGACCAGGATTTGCAGAAGCGTCGTATGCAGTTTCACCGCCGGAATAATTAAATGGAAGAGAAACTCCACCCGTATTATAAGAAGGCTCAAGCAAAAGAATAAAGGCTACGATTGCAATGTAGAGAAGAGAGCCGGCTCCTGTAATTATGATTTTCCGCTTTTTCTTCCAGGCCGTCATAAACCACATAAGGGCAAGACCAAGGGGAATAAGGACGATGCTGCAAAAACAAATTATTGTAATGATTGAAAGGACTTTATCTCTTTGCATTCGAAATCAACTCCAAATGTATACTTTAAATTATCTGTATTCATTATATCAGAGGGAGTGCCGAAAAGCACGGATTTTTTGCGAGTGCCGGAGTGCTCTGAGGTTTCCGAAGTCACTGAAGTTGTCGGAGCAGACACCACTGGCGGCAGCAGAAGGATTTTGTCGGCAAAACGGGCCGCTAAGTTGATATCGTGGACAGCCGCGAGAATACCGAGATTCTTTTTGTGAGCGGTGTCGCGGAGCAATTGCATCAGGTGCGGTTCGTAAACATAGTCGAGGTTTGCAGCCGGTTCGTCCAGAAGAAGGAAGACCGGAGTTTGTGCCAGGGCACGGGCAAGGCGGATTTTCTGAAACTCACCGCCCGAAAGTTCGTGGATATGACGGTTTGAAAAATCAGAAAGACCGAGTTCCCTCAAAACTTCGTCTACCACTTCGTAATCCGCCGGGGCATAGTTCGCAGGGCCGGCCCCAAAAATGCCACGCTTCGTATAAGCATAGCGCCCCTGAAGCACGTAGTCGTGCACAAGGAAGTTCCACTCCGAGTATTCGTTTTGCTGCATGAAAGCAATAAGTCGGGCAAGTTCGTGACGAGGTGGTTTCGATACACGCCGCTTCGCGTCGCACTCAACCACCATAATTTCCGAAGCACCGGTGGTTGAGTGATGCAAAGCATCGTATCGAAACCACCCGACTTGCCCAGATGCTTTAAGGCCCGCATCTGCCACTCCGGCCATCACACTCAGCAAAGTTGATTTACCGGCGCCGTTGGGTCCGCAGAGACAGACAAAGTCGCTCTGCTGTAAGCTAAAGCTAACACCAGATAAAACTATTTTATCGCCGTAAGAAGCAGAAAGGTTTTGTATTTTCAATTCACTCATTTCCGCCTCCCAAGACAAAGTGCCAGGAAGAATGGCACACCTAAAATCGAAGTAATGATTCCTGCAGGAAGTTCGCCCGGTGCAATTACAACTCGGGCAAAGGTATCTGAAAGCAAAAGAAGTGTCGCTCCAAAAATCATACTGAAAGGAAGGAGGGTGCGGGCACGAGGACCGAGAAATTTTCTTACGATGTGAGGAGCGATGAGCCCTACAAAACCAATGGTTCCGCCAGCACATACTGCACAGCTCACAGCAAGAGAGCCACACAAAAGCACCAGCACACGCAGACGGTCAACTTCAACGCCGAGAGCAGCCGCAGATTTTTCACCGCCTGTAAGAAGTTCCAGCGGACCGGAAATACAGAACATCAGAACCAGCGAAAGCAGGGCCGGCACTGCTATAAAAATCAGTTCATTCCAGCCGCGCCCATTAAAGCTTCCAAGTATCCAGGTGTAAATTGAATGAAGCTCTTTGTTGCAGGTGAGAAGGAGCATAGAACTGACGCTTGAGTAAAGCGTACCAAGTGCCGTACCGCAAAGCAGCAGCATGACAGAAGAAGCCTTGCCGCTGCGGCTGAAAGCCAGAGAAGTAACAAGCACGCCCGCCCCCAGAGCACCCGCAAAAGCGCAAAGATTTACTGGCGAAATAAAGGCACCAACTCCACCGCGGCCGGTCAAAGCCATCACCCCAGGCACAATACTTGCAATTACAGCCCCCAGAGTCGCCCCGGAAGAGATTCCCATAATACCAGGCTCTGCCAGAGGGTTACGGAAAAAGAGTTGGAAAACAGCCCCGCTTCCGCCGAGCAAAAGGCCAGTAATAAAAACAAGCAGCACTCGCGGGAGGCGCAGCTGCCATAAGATGATATTTTCGAATTTATCTCCCTGCCCGAAAACTGCCGCAAGACTCACCTTTTCTGCACCGAGAGCCAGGGCGAGAATCACTGAAATTATCAGGAGAATAGGAGATATGATTTTCCAGAAAATATCACGTTTCATTTATTTCAGCAAAGCAGAAAGTTCCAGAACAACATCCGCAACGCGAGGACCCGGTCTTGTGTAGACATTATCATCAACTACAAAAACACGGTCGCCTTTTACTGCCGGAATATCAGCCCAGCCGTTACGAAGGCCAACTGCATCTGCCGCCATGCCGGTACTTGCCGGAATTAGAATTACTGTAGGCTGACGGGAAATAATGGATTCCTCGCTAACCATAGGATAAGCATCAGGTAAATCAGCAAAAATATTTTCGCCACCGGCAGCCTTGATTACATCATTAATAAAAGAAGAGGCACCCGCAGACATATAAGGAGCGTTCCAGACTTCCCAGTAAACCTTTACGGCCGCGCCGGATTTTGCACCGCCCTTATGAGCCGAAGCCTCAGCCTTCTTCAGTTTTTTCTCCATGCCGTCTACAACTTTTGCGGCTTCCTTTTCATGGCCGGTAATTTTTCCAACCTCAAGAATCTCTGTCTCCACAGAAGCAATTGAATCGCCCTTAGAAATGTAATAGGCAATTCCGTTGGCTTCCAGAGTCGCAATCAAAAAGTTGTGCATACCTTCAGTGATGTAAACCAGATCCGGCTTAAAAGACATGATTGTTTCAAGGCTCAGAGTTTTTCCGTCAAAGCCGCCGACTATAGGCTTAGCCTTTGCAGCCTCAGGAAAATCTGTAAACTCACTTACAGCAGAAACCTGGTCACCGGCACCAATCGTAAAAAGTATTTCAGCCGCACTAGGCGACAGGGCTACAATTGATTTTGGATATCCGTTCGCTACGGCCTTAGGCTTTCGGGCATAGATAGCAGAAGCAAGCAGCAGAAATGCAAAGAAAACAGATAAGTATTTCTTATTCATTATTTATTACAGCCCCACTCTTTGTAGTAAGCATCCAACTGAGTTTTAATCTCATCAGTAATAACCGACTTGTCGCCGTTTGTATAAAGAGCTTCCACAACATCGCTCATAGAAACAATTGCGCGAGCCGGGAAGCCGTACTTTTCTGTAATCACGTCGAGGGCAGCCTTGTCGCTGTCCGGAGCACGTTCCTCGCGGTTAAGGCTTACAATCTCACCAACAATCTTGATTGCGCCAGGCTGAGTCTCCAGCGCCTTGATTTTCGGATAAACCTCTTCAATAGATTTTCCGCTGGTTGTTACATCTTCGATAATTACAACGCGGTCGCCGTCCTTAATCTTGTAGCCCAGAATTGCGCCCTTATCTGCACCGTGGTCCTTTTCTTCCTTGCGGTCGCAGCAGTATTTAATTTCCTTTCCGTAAAGTTCGCTGTAGGCAACGGCAGTCACAACTGCCAGAGGAATGCCCTTGTAAGCCGGACCAAAGAAAACGTCGATGTCATCGCCAAAGTTGTCGTGAATTGCCTGCGCATAATATTTTCCAAGCTGAGCAAGCTGCCCGCCGGTCACATAAGCCCCCGCATTCATAAAAAAGGGCGACTGTCTTCCACTCTTGAGCGTGAACGACCCGAACTTAAGCACCTCGCAGCGCACCATAAAATCAATAAATTCTTTCTTGTAATTTTCCATAAACTTGATTATATAAAAAAAAGATTTCCAATTCTAGGTTGACGAATCATACTTTTGGTATTATTATTTTACTCGAATAAATCCGACTCGGTTTCAACCGAGTAAAAAAAAGACAAGGAAGTTATATGATTAAAGAAGATCTATTTTTAGGAAGAAAAGAAAATATCAAAACAATCTCAAATTTCTTTAAATCAGACAAAGATGCGGCAGCCCTTATTTATGGACGGCGTCGTGTTGGCAAAACAGAACTGATAAAGCACTGTCTAAAAGAAACAAAAACAACTTCCATTTATTATGAGTGTAAGGAAACTTCTGAAAATAATAATGTAAAATCTCTTTCCGAAATTATCGCAGATACTTTTGGTCTGCCGCCCTTAGCTTTTGATACCTTTGAATCAACTCTATCATTTCTCTATAAAAAAGCTTCAGAAAAAGAATTAATTGTTGTGATTGATGAATATCCCTATATTCGGAAAGTAGTAGAGGGATTAGACAGCATTATTCAGTCTTTTATCGACAATAACAAGTCCACTTCCAGATTAAAATTGATTTTATGTGGCTCTTATGTAGAGACCATGAAGTCTTTACTTTCTGAAAATAATCCTCTTTTTGGCCGTTTTGATCTGGTTATGAATCTTAAGGCTATGGATTATTATGAATCCGCTCTCTTCTATAAAGATTTCAATGACGAAGATAAGGTACGTTTGTATTCTGTTTTTGGGGGAATTCCTTATTACAACAGGCGCATTGATTCATCAAAGACTGTAAAACAGAATATAATTGATTTGATTGCAAGCTCTGGCAGCCGCTTTGAAAATGAAGTACAGATGCACCTGAAATCCGAAATCTCTAAAATGCAGAATGCATACGAGGTCTTTGAAGCTCTGTCAAAGGGCTTTGTTCGATTCAAGGACATTCTTTCACAATCGCAGGTTTCAAGTTCGCCTACTCTTGCAGATGTTCTTGATAAGTTAATTAATATGGATGTTGTTCTAAAAGAATCACCTATTAACGATGAAAATAATAAGAAAAAAGCTGGCTATTATATTTCGGACCAGCTGACTTTATTTTATTTCAAATACATTTACAGAAATCTTTCAAGGCTTGCCGTAATGGATTCGGAAGCTTTTTATGACAAATTTATTGAACCAGATTTTGAAGAACATTATGTGCCACAGGCTTTTGAACAGATCTGCAGACAATTTTTAACCCTTAAAAATCGTTCCGGTGAATTAACTGATTCTTTTGAAAAAATCGGGAAATACTGGTATGACGATCCGGTAAATCACAAAAACGGTGAATTTGATGTAGTCACCGAAAATGAAGGCCGCTATATTTTCTACGAAGCAAAATTCCGCGAAGGAAAATTAGACACAAACCTTATCTGGAACGAAATCCAACAGGTAAATAATACGGGTTTAGTTTGCAGTAAATACGGCTTCTTCTCTAAATCTGGTTATAAAGCAATTGATGAGTCACATAAAAAACAATTGATTCTTTATAAGCTTGAAGATTTATACAGGTGATTGATATGAGTGCAACATTTTTATTTCCAGATAAATCAGACTTCTCGCCGGATATGAAAGAAACTGCCCGCTACTTGGGTTACAGCAGATTTGTTTCGCCGGATCAGGATGTTTCGGAGCTATTAGAAAAGGCTGCTAGCGAGATGGCGGAGGTGATGAAGGTTCAGGCTGTTTTTGAAGTGTTTGATTTGTCGGTGGTTGAGTGCCGCGATAGCGGTGTATCGAAACCACCTTATGAGCCGACAGATCAGGTGGTTTCGATACGTCCTTCGGACTACTCAACCACCCTGTCTTTTGCGGATGTTACACTGCACTCTCGGGACCTGGGCAGAAACCTTAGCGGCTGTTCTCAGGTTGCCCTGCTCGCCGCAACTATCGGACCGCAGGTAGACACACTCATCCGTCGCTACTCTTCGCTCGACCCGGTGTATGCCAGTATCTTACAGGCGACCGGAGCAATGTTTATAGAAGAACTTGTTGATTTAGTAAATGCTGAAATAAAAAAAATAGCCGCAGCACAGGGACTGAAAACGAAGCCTCGTTACAGTCCGGGCTACGGCGATGTACCTCTGCAAGTGCAGAAGGATTTTTTCCGGCTGCTGCCCTGTACCCGCATAGGACTTACCCTTATGGATACACTGATTATGGCGCCGGAAAAGTCGGTTACGGCATTTGTAGGAATCGGTGGTTGAGTAGCCCGAAGGGCGTATCGAAACCACCTTATGAGCCGACATCTGCGGTGGTTTCGATACACTCGCTTCGCGAGCACTCAACCACCGTATTTGCAGTCTATTTCAAACAGCTGCGATCCAGGCGATCAAAGCCGTCAGTAAGCTGGCGGGCAATTTCAACCAGCTTAGCCAGATCACCTTTTCTTGCCCCTTCAATATTGAGCGGCATAACCGGGTCGTGAAGAGACAATCTCAAGAGCATCCAGCCCTGAACACTTTCACTCTTAAAGCTGATTCTAACACCTTCGAAAGATTCAGGCATTTCGTATTCTGCTTCGATTGCGCGGCGCTTGAATTCTGCGAGCACGCTCTGACCGTAAGTCTTAAAATCATCACCAGAAATCTTAAAGCGGTACTCGCCCTCTTCAACAAGCGGAGGAAGCTTTTCAATAAGGCTGTCGAGCTTCTTTCCCTGGCTAGCTGCCTGAGCAAGAGCAATCACAAGCTTAACTGCAAGGAAGGCACCATCATCAAGGAAGTAATTATCCTTCAAAGCGCCGTGGCCAGAAGTCTCCATAGCAAGAGGTGCAACAATACCCTTTGCATTCAATTCCTTCTGCTTGTTAATTACGTTCTTGTAACCTCGCATGTAGCAGAGGTGCTTAAGACCAAGCACGTCCTGCAGGAAGTAAGTAAGGCGGTCTGATGTAACACTGTCTGTAATAATAGTAGAACCCGGATATTCAGGAGCAAGAATGGCTGCTATCATTGCGATGATAGAGTCGCGGTTGATTTCACTGCCGTCGCTGAGAACAGCAGACATACGGTCAACGTCGGTATCAAAAATCAAACCGAGGTCGGCCTTGTTGTTAAGCACAGCCGAGCGGATTGCTTCCATTGCCTGTTTATTTTCCGGATTAGGAATGTGGTTAGGAAACATACCATCCGGCTCAAGGAACTGGCTGCCAGTAGTGTCGGCTCCAAGAGGCTGCAAAATCTTATCAACAAAAAATCCTGAGGCACCGTTTCCGCTGTCAACTACGATATGAAGACCAGCGAGAGGCTTATCTCCCTTACCAAGATCTTTAAGACCATCAGCAATCTTTCCCTTGAGATAATCAGCATAAATTGAAAGAAGGTCGATTTTTTCGATATAAGCATTTACGGTAGCAGGATTCAGCATACCGGCAAGATTCAGAATTTCAGTAATATCTTCGTGCTCAAGACCGCCATCAGCATCAAAAAACTTAATGCCATTACGGTTGAAAGGAAGATGGCTGGCAGTAATCATTGCTGAGCCGTTGAAATTTGTTTCCGGGAAAACAATAGACATAAACATTGCAGGAGTAGTTGCCATACCGCAGTCAACAACAGTAGCACCTGCACTAATCATTCCGGCAATCAAAGCATCTGCAAGGGCAGGACCCGTAACACGTGAGTCACGGCCAACACCAATATGAAGGGCTGTAGAATCAACATCCAGCTTTTTAGCAAGCCAGCTTACATAAGCACAGCCAATCTGCTTTGCAATCTGTGGAGTAAGATTTACATTCTCACCTTCCACACCCTCTATAGCAACACCACGGATATCGCTTCCGTTCTGCAATTTCATTAAATCCATATTATCCGTCCTTAATAAATCGTTTTATTCAATTATATTCTGATAGACCGAAAACAACAAGACATACTTTCCGTATTGATTTTTACTTTACGAAAATTTTCCTATTCACAGACAGTATTATCAATGTATAATTGATAATATGAACAAGGTTTTATTAACTCCGGCAAAATGTGCTTTGGATATGGGAGACGGCAGCGAACGCGGTCTTTATGTGAATCAGGATTATATTCTGCAGAAGCTTGGAAAAGTTCATCGCGGAATCAGTCTTATGTATACCTACTACCCTAATGATAAGGAATGGCCAACCCGTGCCTGCGAAATTGATTTAGGTCGTGAATCTGCAGGTGCATGGGATTCGCCTTACGAAAATTATTTTCCTTATCGCGGTGGCCGCGAAGGCAATCGCGATGGTGAGCCTTTTAATTTTATGAAGGAAATTCGCCGCCATGGAATGGATGTTGTTCTTACAATCACAATTGATCCTCACCTGAAGGAAGAAGATATCATTCTGCTTGCAAAGGATCTGCGACCTTATGGCCGTCTTCTCCTTCGCGTAAATCATGAATGTACCGGAGACTGGTTCTGCTATACCCGCCGTGCGACCTATCAGGAAATTGCAGATTTCTTTGTTATGACCTGCCGCGTTATGCATAAATATGCTCCAAACGTAAAGATGATTTTATGTGCCGGCATGTGGCAGAAGTCTACCGGTAAGCTTGAGATGGAAGATATTTTCCTTGAGGCCCACAAGGCTGCCGATATCTGGTCGGGAGACAATTATCTTTCCCTTCACTGGGGCTGGCCTAACGATGTTGTTTCGAAAGAGACTGCAAACTATGCCCGCTACAGCGTTGCCGAGGTTTACGAAAAATGCAAGATGACGCTGAAGAGGTTGCGCAAAATCACAGGCCAGGACAAGCCTATGGTTTTGAGTGAACTTAATGCCGATGGTGATGTTGCGGGTCCTTATGTTCAGTCAAATATGATGAAGCAGTTTATGGATATGCTGCAGAAAGACAAAGAACACTGGCTCAGCGCCTTTACCTTCTACCAGTTTAGAGATGACGGCCGCCTGGGCATGGAAATTACAGACCCTAACAACAGCGAAGTTGGAATTGAACAGCCGGTTATGGCCATGTATAAAAAACAGCTTCATAAGCCTTTCTTTAGCCAGAAGATTGTAAAAGCTGAAAAGGCAGACATCGACTTGCCTGCTACTTTGCGCTGGGGTGGTTCTGAAGATTCAGAGGGAATTGAAGTACCGGTTAAATTAAACAGAAGCCCTGTTCAATTTGAACTTCATTTTGACAAGGAGCTTGAAGCTCTTAATATGATGATTGAGTTTGAAGGCTGGTGGTTTTATAAAGCACCGGGCACAAAGGTTGTTGATTTGATGTCGTATTTTTATGAAAACAAAAATGCAATTAAAAAGCCTGGAACCTTTAAACTGCATTACTTCCTGCCGCCAGCTGATGGTATGAATAAACCAAAAAACGGTGACCCTTACGAAGCAAAGGACGGAGACTGGCTTTACAACTACTATGCTGTATTACCAGCACTGCCGGAAATTAAAATTGAAGAAGTTCCGGTATGCCGGGGAATTACACACTTAAAATAATTATTGTCATTCCCTAACCGAGTTTGCTTCGCAAACGTCGCAGGCTTGACCGGGGAATCCAGGCATCTCAGACCTTTCTAGATTATCGGGTCAAGCCCGATAATGACATTATTTCATTCACCAGTATCTCTGCGGCTTTTTTATGTGTTACTGCAGAAGGATGCCAGTCTGCGCCGATTCCATCTGATTCAAGCTGCTGGGTAAAAAGTACAGCCTTTGCTTTTACAGCAGGAAAATCCTTTTTGAAAAGTTCTACTGCTTCCTTTACAGAGTCGTTCAGTGCCTCGCCCATAATTCCAAGGCAGCAGCAGATTGCGGCATCAGGGCTGCGGCGGTGAACTGCCTCAATCAGATGACGAAGCTGGACCGTATATTCCAGGCGGCGTTCTTCCATTCCGCGTACCCAGCTGATGTCATTTGTACCAAGATGAATTACTACAATATCAGGCTGATATCGCGAAGCATCCCAAACCTCTGGTTCAATTCCCAGTCTGAGCGAAAGTGATTTATCTGTATAAGGCCAGTTTGCCTGCATAAGCCAGTGGGTATCCGGCAGCATAATAGTTTCCGGGTCTACGTAATTAGAAATCAAACCGATGCCGCTCCAGCTGCAGAGCTGAACCTGAGCCCCAAGCGACTTAGCAGTAAGAAAAGCGTAGGCTTTGTCGGGGCGTTCCTGGGCAGTTGTAAAAGTATCTTTTTCCCAGACACCTTCTATACCGTAACCACAGGTAATGCTGTCTCCAATGAACTCGAGTTTGAGCTGGTGGTTGAGTTTGTCGAAACCACCATTCGAAGCCAGCTCAGTCTCAAGCACTCCGTCTATCTCAAGACTCTTAAAACCCGCATAGCCAAAGGCACATTCACTGAATTTCATAACGCGCACTGTCACAGTTTTTTCAACCGGTGAATCAAAAAGCACAATATGATTTTCACGCTGGCTTAAAGTAATGCGCTGGTTTGGTTCTTCTGGAATTGCCCCAATACTGGTATCAGATCCATCAGTTACAAAAATACCAAGCACACCCTTGTTAGCCTGATCCCAGGAATCAGGGTCGCTCAAAATTACAGCCTCAGCCTTTTTACCCTTCATAACAAAGCAGAAGCCGCTTGCAGAGTAATCAAAATATCTAACGCCCTCATAATCCAGAAAGCGTCCACTCCAAATAATATCGTCTTTATTAATATTCATAGTTTACTCTCCAAATGGATTGCTTCGCTTCGCTCGCAATGACGTCATTGCGAGGAACGTAGTGACGTGGCAATCCATTACTTCTTTAATCTGAATACCTTAGAACCGCGTCTCGAATCCCAGAGCTTGCGGCGTTCTGCTGGAATTGAATCAATTGAATCTTCTTCAAAGCCCAGCTTTTCGAACCAGTCGGCAGTCTGTGTCGTCATGATAAAGATTGACTGAGCACCGCCTTCGCCCGCCTGATCAATCAGCGTGTCTATCATCTTTGGGCCGATTCCCATGTGGGCGTAATTTTCATCAACTGCAACGGCCGCAATTTCTGCCTGGCCGTCATCATAAAAATGCAGGGCTGCACAGGCATGAACTCCACCATCAAGCTCGTAGACAATATAATCTTCCAGCCTTGCAGCAACCTCTTCTTCTGTTCGAGACAAAAGCTTTCCGCTTTCTACAAAAGGCTTCATAATCGCAAGCACAGAAGGAATATCTGTCTGCTCCATTGCCCGAACCTTGCCATAGCTGCCGGTATAAATCATTGTACCGGAACCAAGTCCACTGAAAATTTCACAGGGAAGAACACCATCAGAATCACCATTCAAAATATGAACACGGGTAACCCCTGCCCTGCAGGCTTCCTGAGCAGCCTTCAAAACATTTTTAATATCTCCATCAGCTTCGGCATTTTTTTCAAGAAAGAGGTCTACTTCTTCCAGATTCATTGCGGGAATATTTCCACTTTCAGAAAGTGCAAAGCCATCCGGAATAATATATTTTCCGGCAACAATTTCTTCCTTGAACATCATAAAGAAAAGTTTGTCTGCCTTGAGGTTCATCGCAACCTGTTTTGCAAGCAGCATAGAAGAAATATTGTAAGGGTGACCAGCCGCATTCCAGCCTATGCAAGGGAAGATTGGAATAAAGCCATCGTTCAAAACTGTGCGGATTGCTTCTGTTTCCAGCCTGTCTATTTCTCCGGCAGTTCCAAAATCAAAACCACCAAGCACGCCTTTGCCACGGGCGCGAACCCAGTTACCGATTACCGCTGTAATATTATTTGCGGCAAGGCTTGTCATTACTGTGTTTGAAACATCGAAGGCAGCCATTTTGATAAGAGGCATTGCATCAGAAGATGTAACACGGAAGGTATCGTGGTAGGTCCATTTGATTTTTGCATTATTCAGTACTTCGTCTATTCGGCGGCGGGCACCAGGAATCAATACAACCTTGAGGCCAGCCTGATGCAGCATAGCAATATCGCGGATGTGCGAAGAGAAAAGCGGAGAGCTGATAGTTTTATCATCAAGATAAATTACTAAAAGAGCATTCTTAAATTTCTGAAGATAGCGGATTACGTCGCGAACGTTTTCTGCCTTTTTTGATGTAGTCATAAATCCTATTATAGCAGACTTTCTACTTGCGTGTGAATTGACTCATAAAGTTCCAGGCATGTTCACAGGTATGCTCGCGGCAGTCGTGGCCCTGGCCGCTTATACTTGCAAAAACACTGAGAATGCGGCCGTCTGTAGAACGGAACTTCTGCATGGTAAGGGTTGCATCTCGGCTTTCGTCATAAGAAGTTTCCACTTCGTCGCCATTAATTCCCCAGATTTTGTTTTCCCATTTATCTTTGTTCTCAAGCTTTACTTCTTCCTCGTAACGGTCTGCCAGTTCGGCATTGTTTAAGAGAAGCGTGTAGGCCATGCGGTCCAGACATTTCTGGGCCTGGAAAGGCAGTTCCGGGAGAGGGGTTACCTCGCCGCCGGCATAGAAAACCGGAACCGGCACAGTTGTATTGATTCCCTTCTCTACTTTGTTTCCATAAACATTGCAGCCAACATCGAAGGTTGCATCCATTGGAGCCGCTGCAGCCAAAACTTCCGGATATTCCTGAATCATATCCCAGGTTTTGCAGCCGCCCATTGAAAAGCCTGTTGCATAAATGCGAGTGCTGTCAATCGGGTATTTTTTCTTTAAGATTTCCAGAAGCTCGACCATCTCTGTTGCGGTTGAGTTCAGGTGATTTTCAATTGTAACAAGCAGGAAGTTGTGTCTGTGGCAGATTTTTGCCCAGCCCGCCATTGTCGCAAAGAAGAAGCAGGAATCGCCGCCTCCGTGGAAGCCAAGCACAAGCGGCACTCCGCCTGCGGCCTTTTCGGCATTTGTGGCATTTTCAGCCTCGCTTTCAAAAAGCCCCTTGTTATAAAAAGCAAAGTATCCGATTTTATGACTTGCACTTCCTTTGTCATCGCCGCAATTATCCGGAGAAGTTTTTACTTCTGCGATTCCAGGTTCAATTACAAGACCGTCTTTTTCCAAATCCGGGTCAATCTGCAGAGGGCCGTTCATGCGGCGGAACTGACGGGCAAAGGAATAATAATCAGAAAGAAATTCCTGGGCAGACGGAGCCGAATCGCGCTTCAAAAAATACTTGCAGCGGCTTTCAAAAAGTTCGTTGGCCTCTGCGCTGTTTCCATAAGAGATTACAGGAATATCATCCGCGCCAACTTCGGGAGCCACAGACAGACCTGTTAAAACGCAGGTCGCCGGAGCCAGATCGGAACGCCCCCAGAGCCCGTCACCTTCAAAATGATGAAGACAATTTTCCGCAATATAATCGGCACCAGTACCAAAGCCGCAGAGCAGAATTCTAAAAATGGCCCCGCGGATAAAATATCCGTCTATAGCATGGCGAAAAACATTGTTTGCAATTACAACGCCGTCTTTATGATACTGATGTATTTTTGAGTTTGAAATGATTTCAGAAAGAATGTCGGGAGCAGCAGAAGCCCAGTCACAAGGCTGCCCGCTTCCTTCCGAAAGAGGAGAAATAAAAACTACGCTGGAATCAAAATCTGCAGCAAGCTTTTCAAAACCATGCTGTCGGGCAAAGGCAACCTGCTCAGCTTCATCAAGAGCCTTTTCCGCAAAGACCAGAAGATAAGGCGCATTAAAACCATAGTTCAAAATATCGCCCTGCAGCGGCGACTTTGGCACATAAACCCTCGCCTCAAACTTTTCGTAAGTATTTTTCCAGAAAGCCCCATCAGAAGTTGTAGTAACCAGCGGCATTTTTTCCATTTTCATTTTTGAAATCTCCTTTTGCTCAAGTATATCACAAAAACAAAAATTTACAAAAAGTGCCGGAAGCCAGCTACTTCATCTGGGCGGTTTCGAGGCAGGTTCCGGATGTAGATTCTACCGCGTAGCCGAGGATTGGGTTTGCAGTGCCGTTTCCGTAGATGTTACCGTTGAGTGTTGTGCTTGTATTATCAGCCGAGGTCTTTCCGCTTGCTCCACCTGTAACAGTAAATCGAGAGTCTTTACTTGATACTATCGTTCCACCCTGCTTCCACAAACAAATATTCATCTTGTCGTAATAATTTGTTGTAAGCGTCTTTGGACTAGGGACAAGAGAAATTTCCCAATTACCGGTAAACAAATCTTCGCCATCAGATGTTCCAGTTCCCTGAGCTGTATAATCAATACTACCACTGGAAGGAACAACAAGTTTTGCAACAGAAGGAAGACGTGCAGTACCATTAAAGTAACTGATATAAGGAATCACATTACCAGCGGCATCTTTACCTGTATCAAGAGTAATTCGCTCTCCTGTAATTGTAAAGGAATCTACCTGTACAGAATTTGACGCTTCACTGTAACCTGCATTAACAGATGGCAGATATGCATAGCGCAGACTTCCATCTACATAGGCTGCAATATGAACGCCACCTTCAGAATCAAGCTTAACAGTACAATGTTCTCCACCTTCGCTAAAGATAACTTTATTTCCTTTCCAACCGCCTCCATAGTTTACACCATTTACAGTTACTTCAGGTCCGTTATCTTTTCCACTGGTTGGATTATCATTATATGCGTAACGACAGTTTTTACCGTCATACCATACTGCAACTACAGTATCACTAGAAGCAGCTGTTCCAGCCTTGGCATCTATTGCGACGTATTTGTAAGCTGTATAACCAGTGTCATACGAACTATAAACAATAGCTTTTGGTAATTCTTCTGATTCGTAAGTTGCTGGTTCACCATTAGAATATGGCCAGTAATAATTTGGCTGCTGATAGAATTTATACTTATAACCATCAATGACTGTACCAACCTTATTACTGTCACTACCTTCACTAATAGATGAATCTGCTAATTTTACTTTTTCATAAACAATATAATTTTCATCAGGATCAAGCTTTCGTAATGGATTATCTTTAACTTTTACAGATTTATCATGCCCATGATAAGTTGTGCTTGGAACCATTGTCATGTATCCTTTCGCTGGGTTTGACTCTGTTGTATAATAGATAAGTCCATCATCTTGTATGATCCATCTAAATTTATCATTCTGAATCCAATTATATTTTTCTCCAACAGTAAACCTGGTTTTTAAATCTTCCTGGAGACTACCCAATATAGTTGCATCCATTGTAAATTCTGCGATTGTATAACCTTTATCTTTTACATCAGTTAATGATCCATCAGCGTTAAGTTTTGAGTTACGATAATCTGTCATCTTAAACAAATCTACACCATCACTATCTTTTTTCTGAAGATTAACTTTTTGAGTTCCTTCAAGAGGTGTAAAATGATCTTCACCCTGCTGTGTATCAATTCCAGCAATAAGACTAAAGTTACTTGTATATGCTTCCATATATGAACCAGCATCGCCATTCTGCTTATATCCAGAATTATCTACAAAATCATTTTTATTACCTTTCTTGTCCTTTGGGACCTCGCTGCTATATCTGAAACGTATCTGTTTTTGAACACTATCGTAATATGCAAGATAAACAGCTGTTTTTGCAGAAGTACCAGTTCCATGAACTGTTGCAGCTATTGATGGAGAATAAAATCTATTTTCTGTAAGAGCACCATCTTCTGTTTCAATAAAACTACCATTTGCTAATACCTTGTGACGGATTGTAGCGTAAGTAGTTCCATTAAACATTTCAGCAGTAGGAGTAACAGTTATATACGGAACTGCAATAGCTTCAAGGCGTATTGCATTGGCTCCATTATAATTTCCATTCTGTGTATCAATTCCACTTCCGCCCCATTTATTGTAGAAATATGTGAATCTACCGGCATGATGTGAACTTGGATTTGTATCCAAACCAGTAGCTGTTGCATGAACATATCCTAAAGTATCGTAACCCATACTTATATTACTATATGTTGCATAATTTCTTTGCCATGTAGTATATGAATCAGAACCATAGGCCATTGAAATATGAGCCGGTCCACTTACAAAAGTTAGACCAATCTGGCCTGTTATAGGATTAACTTGCATAACAGGCTCACGCAGCTCACCACTCATCGGCTTAGCCGCATCACTGTCAAATTCCCATATATCGATTACAACATCATCAGTAAGAAGGTTGTTACTAGTACGGTTTGGCATGCGGTTATAAGCATATGTATTCTTTATATCATAAGAACTATCTTCTGTAATTTCTGTGGTTTCAGTCTTATATGAACCGCAGGCATTATTGTTATTCAGATTATTCAAGGTCTGAATGTCATTTACGGTTATCGAAACCTCTCCTGAAGTTGTAATAAGGCTTACAGGAAGTTCTGCATTTCCCTCAGAATTCAGAGTAAGACTTGTATCTCCGTATTTTGGTGATACTGAAGAATTACCCAAATTAAAGCCCTTCAGGATAACTGATTCATTACTGCGAACAATATAATGTCCAAGAGTTGTACGACTATATGCACTCTTTATACTACTCTTAAGAGATTTAGAAAGTTCCGTGTCAATTTCCGTAATATATGGAACAACATCTACCCTATAGAAGGCGGTCTGATTTCCTTCTCCAGCTGCTGTAGAATTGCTTCCAACGGTATTTTTATTGCCGCCATCAGCACCTCGTGCATCTGTAACTTCAACTTTAATTTCACGATCAGTATTTACTACATTTGAAATTTTTGAAGTATCTACTGTATAAACCCAGATTACAGAGTGACCAGTTTGTGTTGAACCTTCTGTATCGGTAATAGAAAGACTAAAGTCATCTGTATTTGCATCATATGACCAGCCGTTATTTCCTCCTGTTCTGTTTTCAGGAGTAAAGGTTGCTGTTACACTATTTCCATCAAAACTAACCTTAATCGTCTTTAACAAGGTTTCATCAGAAGCGTCACCTTCTATTTTTATTTTACCAGAAACCTTAGGGTCTAAGTCAAAGACTTCGCTTCCACTGGCTGTAAAGATTGTATTACCCTGAGCATTCTTTACTTCTTTCAAATCCGATTCAAGTTCTATATGACCATTAGATGGATTATTATCTGCAAGGCTGTTATTTGTTCGACTATTCCAATAGAATGGTTTTATAAAGCCCTCAGGCGGAGTGTTATCGATAATATCTTGTACAAAGCTTGCATTTAACAAACTCCACTGGGTATCTGAACCAACAACACATTCTTCGGTGGAATCCCAGAAGCTGAATGAATACAGGTTCACTCCGGAATTATCACCATTCTTTTCGCCATTAGTCCATCCAATATGAGTAAGATCATCATTTGCCGCATTGGACAGAATAATTGCACCTATTTTGTTCTCTGTGTTAGAGGCAGTAAGTGTTGCTGCACTACCACCTGTTGTTGAAACAATAGTAGAAGTTTCTTCTTGAGATGTCAGCAGCTTTTTAAGAGTAGCCGTACCTGCTATAGTACCGTTTGCCGCAGTTGTCGGCGCCTCTGCAGACTCACCGACATGCTTGTCATACCTATAATAAATATTTCCGGTTCCACCAACAAATTCAGGAATTACAACCAGACCATTTTTTGCTGTCCAGTATTTGCCATGGATATCTCTTGTATCAAGATTCCAGACATCTTTTCCAGAACTTGTATTTCTATCTTCATTTGCATAATGTGTAACAAACTCAGAATCAAGAGCATATTTACCATCATTGTTCAAATCGGTTCCAAGTTTTACACTTGTAATACGCGGTGGATTATTGCTTACCTGTGTCTTTGTATAACCATGGCGTACATTACCCGCCTTATCAAAAACAACGCAGTGTATTTCAATAGGTCCATCTGGTATATACTTAGAATTAATAGTTGCATCCCAGGTATAGTTTGAACCAGTCTTTGTAAATGATTCCAGCATTTCATCGCCATCATCATTTTTTAGCTGTCCATTTTTTTCACTTTCGCCATTACTATCTACAACCATAGCGTAAATAAATTCAACTTCTTTAAAGCTAATATCACAGTTTGGAGTAAATGTGATTGTTCCAGTTGTATCACGAGCTTCTACGTTATCAATAAGACGGTAGATTCCTCCAATCTTAACAAGTCCGCCTCTGCGTATATTTTTATTTCCCTTTATTTCTTCAGATTGTATTGTTACCAGATTACTACGACTAACTTCTGAAGCTGCAAGATACAAAGCCGGGAGTCCGTCTGCATTTATGTAAACCGCCTTATTAACAGGATTTGAAGAAGTATTAATAGAGGTTCGGTTACTCAGATTATCTGCACCATGACCTTCCATAGGATTATAAACACGAGGATTTCCACCTGCAGAATCCGTACGCTTAAAGTAGAAGGCCAGTTTATCAAAACCAGAACCACCTTCGGTAATTCTTCCCGCAAGAGTAAAGTTTCCACCATTAGAATTCTGAATATAGTTATTTGTAGAAGCAAGAGAAAGTTCTACTCCAGAAGTACCATAAGCATTCTTATAAAGTTTTATTAAACTTCCATCTGCATTCTTGTCGGTGAAATCTGGTGCATCTTTATCAATATTAATTGTTACTGGAGACCTGTTTGTTGCCGGTGTTCCATTAGTAGCATCTTCAACATACAATTGAATACTCCATACATTATTATTTAATGGAATAGGAATTGCAAAACTGTATTTTTTATCATCTGTGATACCAGAAGCTCTGCATGCAATAAGAGTATTACCAGCTGCACCAACTTCAAAGTTCAATGTAGAAGAACCTGTTGTTTTAATCTTTTTGATTGCACCTGAGCTAACTTCTACATCTCCGATAAGATACCACTTACCGTCTGACTCGTCTCCCTTAATGAACATTTCAGATGTATAATTCTGTTCACCAATAGCTGTAATAGTATTAAGATTTGAAGCCGTTATTTCAGTTTCATTGCTGAATTTTTTAAGCTTAATTCCAGAAAAGTTTGGTACATCATTATTTATTGAAAGATGAAGAATCTGTTTTGTCCAGGCACTATGAAGCATAGGTTTGCCTGCATCTTCTTTTTCAGAATCATTTTCTATAGATACAGCACGAACATTCAAGGTTTTTCCATCTGTCTCATAATTCAAATCAGACATTCCGGTTACACTCATTGTGTAGTACCAGCTCTTTGTTCCTGTAGCACGAATACCCTTTTCCTGAACTCCATTAGTAACAAGTCCTGGAATATCCACAACTTCTTCTTCCTTGTAGGCACCTGCTACAATAGAATTATCAAAACTTCCGTCTCCAGTAGTATCAAACTGAAGATAAACAGAGCCAATTCCATCATCATCATTAGCCATACCAGTAATAGTAATCGTTCCACCAACAACTACATAAGTTGGATTAAGACTGCCTTCTGGTTTATCGTGCTTTGGATAAGTAAACTCAACAGTTGGTCGGTCTGCATTCGGATTATAGGTAATTGCATTATCTGTAACGTAACCGATGTTTCCTACTTTGTCTTCAAGACGGAACCATACCGGAATATCATAGAGTCCACTGCCTTCTTCTGTTTCAAAGCCTTTATAATCAGCAGAAACATCATAAGTTGTTTCGTTATATCCTATATCTGTACCAAGATTTGTAAATTCAATTTCCCAAGAAGAATTACCCGGTGTTGTTGGAGTAAGCCAGTTTTCTGCAGCTATTGTTGTAATTGAGTTCTGATTAATTCTGAAAGTTTCTGCTTCTGAATGTGTTGGAATATAATACTTAACTCCGTAGCCGGCAATGTTTCCATCCTGATCCTGATCAAAAAGAATTCCAGAACCATCATCATTATCATCTACACCACCACGCAAATTTACAACTCCAACCTGTGGGGCACCCTTTGCAGGTCTAACATTTGAAATTCTGGACGGAGCAGTATTATCAACTATTATAGTTCTTGTAATAGTTCCAATATTACCAACAGCATCTACTACATTTACCTTAAAATCATGGAGAGCTGTAGTATCCATAATAAGTGGTCCAAGATAGTAAACATAATTATCACCTTCATTGCTGCTTGCAATCTGTTTTACCTTAAGACCTTCATTAGCTGCATTTCTATAACTGATTGTAATTGGAGAAGTATCCAATGTTACCTGAGATTCTGCAGCCCCAGTAAGAGGCATCATTCCTGTACCTTCGGTAACCAGAACCTTTGCATAAAGAACATTGTAATTTCCGCCAAATGCAATTTTACTTTCCTCAGACCATTCAACAGAACCATTCTCATCATCAAGTTGAATTTCCTGAGCAGTTTTTGGACTGCCACTAGTTACAGTTTCATAGCGAGCCAGCAAAAGTTTTGTAACTACAGGAGGATTTGTATCGTACTTAAAAGTTACACCTTTAGTATTATCAAGCTTTTGATCCGCATCTTTATAGAAAATATAAGGACGTTTCAGCTGATCTGTTTCGATCGTAGAGAAAATTGTTCCTGAACCATCCTGTACTGCAAAATACCAGGTTGTTTCACCATCATCTTCGGTTGAATCAATAGACCAGGAATTTCCATCGACATGAATTTCTTCCCAACCCTTATTGTCACTTGCAGTTGGTGATTCTGTTGGAGCCCCAGTAGGATTTGCCGCAGATTTATTTTTCTGTGCAGACCAATACCAGAACTTAAGAACAGAACCATCATCATCCTTTATAGAACCAAAAACATTATTTGTTTTTAAGGTCGATTCCTGAGAATCTGTTTTCTCCAGAATCTGTGAAAGATTAATTATTGGACGATCGCTGTTCTGGTCAACAGTTACTTTAATAGGCTCCGCATAACCAATATTACCAGCCATATCACTTGCTGCAACCGTAATGCTTATTGTATGCCCCTGTACTGATTCAGGCAGAAGTGTTGTATCTATATCTTTAAAATTCCAGCTGGTAGTTTCATTTGTATTATAATCTTCTAACTTGGTCCAACCGGCATTATTACCGCTTCCTTCAGAAGTTAAAGCTTCTTCTGTTGTATTATCTGCAGGTTTTAAAACCTCTCCCAATTTATAATAAATACCATTAATTGTCTGAATCTGATTCGTATCGCTGGCAATACCAGAAATATCTATTTTCTTGTTTACAGAAACTCCAGTAGCATCAGCCTTACAAGGTGTACGAATTTCTACAACAGGAGATCTTTTATCTACAGTTACAGTAGCAATTGTAACTGTCTGTGAGTTACCGGTTCCTGCCTTATCTTTTATTGTTGCATATACACTTACGTTACCAGAATTTACATCTGCAAACACAGAAGGTTTAATTTCAAGATGCCAGTTTCCCTGGGTTCCTTTTCTATCAGGATCATCTGTTGCTTCAAATTGTATAGTTCCAAATTCTGTTCCATTAAGATCTGTTTCTTTTGTAATGCTTTTTCCATTTACATTTACAGTAATAGAATCCACACCGGCAGCATTATCACTTGCAGTTCCAAATATAACAAGATTATGTGCAAGAGTGCTGTTTACATACTGGTTATTTGAGAACTGTTCATCTGGAGTTATCTCAGGGTTTTCAGTATCATTGTTCATCTGGTAAGATTTATAAACAACATCATCTATCTTAAAGCAATCAAGTGCAGAATTACCGACATTATCAACAACAACTAACGAAAGATAGTTTGTAGTATTATTAAAGCCTCCTATTGTTGCTTCAAAATTACTTTCTATTTCTTTATTATCTGTAGTACCACCTTCAAGATTTTTAGAAACAATATATGTTTTCGGATTTTCAAGCGGAGCAAAATATCCATCTGCTTTTATTTTTCCATCTTTACCATCAGAATCATAATTTAATGCAAAATTTGCAAGTTGCTCTGCAGTTGGTCCATTATTTGACTCATTCTCATTTTCTGGAGTAAAGACTTTATAGTAAATAAGCTTTACACCACTACCACTACCACTGTCGGCTGGTAAATCATGCAAAGTCTCTTCTGTAGGGTTCTCTGGATCATCATGTTTTTTTGTATCATCAAAATTACCGCGGATTTTAATTGTATTTGCATTTCCAAAAGAGTCTTTTGAATATTTATTACCTGCACCATCATTACCATCGCCAATGCGGAAGAACAAATCTTTGCCTTTTGCATCTATTTCGTGTCTTCTTGCAGGTGGAGTTATATCAAAAATAACAGTTAATTCTTCTGAAGTCTGGTTACCGGCAACATCGGTTGCTGTAATAGTTGCAAGTACTCTACGTTCAGAGAGGGTTGAAAAATTTATTCCAGGAAATTTAAAACGGGCATCAGTCTTCTGCTGAGAAGTGAGTCCCGGAATCATTAATTCTACTTTTTCAATTCCAGTCTCATCTGTTGCAATACCGCTAATTTCACAAGTTTTGCCATTATTATTTTTTACATAATAGGTAATTTTTGTAACATCATTATCATCAGCATCTTTAATAATTTCTTCTTTTACATATGAATTTGTAAAATTAATGTTAGATATACTAGGAAGTTCATTATCATAACGAATTATTACATTTGCCTCGGTAGAAATAACATCAGCCCCACCAGAAGAATTTTTGAGATGATATTTTAAGCGTCCAGGGAAACCTTTCTGTTTAAGTTCGTTACATGGAATTGTATCTGTAAACTGCCAGACAGGCTCACCATCTACAATTGTTTGACTTGCTATTGACGCTGTATTTACTTTTACGGCTTCTGTTTCATTACCAGTTTTTCTATATACATCAAAAGGTCCCTGACCTGTTCTCCAGGTTAGAGTTACAGTAAGATTTTCATGTCCAGGAATATTCCATGCATCAGAGACACCAGTAGCATTTAAATATTTTGATACATAATCAGGGCTAGATTGACCAGAAAGTTCAATAATATCTCCGCTGGAAACAAGTTTAAATGCATAGATTCCATCAGAAACAATCTTACCTTTTTCTGCCCCCTGGCTGTCGTTTCCAACAACTTCTATACGATAATAGCTTCCCACACTTAATCCGGCATAATTGTTCTTATCCAGAACTTTTACAGACTTAAATTTATAAGTATCACCGGATTGAACAATAATTGCCTGATTTGTAAGAGGAATAGTATCTACATATGCTTCTACTTTTTGAGCACCTGGTTCAAAAAGACATATAGGCTGCTTTGGATTTCCCGCACTATCGGTTTCTATTATTACACCATTTTCATCACATTCGTATAAATAGACACCAACAGTTGCAGATAATATAGGAAATTTATCGAGACCTGGAGTTACTTCTACTTCAATCTGGCTGTTACCAGCAGTAAGCTGATATTCAGGATTATCAAGAGTCTTTTCTTCATTCAACGCATTACGCGAAGTAACAACAAAATGCGGATTATTAGCCGGGTTCAAAGAAAACTGACTTTTATTAACTGCCTTTTGAGACAACTGCTGTACAACCGCAGCAGGAGCAGCAGTTCTTCCGCTTCCATCAGTAAGGCTACCATTTAAAATATGATATAAATCAGTAATTTTATAACTTGAAAGAATATCGGTCATTTCCGAATTCATATAGTAAGAATCCGTAGAATTACCTTTTCTATCTTCGTCTGTCTGACCACTTCCATCTGCCGGATATCGTTGTGCGCTATCATAAATAGTAATAGTACAATATCTTTTTTCTGTATGATCTCTTTCATCTGGTAAAATAATACCATTAGCATCTGTATGTCCATAAATAGCAGAATAAGCATTAGATTCATTAGCATTAAAGATTGCTACATCCTGCTCAATAGTTAACGGGACATTAGTTAATTGTATAGTTTTAATTGGAGTTGAACTTGATGATGTTTCATAAATATTTACTTCAATAAGACTTACATCATTGTCATCAGCAGCTTTACCTTCCAAAGTGAAAGTTTGTCCATAACTGTCAAAGCTTCCATTTTCTACTGCTTTAGTACTTGGTCTGGAAAGCAACATCACCGGCGGAGTATTATCAATAGTAAAAGTTCGGGCCATGGTTGTGGTGTGGCCGCCGTTGTCGCTTATGGAAACGAGGGCTTCGTAGGTGCCGTCTAAAAGAGATTCTTCAAGAGGATTAATGGAAACGGACCAGGTTCCGTTCTTTTCGCCTTCGCTCACAGAGCCGGTAAAAGGATAAGACTGGCCGTTATCCAGGCGGGTCATCGACACATTTACCTCAGAAATCGAGCCATCATCCGTCCAGCTACCAGAAATCACAAATGCATCGCGGATAATTGCATCTGCAGGCGGCATCCCAATTTCCAGCGCAGGCGCCTCGGTATCAACCGCCGAGCCCAGACCTATCTCGCAGGAAAGAGTGAAAAGAATAATTATAGATAATAAACAAACACCAAGTTTCTTCATTGTTGTACTCCCAATTTGTCACCGTATATCCGGCAACCTTTGTCCCGATCGACAATTTAAGAAACTTTATTAAATAGATATTATGATTCAACTTCTATTATCGGTTTGCGCAGATATTATCTTTAATAAGTTGTTATAAGTAAAGCCTTAGGCCAATTTTTGCCCGAAAATAGGTAAATTTGCCGATAATTCCAGATTTTTTTCTGAAAAAGTGCCAGAAATGAACAAAGTGAGTCTATTTATATAGTGTGAGAATTTTACATGCCGGCCGGCCGGTATTTTAAAGTTCTCGACAAAAATAAATAGGAGACACATATGGCATTTTGGAACAGGAAGTATAAGGATTCTGTTTTTACAGATTTATTCGGAAGTGACAAGACAGGAAAGGAAAACTTTCTTGCCCTCTACAATGCTCTTTCAGGAAATGATTTTCAACTGAAAGATGTTTCGCTTGAACGCAAAGTTATTGAACAGTCTCTTTATAAGACATTCAATAATGATGTCAGCTGGGAAATTAATGGTAAACTCATCGTACTCGTAGAACATCAATCTACAGTAAATGGAAATATGCCTTTCAGATGTCTGGAATATGTAACCAGGATTTATGAAGGTATCGTTCCGGTTAAAAATCGATATGCAGAAAAGGTGTATAAGATACCTAATCCAGATTTCTATGTTGTCTACATGGGTAATAAAGAACAACCGCTGGAGAAAGAACTGAGACTGTCTGATGCATTTTATACAAAGGACAGCAGTAAACTCGAGCTTGTGGTAAAAGTAAAAAACTGCTCAGATTCAAAATTGTTGCCCTTAGCAAAAACTTGTGATATTCTTAGAGAGTATTGCCGGTTCATAGAAATTGTTGAACTGAATTTTAACAAATGGCATCCTAGAAGATCTTTCCAGAAAGCAATTGAACAGGCAATGGAAGAAGGAATCTTAGTAGATTATCTTGATCGAAAATCTAGGGAGGTCATTAACATGCTCTGCGCACAATACAGTTACAAAATGGATATTGCCGTAAAGAAGGAAGAAGCCTTTCAAGATGGATTAACGGAAGGTATTTCTCAAGGTGCACAACAGCAAGCCGTTGAATCTGCCCGTAGTTTCTATGCTAACGGAGCCTCTATAGAACTCATCGCAAAATCTCTGCACATGACCGAAGATCAGGTTCGCGAGATAGTGAACGAGCCATCTGCAGTAAAGGCTTAATTATACCGACATTAACACTAACTAACGTTCGTTAATTAGTATCATGTTACTCCGTATAAAACTTCTTTTTTTCTACCTGAGTAAGTTCTGAGATTTTTTTACCCTGTGATTTTGCATAGGCTAAAAGACCACGGTAATCCATTGTGCCTTTTATTTCACTAAAAGGAATTGGTTTAGGAGTATTTAAAAGGCTTTCCTTATATCTTGTCATCTGTCCATTCATAAGTGTAAACCTCCATTATTTTTTTTGCATGTTCCTCATCAATCAAGAAATGAACCGGAATTAACAAGTTGATTCGTATCCGTCAAATCTAACCTTATTTAGCTAGTTCCATCCATTCGCCGCGGAACTGGAAGGGTGTAATTTCGATGTTCCATGGCAGGAGTTTTTTCCAGTCTTCTTCGGTTTCAGCATATGGTGCTTTTTCAAACAGACAACGCAGATAATCTTCCGGAG
>Ga0247608_10001596_pt1 | contig 30800 bp, 25 predicted proteins | sample 176DNAGHGlowgp2_FD_193490 | JGI IMG/M metagenome (GOLD analysis project Ga0247608, IMG submission 193490) | Sheep rumen microbial communities from Palmerston North, Manawatu-Wanganui, New Zealand - 1766 DNA GHGlow gp2 | ecosystem: Host-associated > Mammals > Digestive system > Stomach > Rumen ...
AACGTGCCTTGCTTCAGGTGTTCCCATGTTCTCGATGAAGCCTTCGGGAACGATGATGCCGGCGATCGCGTCGCCGTCTTCGACGAGGCGTACGACCTTATTCTCCGAGCTTACCTGATTGATGTCTATCGTGTGCTTGACGCTGTCCATCTTCTGCACGAGCCCGATGCCGAGCTGATTATAGGATTCGTCGTCGGGCACATAGCATGCGACCGATACGATGCTGTCCGTGTTGTTCTCGAAAAGGAACTCCGACGCATACATGACGAGCGCGAGCATCGCTATGCCGAGTGCCAGGAAATAACACAGCACATAGGGAAGGAAAAGCAATACTCTCTTGCAGTATGCCTTGATCATCCAAGGGCCTCCGCAGGAGAGATGCCTGAAGGAAGGAGCGTTGATACGCCGTTCTTCAGGAGATATATTTTCGAGCAATGCTTAAACATCTCTTCGCTGTGGCTCGCGATAAAGACTGTTCCGCCCTTGGCTCTGAAGGAATCAATGAACTTGATGATGTCGTTCTTGGCAGGGATGTCGAGTGCTGCCAGAGGCTCGTCGAGGAGCAGGATGTCTGGCTTGCTCAAAAGGACGGAAGCTATGGCAAGGCGCTTTTTCATGCCGCCTGACATGCGCTTTACCTTAAGGTCGATAAAGTCATTTACTTTGAGGATCGAGAGCTCAGTCTCCGTGAGAGCCTTCATGATCTCGGCCTTGCTCAAGGGAGTCCACATCTTGAGGTTGTCCATGGCGGAAAGCTCGTCGATGAGGGCGTTCTCCTGTGTGACGAAGCCTGCCTTGCCTTCGACCCTGATGGTGCCGGAATGGGTCTTCCTAAGGCCTGCTATTGCCGAGAGTAGAGTAGATTTGCCTGAACCGTTGAGACCCAGAAGGCCTACAACTTCGCCCTTCTGAGCTGTTATGGTGACGTCGGTCAGGACGGTTTTCTTATACTTGAGCGAGACTTTCTCGACAGTTACGATTGAATCAGCCATATATCCCTAGCACTCCTTATCAGATAGAGTGATTATAGCATAGAGGTAAAAACGTCCGGATGAGACCTGTCACTTTGAGTGGACTGAGATGAACTCTTCGATCTCGTCGGGGGAGATCGCCTGGCCTAAGAAGAGTCCCTGGAATCTGTCGCAGCCGCTTCCCGCAAGGATCTCGAACTGGTCTTCCTGGCCGACACCGGTGGCAGTGACCGTGATGTCGATGTCGTGCATGAGAGTTATCGCGGAACGCGTAAGGATGCGCACCGTAGGATCGGTCGCAAGGTCAGATGTGAAGTTGCCGTCGAGCTTTAAGACTGATACGGGGAGCAGCGGGATCGCATTGAATGACGAATACCCTCTGCCGAAATTATCCAGTGCCATCTTGACGCCCGTCGTAGCGAGCTCCTCTATAGTCATCCTGATATCCGCAAGGCTCGAGATGAGGCTATCTTCCTGAAGGTCAAGGATGAGGTTCTTAACGTTGCAGTCAGTGTAGGAGACGATATTCTGGAATCCCTGGATGAAGTCCGGCTCGCGGAGCTGGTAATTCGAGATGTTGATGTTCATCGTGAGATTGGGATCGATCTTGTTGATATAGGCGAGAGTGCCAAGTGAGTTTTCCAGAGAGAAGCTTCCGACGCGGCGCATGTAGCCTGCATTCTCCGACGCTGCAAGGAATACCTGGGGCGGGATTGAGACGCCGTTCTTCTCGAATCTTAAGAAAGCTTCGAAGCCCGTGAGCTTCCTGTCTGCCGTGAAGCAGGGCTGGTATGCCATATGGAGGCTTCCGTCTGTCATCGCGCGCTCGAAAACAGCGATGATCTCATCTTTGCTCTTGCCCTTGAAGATCTCTTCGCCCGGGAGCGGCTCTGTGTCCGTGTCATCTTCAGGAGCGCCTGCCGCAACGGATGCAGCCTTGCTCATGCGCTCTTCTGCAATGGCGATAAGTTCGCCGCCGTGACGTGAATCTGAAGGGTAATGCGAAGTGCCGTAAAAGATCGATGCGTTCATCGAATCAATTCCCGCAGCAAAGGCTCTGCCGGCTTCCTTTACGAGTTTGTCGGCATACTTTTTCTCCGCTTCGGGCGTGAGACTTCTCCTGAAGAGGATAACGAAGTCGGCATCGTCGATCCTTGCCACCATGTCCGTAGGATCGGCAGCTTCACGGAGACGGTGCGCCATGCTCTGTATGAAGAGGTCCATTGATTTATGTCCGATGGATCTTGTTATTACGTCGAAATGATCCAATGCCAGATAGATAACCGTAAACGGACGGCAGACCTGATCGGGATTGTCGCTCTCGCGCATATTGGAGATGTCTTCTCTTATGAGCTTATAAGCGCGCTCCGTGATCGCGTCACGTCCGGGGAGCGTTGTCAACGGGTCGATGGATGAATTGAGGTTCCTTCCGATGGCTTCGCTCAATCCCTGATTGCTGCCCATTGCCTCGTAGTTGACGATGAGGCTCGTACGGGAGAACATCTGGTCTTCGAGTTCTTTGCGGATAGCCTTGCCGCGCTCGTCGCGCTTGGCATCTTCTATGCCTTTGATCTTAGCAGCGAGCTTTATGACGTAGTACTGCAGGATCATGTTGATGACCATGGTAACGAATGTCATTGCGAGAAGGATCGGAGCTGATTCATTCTGCATCATGACGTATTCATATGTGTAGATCATGAACTGGACGAAGTTAAGAGTATATGCGATATAGAATCCGAACTTGCCTTCGAAAACATTCATGGCAAAAGACAGGAACATCAAAGCGACTCCGACGAAGATCCTGGTCGCATGTATTCCGGAGAAGATCTGGAGAGCGATAAGACCGATAAAGAGGATTACGCTCACGAAAACGACTGCGACATAGACCGCATCGTTCTGGATAAACATTCTGCCACTGTTCTTTCTCATATGCCTTATTATGCTACGTATATAGTGTGGATTGTGTTACATGCATTTTAAATAAATATTAATTCTCAAGGATTACCGGAATTACCGCTGATGTCTTCTGCCAGAAGGTCATTGATCAGTTCGCCTGCCAGGATGATGCCGCATGAGGCGGGAACGAAAGAGATCGTGCCGGGCTTTCTGCCTTCTTCGGGAGGGATGGGGGTCTCGGGCGAATAAACGACCTTTAAGTGATTGATGCCCTTTTTCCTTAGCTCCCTGCGCATGACTTTTGCGAGCGGACAGTACTCGGTTTTGGAGATGTCGGCGGCCTTGAAAGCGGAAGGATCGAGCTTGCCTCCGGCACCCATCGCGCTTATGACCGGAGTGCCGCATTCTTTGGCTCGGCAGATTATATCGATCTTCGCGGCTACAGTGTCGATGCAGTCAGCGATGTAATCGTATTCATAGAAATTGAATTCTCCGGCGGTCTCGGGAAGGTAGAAGAGCTGCTTCGTAATGACTTCGCAGTCAGGATTGATGTCGAGGATGCGCTCCCTGCAGACGTCGACCTTATACTTTCCGACGGTTGAATGAAGTGCCAGGATCTGGCGGTTGATGTTGGTGATGTCGACCTTGTCGGAATCGACCAGGGTGATATGTCCGATGCCGGCTCTCGCAAGGCATTCGGCAGTGTATCCGCCGACGCCGCCCACGCCGAAGAGCAGGACTTTTGCGTTTGCCAGACGGTTTACTTTTTCTTGACCAATAAGAAGTACTTCTCTTTCGAATCCGGAATCCATATTAAGATCGCCCCCAAATGTAATCGCCGTGCATATTTTATATTATGCACACGGCAATTAGCAATTTGATTTGATTTATTTCATTGATATAATTTAACTGCAACATTTCCTCCGTTTCGTCTGTATTCAGGGTGAAAGCGGAGATGACACCGAAGGAATAAATGGAATTTACTTACGAAGCCAATCTGCCGCTTTTGCGAAGGCTCGCCATTCTGCTTATGGCGTTCTCGGATTCGGATGACAGCAATCTCGAAGAACAGTTCGAGATCATCAACGCATCCGAAGAAGACCTCTATGACAAAGAGGCCTCAGAGAATGACAGGAAGAGTGACGAGGAGATAGAAAAGGAAGCGGAAGAGATTTTAAGCACGATAGGTAATTCGATCCTTCGTCTTGCAATCTCTTACCTTCACAACATTGAGGACGCGGAGGATATCTTACAGGAGACGATGATCAAGTTCGTAACCGTGAGACCTGTTTTCGAGAGCGAAGCACACAGGAAAGCATGGCTCATGAGAGTTGCATCGAATCTTGCAAAGAACCGCATAGACTACAACCGTGTACGCGACACGCTGGAGCTCAACGAAGAGATCGCCGGCGAAGTACAGGAGGACCTGGATAAGGGCGATGAATACAAAGCCATCTGGGACGCGGTAAGGGCTCTGCCTGTCCATCAGCGTGAAGCAATACACCTTTTCTATCAGGAAGGATATTCGACAGCCGAGATCGCACAGATCACGGGAAGGCGCGAAGCAACGGTACGCTCAGATCTGAAGCGTGCCAGAGACAGACTGAGAGAGATGCTGAAGGAGGCAAATGATTTTGAATAAGTATAACGAAATCATGAGCAATGTAACTGTAGATCCTGAGATGAAGTCCAGGATCATGAGTGCTGTCTCCAAAGCTATCAAGGATCAGGACGGAGGCGCTGCAGTTACAGACCTCACAGATATAAGATCAGAAGATATTCCGGAAACAGATAATGAGCCGGATGATTCCGGTGAGCCCGTCAGAAAGAAGGCGCGCAGGATACCTGTTGCGCTCATCACTTCGATCGCTGCAGGTCTTATCGTTGTCATCGGAGCGGTTTTATTCATTGGTGCTTATCTGACAAAGGCTAAAGCCGCAGGAACTCAGGTAAAAGAGCATAACAGCGAAGTTGCCATGGTCAACGATCAGATAGATTCAGTGATCGGGGCCAACGACGGAGATGTCTATGAGGCAACGACGACAGTCGCTGATCTGAATGGCGCTGCTGCGGATACGGAAGCTGAAACACCGGAGGATAAAGCTCCCGGCAAGAATCCGGCCCTTAACATTGACAACAAGAATTATGCGGTATCTTCCGGTACCTATAACCTGAACCCGAACAGCACCACCAGGCTTCCGGGAGATAAGGAAGACGTGGATTACAGCCAGGGCATCGGCAACGAGCGCATCGATAAGATAAGCAGGAAGATCCCGTTCGATCTTGAGAGCACAGGCTCAGGCAAATATGCTGACGGAAGCACCAAGGAAGTATTCTTCGGCGAGGGCGGAGAAAAGCTGATAATCGTCACCGCATCCGAGGAAGCTGACGTACTTAAGAAGGTATTCCCTTCCAATAAGAGCGTAGCAGTTGCCGGAACAACTCCCGGAGGATTAGCTGCAGAGCTCTATTATGTGCCTTTCGGCAATGTCCCGAAGCTCGGAAAGAACGAGACCACCGACAAGGTCAATGCGGCAGTCTTCAAGAAGAACGGATTTAAGTATCTCATAGTATTCTCTGACACAGTCACGCCCGATGTGCTCTATGGTCTGATCGACGTGCTGTAAGGTTCGAAAAGTTCAAATCGGTCAAACAGGGCTGTCCCGGCTTGGACAGCCTTGTTTTTATATGCAAAAGAACATATTTAAAGGCTTATTTTTATTGACTTTTTATGAGAACACGTGTGTTACAATTAACATATCACGTTGATCGGGTTTCATGCCCGAGGAAAGGATACGAAAAATGTTTTGTCCTAATTGCGGAAAAGAGAATCCCGATGGTGTAGCTTTTTGTGGTGGATGCGGTATGTCACTCGCAGCAGCTGCAACTGAAGCAGCACCCGTAGCCGAAGCGGCTCCTGCAGCTGAAGCAGCTCCCGAGGCAGCTCCTGAAGCTCCCGCAGCTGAAGCAGCAACTGCTGCACCTGATGCAGCTCCTGTAGCTCCTGCTGCAAACGAAGCTCCTGCAGCTCAGCCCAAGGAACCTTCTTCAATGCTTCCTTTCGGCCAGCATTTCAAGAATATCATCAAGGCTGCTACTCATCCTCTTACAGGTCCTGCTGAGATCGCTCCCGAGTATGAGAAGATCGGCAACGCGATCATCCTTGCTGCTATCGTAGTCGTAATTATCAGTGTAGTCGGTGCATGCATTGACATACCTTTATATTTGATCCGTCTTGCAAGATATAAGTCTGAATTAAGCAGCAGAACTTTCAGAGAACTTTACGGCGCAGGCGAGATCGCTCTCCAGATCATTAAATACAGCGTTTTCCCGTTCATTTATTATGCCGCACGTACTTTCGGTATGGCAGGTGTCTTCACGCTTGCAGGCATTATCCTCAAGGAGAAGGCGTCTTTCCCCAGACTTCTTGCCATCGCTTCTTTGGCAGTAGCTCCCGCATATATCGTAAGTGATGTTCTGGTTCCTATCTTCAACCTCATTCCTTATGTAAGATTCGGATCTATCTTCTCAGTAGCAGCTTATGCTTATTACCTCATAATGCTCTTCGAAGGCATGCGTGCCGAGACGAAGATCAAAGGCAACAAGTATGCATTCGTCTTCGTAATCTGTATTACGATCGTCGGATATGTTGCAGGCTTCTTCTAAGTCTTAGAGAACAAATAAGTATTCACGCGGCGGAAGGCATAAGGCTTTCCGCCGTTTTTATTGTCTGCAGCGCTGTTTTTTCACCGCTATATATCGCAGACGCTAAAAAATTTGATATAATTCAATTTGGGCGCGACGTAGCACGCGTACGCTTGGAATGAGGGTAGGGATTAGATAATGGCAGAAATCAACATTACTCCGGTCTCTTTAAAGTGCAAAGTCTGTGGCGGTGACATAGTCAACGACTATATCAACGGTACTTCATACTGCGCAAACTGCGGGAACAGATGGTCTATTGCAGACCTCTATCCTGACTATGCGAAGTACCAGAGGATAATCGCGAATATCACCAAAGCAAACGACATTGTCGAGAGTGAGAACAAGGCTGCTTCAGCAAACGAAGCCAAGCTTCTCTACAAGACGTGTGTTATCGAATGCACGAAGTTTAATGATCCGATCTCTTCAGATCTTATAAGGATCTGTGAAGAAGGACAGAAGAAAGCAGACCTTCTTGCAGTCTACGCCAAGGGCAAAGGTTATTTCGACAAGGGCTCTTACAACAGCGCTCTTTCGACATTGACTAAGGTCAAGGGCTTCAGAAATGCCGATGCCATGATCGAGATCTGCAAAGAGGAGATCGAGAAAAAGCGCAAGAGGGATATCCCTTGGGATATCGTATTCAGCTTGCCGCTTCCGGCAGCCGTAGGATTATTCTTCCGCGAAGTCTGCCACTGGCCGTGGGCTGTATGCATCCTGCTGTTTCTTTTAGGTTCAGCGGGATTGGGATATGTTCTCTACAGAGGCGGCGTGATAGAGATCATAATCAAGATACTGTCGTTCCTAGCTGCAGGACCGGTCATCGTTTTCTCCATCCTGGAATATGCATTCCATTTGCCGACCTGGATCTCGGTAATAGCCGCAATAGGAGCACCGATCGCGCTGTTCATTCTTTTCGCGTTAACAACAGAACAATTATCGGCATTTACGAATAAAAAGAATTAAGAAAGGGAGATTGCAGAAATGGTTGAAGCTATTAGTGTAATCAAGTACGAAGGCAGTAATGAAGTCCTCGCACACAAGCACGAGAAAGAAGACTTTACGATCGGCTCCCAGCTGATCGTCCATGAGTCCCAGGAAGCTTTATTCTTCCGTGACGGTAAGATCTTCGATCAGTTCAAGGCAGGCAGACACACGCTTGTTACGAACAACATCCCCAAGGTTCGTGACTACATGAAGCTTGGTACAGGCGGCATCAATGTTTTCCACTGCGAAGTCTACTTCATCAACATGGTTACCCAGATGGGTATCAGATGGGGCACAGACAGCAAGGTAAGACTTTTCGATCCCGCATCCGGACTCCACGTTGAGATCGGCGCATCCGGTAACTTCAACATGAGAGTTACTGATCCGGCCAAGCTGATCTTAAAGCTCGTCGGCACCACTGACGGTCTCCTTCAGAGCGACGTTACAGGCGAAGGCAAGTCCTACGGCACAGGCATGTTCAAGGCCCTGATCATCAACAAGGTCAAGGCAAACCTTGCCCGCATCATCAAGGAAGAGAACCTCAACATCCTTGAGATCGACGCATACCTCGACGTATTGTCCTCCAAGCTCATGCTCGATATCAACGATACTCTGGACGAATACGGTCTCACGATGCCTGAGTTCTACGTAACCTCCATCGTCACACCCGACGACGATCCGAACTTCGTACGTCTTAAGCAGCAGTTTGCCGACAAGACTCTGAAGGTCCGTGAAGAGGAAGTCAGAAAGGCTGAGGCAGAAGCTGCACAGCAGAGAAAGATCGTCGAAGCCCAGACAGAAGCACAGCTCAAGGCAGTAAGCGCTCAGGGTGAAGCTGACGCTCTCCGAATCAAGGCTCAGGCTGAAGCAGACGCATACAGAATGCAGGCTCAGGCAGAGGCTCAGGAGATGCAGATGAAGGGCTACACATACAGAGACGAGACAGCACGTCAGGTCGGCCTCGAAGCAATGCAGAACGGCATCACCGGCGGTTCCGGCGGCGGCGCAGGCGGCGGTATCGGCGATGTTGCTTCCCTCGGTGTTACTTTGGGTGCAATGGGCGGCGTCATCAACATGACAAGAGACGCCATGGCACCCATCATGGGCGAGTCCCAGAAGGTCGGCGAAGGCTTCGGCAACGTAGTCGCCGGCGGCGTTTCCGGTGCTACAGCACCTGCTCCCGGCTCAGTTCCTGTTGCTCCCGCACCGGTAGCTCCTGTTGCTGGCGGCGCACCTGCGGCACCTGTTGCTCCGGCTGCTCCTGCTCCTGTTCAGGCTGCACCCGCAGCTGATGCACCTTGGAACTGCCCTAACTGCGGCAAGGCCGGGATCACTTCAAGATTCTGCCCAGACTGCGGCACGGCAAGACCGTTCTGATCTGAATTTACAGTTGATTTTTAAGAGGCTGTCCGACGGGCAGCCTTTTTTAGTGTTGTGACTGAAATTAGTCACAATTTGAATCACAAAAACCTTGTCGACAAAAAAGCAGACACTTCAAAGACGTTTTTGTCTACAATTTTGTCTATAAGGGCTACAAGTGCCTTTGTAGACGATTTTGCATACGGAATTAGCAAATAGTGTCTACATTTCCGTCTACAAGTGCCTTTGTAGACGATTTTGCAGACGGAATCAGCAAATAACGTCTACATTTCCGTCGACAGCAAAATTGTTTATTGATCTTTCTTTCCCGTGCGCGAAAAAGACACCTTCTCATCAGATCCCTTCAACACAACCCCCATCTTCAACGCGTTATGCGGGCAGGCATTGACGCAGTCGCCGCAGCGGATGCACTCGCAGCTGTTGGGGTTGACTGAAGGGTTGATGTTCATCTTGCATGCCTTGGCGCAGGCGTTGCAGCTGACGCACTTTGAAGTGTCGAGATGCATGCGGTAGAGGGAGATCCTGTTAAAGAACCCGTAGATCGCACCCAAAGGGCAGATGTACTTGCAGAATGGCCTGTAGATAATGAGGCTTGCGACAAGGAGCAGGCCGAGAATTACGAGCTTTAGTGAGAACAACGGTCCGAGCTGCCCTGCAACCTGTTTATCAGCTGCTGCAAGCCAGATGCCGGCAACTGTTCCTGACGGGCAGATGTACTTGCAGAAGAAAGGTGTGAGCTTGAAGCAGAAGGGGAGGAGCAGTACAAAGAGCCCCAGCACCACATATTTGAAATAGCGCAGATATCTGTCGAGCTTGAACTCGTTTTTCTTGAAGAAAGGGATCTTGTAGAGAAGATCCTGCAAAAAGCCGAAGGGGCATAAGAATCCGCATACCGCGCGGCCGATGAGGGCGCCGACAAATATAAGTATGCCAACTACATAGTAGGGCACCTTGAATTTGAGGCCGCTTAAGTAGCTTTGCAGAGAGCCGACGGGGCAGGCGCCGATGGCACCGGGACAGGAATAGCAGTTGAGACCCGGAACACAGACGGACTTTGCGGGGCCCTGATAGATCCTGCCTTCGAAGAACCCCTTGAAGTTTGCGTTCTGGAGCAGGGTTGCTGCCGCCTGGATAGAATGTCTAACCCATTTCTTAGCCAATTCCGACACACTCCATGCATATCTTTGCAGCTTTCGCGAAAACAGATTCAGGCTGCTTAAGGGCGATCCCCACAACGATGAGGATCACGCCTGCTGCGATCAATGAAACTGTGATGATGCGTTTGCGCATAGGGTTAGATGTTTTACAGATCAGAGATACTGCTTGATGATGGTTTCCCAGCCTTCGTAAGAGTTGGAGCCGACGATGCTTTCAGTGCCGTCATCCATCTTTATTATATGACCATTTCCGTCAACAAATACTGTCGTGGGGACATAGCCTGTATTGAACCTGGCGAACTCGTCGGTGTAGTTGAGGATCGGATAGGATATATTTTTGTCCTTTAAGATGCCTGCGACTTCGCTCTCCATGTGGGTCTCGGAATACACGCCGATTATCTGAAAGCCTTTGTCCTTATAGGCTTCGTAGAGGAGCTCGAGATCAGGCATCTCTTTGACGCAGGGACCGCACCAGGGCTCCCAGAAATTGATCATGGTGAGCTTATTGGATGCAAAGGCCGCCTCGGTCCATTCGTTGCCCAATCTGTCTGTTGTCCTGAATGTGAAATCAGGATCGAAATCTTCTCCTGTGACAACAGCCTCAGTGGATTTGCTCGCGGCAGTTGTTGTCCCGTTCGTGGTATTTAATGTCTCTTCAGACTTTGACGAACCGCATGATGCAAATGAGAGCACCATTGTCCCGCAAAGGATGAGTGATAAAAGCTTTTTCATGTATAGACTCCGATTTGTAATTACTACGGTTATTATAGCATCAGCAAAACCGCATATTGAGTGATAAATAAGTGAGTGCAACAATTGAGGCGGCGGATCTGTTTATAAGGCATAAAGCAAATTAAAAGGATAATAGGAGGCACATACAATGGAAATTTGCTCTAAAAAAGACATTAAGGTCATTACGGGGATCATGGCGGCATCGATGCTTTTGGGAGGATGCGCCGCAAATACTAAGCCCGGGATCAAGAATGATCCTAAGGCCAAGACCGAGATCAATCTTTCGAAAGTACCTGATACGGAATATGACAGGAACACAATGGATGAGCTTTACAGGGATTACTGTTTTGATCTTTTCAGTCAGACGGTAAAAGGTCAGGAAGGCGACGGCAACATAATGATATCTCCCGCGTCTGTCATGATGGCACTCGATATGGTCGCAGCAGGCGCAAAGGATGAATCGTTAAAGCAGCTTACGGACCTTTTCGCAAAGGGGCAGGGACCTCTTACACAGCAGGCTTATGCGGCTTCTTTGATGGATAAGATCAATGGTGCAAAGGATGTAGATTTTTCCTGCGCAAACGCTGTATGGAGCAACAAAAAGATCCTGGGAGACACGGTCAATCTCGAATATGTCGACTATATCCGGAAGACTTTCGACGCGGAATATACGTTATGCGATTTCAATAACAAGACACCGGACGAGATAAACAAGTGGGTCGATAAGCACACGAACCATATGATCGAGAAGATAATAGGTGAACTTGAAGATACGACCGTCATGGTCCTTGTAAATGCGGTTGCCTTTGAAGGCAAGTGGGAGAAGCCTTATGAGGAAAGCCAGGTCAATAACGGCATCTTTAAAAAACAGGGCGGCAAGCAGAACGCAGACTTCCTCTTCGGCGAGGAATCCGTATATTTCGAGAGCAATAAGGCAACCGGATTCATGAAAGATTACAAGGGCGGCAAGTACGCATTCCTCGCGATCCTTCCTGTTGACGACAAGATCAGTGCAAACGAGTTTGCCGCAAACTTTACTGCCGATGACTATGCTGAATTCATAAAGAGTGCCGAATACGGCTGCAAAGTCAGTACGATGTTTCCGGAATTCGAGTATGACTTTGACATAGTTCTTAACGATACGGTCAAGGATATGGGTTGCAAGGATATCTTCGATCCTAAGACAGCCGACCTGTCGGGAATTGCCGGGGAAAAGGGAGACATCTATGTTTCCAAGATCATCCACAAGACACATATCGAAGTCGACAGGGCAGGTACAAAGGCTGCGGCAGCAACTGCAGTATCGCTTGAAGTCGGAGCGGCGATGCCCGATGAGCAGGAATATAAAGTTGTAGAATGTGACAGACCTTTTGTTTATGCTGTAATAGATAAAGCATCAATGGCACCTGTATTCATCGGAACGGTAAATGAGGTCTGATGGGAACTGAGTTTTAGGGAGAATGCGAAAATGAAGATCTGCTCTAAAAAAGATATCAAAGTGCTGACAGGCATCATGGCGGCAACGATGCTCCTTGGAGGCTGCACCGGGAAAAAGCCTTCCGGGAAGCCTTTGAAAAATGACCCTTCGATCAAGGCGGAGATCAATTTCAGCGATGTAAAAAAGACTGACTATGACAAGGATCTGATGGATGCCGAATACAAGAGGTATTGCTTCGACCTGTTGAGCCAGACGATAAGGGATTACGGGAGTGACGGCAACGTCATGATATCGCCCGCATCGATCATGATGGCACTCGACATGGCTGCAGCAGGCGCCAAGGGAGAATCGTTAAGGCAGCTTACGGACCTTTTCGCAAAGGGACAGGGACCTCTTACACAGCAGGCTTATGCGGCTTCGCTCATGGATAAGATCAACGGTGCAAAGGATGTCGATTTTTCCTGCGCAAACGCGGTCTGGAACAACGCCATTCTGCTCGGTGACAAGGTGAACGCTGAATATGTCAGCTATATCCGTGAGACATTCCTTGCTGAATATACGGTAACGGAATTTAATGCCAAGACGACCGACGAGATCAATGATTGGATATATGACCATACCGATAAGAAAATACAGAAGATGTTAGACAGCCTTGACGCTGACACGGTCATGGTGCTCGTAAATGCGATCGCATTTGACGGTAAGTGGGAAGAACCTTATGAGAAGGACCACGTTAATGAGGGCGATTTCTTCTCCGCTGACGGGAATATACAGAAGGTGACATTCCTGAGTGATACATCAAATGTTTACTTCGAGTCGGATAAGGCCACGGGCTTTATGAAGAACTATAAGGGCGGGGAATACGCATTCCTTGCGATCCTTCCCAAAGACGATTCGGTCAGTGCAAATGAGTTTGCGAAAAGCTTCACATCAGAGGACTACAAAGCATTTACCGGCAGCAGGACCTCCCAATACAAGGTGTACTCCAAGATGCCAGAGTTCAAATCCGATTTCAAGCTCCTGATGAATGATACGGTCAATAATCTTGGTGCGGGAGTTATTTTCGAGCCCGGAAAAGCTGATTTCTCAGGTATCTCAGGCGCCCCCGGCGATATCTACGTATCAAAGATCATTCATCAGACCCACATCGAAGTCGATGCAAAGGGAACCAAGGCATCGGCTGCTACTGTAGTAACGATGACAAAGAATGCAGCGGTCGAAGACTTTTCCAATGACAAGTTCGTAATCTGTGACAGACCGTACGTTTACGCCATCGTCGATACCAAAACAATGGCTCCGGTCTTCATCGGAACCGTAAACAGGGTTTAATGCAAAAGTAATAGCACATATGGGACAACCACGCGAAAAAATGTAGTAAAAGTCAATCAATTTCCGACCTTCAACGGGTTATAATATGCGGAGTGTTTTTGCACTCCGCATTACTTTTTGGATGGAATTGGTTTTGGAAACGCAGGAAAACAAAAGCCTTATAAAAAAGATCCTTTATGTCGTCGTGACTTTGCTCCCGATGGCTATATACATGGTCGTCTATATGCCGACATTCTTCTGGGTTGAAGGTCTCGACCACGGCGGCAATTTCCATATCATCCACACCGCGATCGATGACATGATCCCCGTTATTGAAGTGTTCATCATCCCTTATGCACTCTGGCTTCCGTACCTTTGCGCCGGCATGATCGCCATCGCAATAAGGAGCCGCAAGATCTCCCGCAAGACTTCATACATGCTCATGACGGGCATGACTTTGTTCATAATCATTTCGCTTGTTTATCCCAACATGCTCGAACTCAGAGCGGCCATTCCCGACCGTCAGAACATCTTCCTCGACATGATCTATTATCTGCATTCGATTGACACGCCTACTGACGTCCTTCCGAGCCTTCATGTATACGATGCGCTCGTTGTAGCGGCAGGCATGCATCTTGCATTCAAAGAGAAAAAAGGACTTCTTATCGCAAGCGATATCCTTGTATTTCTCATCGTGCTTTCCACGATGTTCATCAAGCAGCATTCGATCATCGACGTAATCTCCGCGATCGTAATGTTTATCCCTGTTTTCATCGTGATCTGCTTAGTTATCAAGCCGGTGAAAAAGGAAGAAGCTGATTAAAGAATTTGTCCCAAAAACAAAGAAATAAGCCGCCCTCCGACCAAGAAGTTGCGGCTTATTATGTAAGTTCCATTTCATGAGGTCAACCGTCTGTGGGTAGTACCTCTATATCACTAAACATGCGAATTGACAGTTGCTCAAAATCTATTGATCTTTTGTGATATAATAATAACGTTTAGGGTGTTAGGCACATGGGCCGTATGGCTCTCATAAGTGAGGGGGAAAAAGCTTATGATGAAGTGTCCGCATTGCGGTGGAAACCGCTATCCAAACGACGGCAGCTGCAGGATCTGCGGCTGTACTTTGCCTGGACTGGAAATCGTCGATGAGGATTATATAAATCAAAATGTTAAGGCGACACAGCCCAAATTCAACAAGTTGTGTCTTGCCGGTTTCATTGTTTCCTTATCGTCTATTTTTTTCTCATTTGCCGGTTGGACGATAACATCAGTATTTTCCGGTGAAAAAGCAGCGACGATTACTTTTGCTTTTTGTGCAATTAACGGCATTCTCTGCTTTTTGTCAGGCCTTATCATCTCGATAATCGGAGTCAGATCTGCCGGTAGAAAAGGTGAGCGCGGAAGAGCATTCGGCATTGCCGGCATAATATCCGCATGCGCAGGTACGGCAGCCAACATTATTTACGTCGTTGTCAGTTTTGCTTTGGTCGTGGCTTATCTTCTTGCTTTGGTAGGCATGGGTTTCAGAGGTTCAGCTCCGCCTCCCGATGATTATCCTGTATTTACTGAAACAACTGAGACATCCGGATATGAGACATTTTATCCGGAGGAACTATACGAGCCGCGGGAAACTGCAACTTATGGCTCAGGCCCCAAGAAGATAGTTATCTGGACAAATAGCTATGAGGAATTTGAATCAGATATTCCGGGGCAGTTTATAAAGATACATCCCGAGTTTGGTGATAAGTACACGATAGAATACACTTTCATCAACGGCGGCGATGAAGAGTATCAGAAAGCCCTGAATGAAGCTGTTGGTTCTAGCTTCATGGAACAACCTGATATCTATTTTGTCAGTCCATATTGGACATCTTATGTTAAGGGTGACATGTCGAAATATGCTGCCACATATAAAGAACTTGGTATTGATGTTGATAATAAGATAAAGGAAGCTGATATTGAGTCTAACGTTGTGGATCTTGGAGTAAGAGACGGTGAGGTGGTTGGTCTCGGATACCGGTCAAATACCTGCGTAATGATATACAGAGCTTCAATTGCCAGAGAGGTTTTCGGTACTGATGATCCTTCTGAGATCGAGAAAATCGTGGGCGGAGGGTCCGGCAGCTGGGACAAGTTCTTCAAAGCAGCGGAAATGCTTAATGAAAAAGGTTACGCAGCGGTTTCGGGACCGGAAGACATTCTGTTCAATCAAGACAGCAAAGGATCGCCGTGGATCAAAGACGGGCAATTGGTCATTGATCCTCAAAAAGAAAAAGAGTTAGATCTCGCGAAAAAGATATGCGACAAGAAATGGTCTAATGATACGGAATACTGGGATGATAATTGGAATGCTGACCTGAACGGAACGGGAGCACGTCAGACGTTTGCTTTCTTTGGGCCGACCTGGCTTCTTGATCTATATAAACACCGTGCCAGTGTTGATGATTATACCGGTCTGGCAACATATGGTGATTTCAGGGTTTGCGTGCCCCCTGTAGGTTTCGGCACCTGCGGATACCTGATGCTTGTGAATAAAAATACTACAGGTAAGGATCCTGATCTTGCTTCGGGCGTAGCAGAACTTGTCGAATGGTACACCCTCGATACAACAGAGACCGGTTTCCAATACTTGTGGGCTTCAGGAACTGTAGACTGGGACAATAACTCTTATACAGTGACGGAAAAGGATACTGTGGTTTCCAATACTGTTATGGCTATGCTAAAGAATGAATCTGATGTATGCGGTGGCCAGGATATCAATCCCGTATTTATTGCAGCTTCCAGGAAAGCGTCCGCAAATCACATTTCAGAATACGATGATCCGATCGAAGGAATCTGGCGGGATGTGGTTTTGGAATATGCACATGGAAACTTAAGTAAAAATGAAGCCATAGAGAAATTCAGGAAAAGGGTTAATGACGAGGTCCCTTTTGATCAATAAAATAAGCGTTTGATATTTATAAGTGAGGGGGAAAAGCTTATGAAGAAGTGTCCGCATTGTGGTGTTTCTCAACAAGATGACGCATTGTTTTGTGATGCCTGCGGGCATCCTTTTCCGGTGCATAAGTCCAAGCCCGGGTTAAGCAGACTTTGTCTTGCAGGTTTTATCAGCTCAACTGTAGTAATGCTGGCTATACTATATATGGCAATTTATCTTTTTATCATATTTAGTGATAGTGAATCTGCTGTTTTATTTTCTTTGTTTATCGTGTCATTTGTAGTGTCATTATCAGGCTCTATAGCCGGCTTTATTCTTTCGATTGCAGGAATGGTGAAAGCCGGAAATAAAAAGCAGAAAGGCGCAGGGTTCGGAATTGCCGGAGTAGCAGAATCCGCAATAAACACTATAGCTACTTCTATTTTAATGGTCTATTTTTTTGCTGTATTAGCGTTTGTATCAGTGCTTGCGAAGGGGTATTCCGACAAACCTCTATTTTCGGCACCGGACCGTCCTGCATATGAGACAGAGTCTCCCTGGAACACAGAGACATCAGAAGACACATTCAATGATGACGATGATACCGGGACGACTTTTGCGCCAACGACAATGGAATTTGGCTCAGGACCTGAGATGATCAGGTTCTGGTCAGAGAATTATAACGTTCCCCAAATGGTGAGCCAGTATATTAAGCAGAATCCGGAGTTTGGAGAAAGATATACTGTTGAGTGTTTGATCATTGAAGAAGGCGCCGGTTCCTATGAGAAAAGACTCGATAATTCGCTTGATTTCCCTAATGACTCATCTCCGGATATTTATGTTGTTGAGCAATCTTCAGCGCTTAAGTATACACAGGGCGACATGTCGATGTACGCTGCCACATATAAGGAACTGGGTATAGACGTTGATGCTAAGATCAAGGAAGCTGATATTGCCCAATACACAATAGATATAGGTTCGCGCAATGGCGAAGTTGTTGCACTTGGTTATGAAGGTACCGGCGGCGTTATGATCTACAATGCCGAGATCGCGAAAGAAGTATTCGGCTCTGATGATCCTTCAGAGATCGAGAAGATCACAGGCGCAGGAACGGGCAATTGGGATAAGTTCTTCGAAGCAGCAGCTAAGCTCAAGGAAAAGGGTTATGCGGCAGTTTCCGGTCCGAATGACATCTGGAATGCTTGCGAGAAGTCTGCAGATACAGCTTGGATCATAGACGATCAGCTCAACATTGACCCTAAGAGAGAGCAGTTCCTCGACATCGCCAAACAACTCAAGGACAACGGCTGGTCTAACAACACAGTTAATTGGTCTGAGGGTTGGTTTGATGACATGATGGGCAAAGGTGAACAGAAGGTATTTGCATTCTTCGGACCTGCTTGGCTCATCAACTACGTTATGATTGGTAACTCCGGCGGATACCAGCCTGATCAGCGCAGATACCAGGTTGGTCAGGGTACATACGGACAGTGGAGAGTATGTGCTCCGCCGGTAGGATTCTTCTGGGGCGGCACATGGTTCCTCGCAAATAAAAATACAAAACAGCAAGAAGGCGTTGCTGAGCTTATCGAGTGGATCACTCTTGATACATCCGAGACAGGCCTGCAGTATCTCTGGGCTAACGGTCTGGTTGACTGGGATAACGATCCTGATACGGTAACAGATAAGGATACAGTTGCTTCTGCTGCGGTTATGGCCAAGTCTGAATGGACACTTGAATTCTGTGGAAATCAGGATTTATTCCCGGCTTTCATAACCGGCAACAAGTATGCTTCCGCCAAGTGTGTGCAGGAGTACGATAAGATCATCAATGATTACTTCAAAGATGCTGCTTACCGGTATGCCGAAGGCGAAGAAGACAGAGACGAGGCTATAGAGAACTTTAAGACAAGCGTTTATGACAATCTTTAGTTTTAAGAGGAACGTCTCACGTTATAAACAGTAATAAAAAACTCCCCGCCTTTTTGACGGGGAGTTTTGATTTATCAATTGAAAGAAAAGTCTTAGTTCTCGAACTCGACAACGAGCTGGGATACTGTCTGCTTGGCATCGCCGTAGATCATGACGGTGTTGTCCATCGTGAAGAGCGGGTTCTCGATGCCGGAGAAGCCTGTACCCTGACCACGCTTGAGGACGAATACCGTGCGTGCCTCGTAAGCGTTTACGATAGGCATGCCGTAGAGCGGTGATGACTCATCGTTGATGGCTGCAGGGTTAACAACGTCGTTAGCGCCGATGACGATAGCGATGTCGGTGTTAGGCATCTGAGGGTTCATTTCGTCAGCTGTCTTGAGCTGCTCGTAAGGAACGTTAGCCTCAGCGAGGAGAACGTTCATGTGACCGGGCATACGTCCTGCAACGGGGTGGATGGCAAAGTTGACTTCGCAGCCGTTCTCTTCCAATACGTCGCAGAGCTCCTTAACAGCGTGCTGAGCCTGGGCAACAGCCATGCCGTAACCGGGGATGAATACAACGCTCTTTGCAGCTTCGAGGATAAGGAATGCGTCCTCAACAGACATGGACTTGGGTTCCTTGTGTTCGCCTGTAGCTGAAGCAGCCTTCTTCTTCGTTGTCTTGAAAAGGAGGGAAGCGAATGTCTTGTTCATAGCCTTGCACATGATGAGTGTAAGGATGACGCCTGAAGCACCTACGAGGCATCCGGATACGATGAGGACCGTGTTGCCGATAGGGAATCCTGCAAATGCTGCAGCAAGACCGGAGAGTGCGTTGAGGAAAGAAATGATAACAGGCATATCGCCGCCGCCGATGGTGATAACGAGCGTAACGCCTAAGATCAGTGAAGCAACTGTTGTGATGATGACGCCTGCAAGTCCCAATCCGCCGTCAGGTGAGATGCAGAGGAAAAGGATTCCCATAGCTGCGATAACGAGGATACCTGCGTTGATGAAGTTTTTGCCGGGGATCGTGATGTTCTTCTTGAACATCTTAAGGCCTGCGAGCTTGCCCCATGCGATGAGTGAACCTGTGAATGCTACGGCACCGATGAGGATCGTAAGTCCAAGTGTGAGTGCCGTGAAAGCGTCCTCAGTAACACCTGCTGTGTACTGTGAGATAGCAACGAGCATTGAGGAAAGACCGCCGAAGCCGTTGAAGAGGGCAACGAGCTGGGGCATTCCGGTCATCTCGACCTTCTTAGCCCAGATGAAGCCTACAACGCTTCCGCCTGCGATAGCAAGAACGATGAGGAGGTAAGAGAGCCATCCGCCATCGATAACGTCCTGTGAGATGAGGACGGATACAACTGCGATAAGCATACCGACTGAGGAGTAGAGGTTACCCTTACGTGCGGTATCAGCTTTTCCAAGCTTCTTGATGCCCATGATGAAGAGGACACAAGAGATCATGTAAAGGACTATACAAATATAATCGCTCATTTCTTAGGTGCCTCCTTCTTCTTGAACATTGCGAGCATTCTGTCGGTTACGAAATATCCGCCGATAACGTTAACTGTAGCGAAGAATATTGCAACTGTTCCGAGAATGATTCCGAAAACGTGATTGCCTGAAGCATTGATGGCGCAGGCAGCGATGGCACCGACGATCGTGATGCCGGAGATAGCGTTCGTACCGCTCATGAGAGGGGTGTGAAGCTGTGAAGGGACCTTCGAGATGAGCTCGACGCCTAAGTAAGCGGCGATGATGAACACGAAGATCAAGAGCATGATTATGTCTGTGGAAATCTCCATATATTAAGCCTCCTTAAATCTTTCGTGGATGATGGCGCCGCCCTGTGTGAGAAGGCAGCCCTTCATGATCTCATCGGACATCTTGACCTCGAATTCCTTTGTCTCCTTATTGTAGAAGTGTGTAAGGAATGCGGAGATGTTGCCGGAGAGCATCTTGGATGCGTCCCAGGGTACCTGGCGCTGGAGTTCGTCGCCGGGGAGGATGATTACGCCGTTGTCGGTAACGACTTCCTTAGTCGGATCGGAGCCTTCGACGTTGCCGCCTGTGGAAACAGCCATATCAACGATGATGGCGCCGGACTGCATTCTCTCGATGACGTCCTTCTTGATGAGGACAGGAGCCTTGCGGCCGAAGACCTTAGCGGTCGTGATAACGATATTAGCCTTCTCGCAGACCTTAGCCTGAGCTTCCTGCTGCTTTGCGATCTGCTCGGGAGTGAGCTCCTTTGCATAGCCCTGAGCGGTCTGGCCCATCTCGCCCAGGTCGATCTTGACGAAGTTGGCGCCAAGGGACTTAACCTGCTCTTCAACTACCGGTCTTGTATCGAAAGCGTCTACACGTGCACCGAGTCTTTTCGCCGTTGCGATAGCCTGGAGACCTGCGACGCCTACGCCGATAACGAATACTCTTGCAGGATTGATAGTTCCTGCAGGCGTAACCATCATCGGAAGGATCTTGGGCATACGTGCTGCAGCGTTAAGGACTGCAACGTAGCCTGCGAGTGATGTCTGTGATGACTGAACGTCCATCTTCTGAGCGAGGGTCGTTCTGGGGATCATCTCGAGGGATACTGCCTGAATGTTGTTCTTGGCAAAACCATTGAGAAGTTCCTTCTCATTGAAAGGATCTAAGAAGCTGATGTGAACCGTATCGGGGTTCATTCCGTCAGCGGAATCGGGCTTGAGGATCCTGACAACAATCTCAGCGTCCTTCAAACCATCTTTCTCGTCATTGATGATCTTGGCGCCGGCTTGTTCGTAATCCGCATCTTTAAAGCCGCTCTTAAGACCTGCGCCGCTTACGACCGTGAACTCAAAGCCCATACCGGTGAGCTTCTTGATGTCATCGGGGATAACGGCAACACGCGTCTCGGCAGGCAGACTTTCCTTGCATACCAGAACTTTCTTCATTTGCATACCTCTTAATGACTTGGATTGTTCGAGATGAAAAACACCCTAACTTTCAAAGTATAAAACAAAGCCCCGCCGTTTTAAAGGGAGGGGCTTTAGTTAATTAAAAATTTAATTTTTGAATGTTTTGTGATCAATTCTTACGGATTACTTATCGAAATATTCGTCCCAGAACTCTTTTGCGCCTTCCGTAATATCTTCCGAGAAGTCCTTAAAGTCGCGCTCATCCATCTTCGTAATCTCCGTAAATCTTCCCGGAACATTAGGTGTGCGGTCATGTCTGTCGATCGTAACAGTCAGCTCAAGGCTCTTGATATCGGGAACAGCTTCACCTCTGCTGGAAAGCTTGCCGAGGACGAAGATATATCTGTCGCCTTTCTTATTGAGAGTGCCCTTGAGGCCCATATAATTGTTGCCGTTTTTATTTCCCTTGATGTCGAGATCACCTGATCTCTTGTCCCACTTGATCCTGATGCTGCTCTTATTCTCGGTCGTCTTTGATCTTCTTACGCGGGTCTCATTGATCTCGAACTCAGCGTCGTAGAGCTTATTGCTGTCTTCCTTAACGGTATATTCGATGGAATATGACTTGCCGGTTGATTTGTCTTCGTATCCGAAGCTGATCTCCTTTGATCTGGCAACATTCTTGCCGAGGATCAGGGAAGCTTCCATCTCCTTATTGTTCATCTCGAACTCGAGATCGACCTGCGCGAGTCTTCTTCCTGACTTAGTGATATAGAAATCGATGCTGATGTCGATGTCAGAATCCTCGATCTTGTCGATCGAATCTTCGTATCTGTCCAGGGAATCGAAAAATCTGTCTACATATTCATCAGGGTCATCCATGTAAGAACCGTTGGCAGCAACACGTAAAAGGAGATTCTCGAGATCCTTGTCATTGTTGGCATAGTCGATCATGTCCTGAAGGATCTCTGCCAGACCGTCCTCGTCGATCGAAGCGGTAATTAACGTGCAGGGGATCTTATCGCCGCCTATTGTGATCGTCTTGCCGGCTTTCTTTACATCAGAATGCTTGATGACATTCTCGATGAAGACCTGTCTGTACTTGTTTGCCATGACCTCCACGTCGCGGCTCAGATTCTTGTCGTTCTTAACGGTATCCTTCATGTTAAGGAAATACTCGAACGCTTCATCATCGAGCGAAAATTCAGTCTCTTCGTCAGGATCGAAGATCGAACCCGGCAGGTTCTTTGAAAGCTTCTTAAGGTTTATTCCGTAGGTGCCGTCAACGATCGGGGCCGCACTGAAAGCGACCTTATCCTGGTTATACATTACTTTGGCCTGGAGGACCTTGTCCTTGTCCTCGGAAGCCGTCAGTTCAAGGGCTCCCTTCAGGTTCTTTGCATCACTGTAGAACTTTCCCTGAACAGTAATGTCTTCCTTTGCAAACTTGTCAAGATTAGCCGATACCGCAACCGAGCCGCCGTTAACGACATCCTCAGTAACAGCAACTGCCTCGATCCTCCGTGCATCAGAGAGAGTGTTCGCAATGCTCCTGACGATCAAAGCCTTCGGTGTGTTGGCAAGTGAGATGGAAACGATAATTAAAGCAAGAAGAGCGGCTGCTCCGACAGAACCGCCGATGATAAGCAATTTCTTATTCTTTTCCATGGAAAACCCCTCCGTTGATCCAAATGTAAAAAAAGTATAACACATTAAGCGCCTGACTGCTTCTTATCGGACTTTGCATGTGCTTCCCCAAAAAGCGGTTTTACGGGCGGAAACGCCCTCCCGGAAGCATTTGCCACAAGTCTGTAACTTGAAAACAGTTGTTTGTAATATTATTATAAATAGAAGCTGAGGGTTTTCTTCGGAAGGGCAGGCTTGTAAAACAGTCTGGAGGAAGGCCCTGACAGGCGGGGTTGTTATGACCGAGAATAGAGATGAAATTAACAACGGGAACGGACCCGATATTAAGACCAGATACGAATTCCTGATAGCAGGACTTGTTGTCGTGGTCTTATGTATTGTCGCTTTTGTAACATTCAGGATCACATCCTATATCAATGGTGCGCAGGTTACGGATAATACCGTATCTACTCTTGATATGAGTGACGGCACGCTGCTCATAGAGGTCGAGATAAAGGATTCCGAGTCAGATCCGTCAGGTGATGCATCCGATCCTTCGGCTTCGGACAGCGATGATGCGCAGGCTACGCTTAATGAGCATGATGACATTGAAGTCTTTATCACCGCAAAAGAGGGTGATGATTTCTATAAATCAAAGGAAGGCAGACTTAAGCTCTATGTTGAGCCCAAGGAGACGGACGATGACAGGCCGGCTCTTGTGGAGACTGTTCCTTTCCGCGTTTTAGGCTTTTCGAGAGACGGCTGGGCAGCGATCGTTTTCGGCGGTACGAGATACTATGTAAAGAGTTCCGATATCGTTAAGACCGATGTGCCCGATGATGCGCCGGAATATGTTGCGCCTGAGGATTCACAGGGCATCAGGTTTTTCGCGCCTGTCGAAGGAGACGGAGAAGAGTATGTTGCTACGATGAATACCGTGGCTTTCAGTCTCCCGGACGTCCAGAGCAGCGGCAACAAGGTCAACCTCAAGGAAGGCGAGGTTGTTAAGGTTGTTGCAGTGGGCGGCGACTGGTACAAGATCGATTACATGAATGCCGAATATTATGTCCTCAGCTATTTGACGCCTAAAAACGCTTATGCCGACTAGTCTTAAGCAGGACAGGATCACAGAAGCAGTTTATAAGCACCCGTTTGCGATCACGGCACTTCTTGTACTGGTGGTACTTATCGCCACGGGCATGCAGCTTGGCAGCAAACCGGCCGCATGCACGGTCATGGTATTGGGCTATATCCTTGTTGCAGGCTACGGCATTTTCCTTAAGAAAAAGAAGCAGCTGACATCAGAAGGCCTGATCGTACTGATATTAGCGGCGGGATTCATCCTGAAGACCGGTTACGTGCTCTATTCTGATATCTTATCAAGGCAGAATGACGTTGCGGTCTTCGAAGAGGGCAGATACAATCTCTTCCACTCCGGATACATCCTTTACGTAAGGGACAGATTCTCGCTCCCGGATGGTGACGTCAGGCAGATGGGACAGTTCTACCATCCGCCTTTCCATTATTTTGTAAGCGCCGTCTTCCTTAAGGCATATGAGCTTTTCCTGCCAAAGGGAACGCATGATTATGAGAGCCTTCAGGCGTTATCTCTGCTCTGGTCGCAGTTTGCGGTGATAATGATCTATAAGATATTGGTTCTTGCAGGGATCAGCAAAGAGAGCCGCATACCGGCAGCAGCCGTCGTATCGGCTTTCCCGACTTTTACTATCCTTGCCGGATCCGTAAACAACGATATCCTCTCGATACTTCTGTTCTTCACGGCTTTTTACTTCGGACTTAAGTGGTTCAAAGAAGGCAAATGGAATAACATTATCCTCTCGGCGCTTGCGACGGGCTTCGGTATGATGACGAAGCTGTCCGTGGGCCTTATCGCATTCCCTCTGGGATTCCTTTTCATCGTTAAGCTCATCAGGGACATCAGGGGGAAGAAAGAGGGCGGCAGGACCTTTGCCAACCTTGCTGTCTTCGGCCTTATAAGTGCACCTTTGGGTTTATGGTTCCAGATCAGGAATTTCGTTATGTATAAGGTACCGCTCTCATATGTCCTGCGGTCGGATAACCACTATCAGGACGTAAGCAGATATACGCCCGTGCAAAGGCTCTTCGGCTTCTACGGATTCCCGATTGAGGACTATTACATCAATCTCGGCTCGGACGGCGAGCAGGATTACAACATCTTCATAACTGAGGTTAAGACGTTGCTGTTCGGCGAGGAGAATTACAGGGATGACTTTACGATGAGCATGGCAGGCTACGCGCTCCTGATAACTCTGCTGATACTGATAATTATCGCTGCAGCAGGCTTTGCCGTAACCCTGGTCAAGGCCAAGAAGAGCAAAGATCTGTGGGCGGAATTATCCATGATGATCCTGGCCGTAACACAGATCGGTTCGATCATCACGTTCTCATTAAAATACCCGCATATCTGCTCGATGAACTTCAGGTATTCAACGCCTTTGGTCCTCTGCGGCGTGCTTTTCTACACGAAGATATGCGATATAAAACTTAAGGGTGAGAACAGGGATCTCGTGACAAAGATAACCAGGGCTGTCGCTGTGGCATTCCTCGTGTTCGCAGTGGTCTTCTATACGATCCTCTGGACATATGTAAAGGGCGAAGTAATAGTCGCTGATGTGACATGGTAAGACTGGAGCAGGCCAGAAAGAAGGATTTCAGGGAGACGGCGCAGGGCTTCGGCGTATGTACTGCGGCGGTCATCATTCTATATCTGATCTCCGGCATGGACGCAGTAAACATGCGCGAAATGCACCTCTCGCTCCTGATGGCGCTCCTTACGGCATGCTGTGCATTCTATGTGACTTCTGCCTTCACAAGCTCGAAAAAGAGATTCCTCTCGCTGATATCCGCACTGCCCGCATTCGGCATCTATTTTCTGATCTTCAGGCTTTCTTTTAATGCATGCGGCAGAAAGACACTGCCATGCATTTCGATCATGGAGAGCGTACTTTTATGGGCGGGTCTCGGTACGGTGATCGTATCGGTAATAACGCTCGCGCTGGGAAAGAAGCTGAAGGCAGAAGACCTTGTTGCTGCAGTATTGGCTTCCGGATTTGTCATGAGGGCAGTAATGGTGCTCTTCACACCGCTTAATTTCTATCAGCATGATGTCTCGAATTTCTCGGGGAGGCAGCCGGGTTTCCACGACACATACATCCTTTATATCTACGACAATTTTACGATCCCTGATGTGGATGTCAGATATTACGGAGAGTTCTACCATCCGCCGCTCCACTATATCTTAAGTGCTTTATTCCTGAGACTGAATAATGTCCTGCCGCTTAGATTCAGCGGTGACATAGACGGCCTTAAGATGCTTCCGATGCTGTGGATCTCTTATCTGATCCTGTTCGCAAAGAAGATCCTGGAGCATCTTAATATAGATGGCAAAGCCCTGGCATTCTCAATGCTGTTCATAACATTCAGCCCGCACATGATCTATCTTGCTATCCAGGTCAACAACGACCCTCTGGCTCTGATGCTGCTTACCGGTGCGGTATATTTCGCACTCGAATGGTATAAGGAACCGGACAGCAAGAAGATTGTATACACGGCGCTTTGTATCGGCTGCGCCATGATGACGAAGCTCTCGATGGGTCTTGTCGCTTTCCCTGTAGCATGGCTGTTCCTTGCAAGGCTCATAAAGACCATCAGGGACAACAAGGATGCAAAAGGCAGGAAGGCCGTGCTTAAGACGAAGGAACTTATCAAGCAGTTTGCCTTTTTCGCGCTCGTGGTATTCCCTCTGGGGCTCTGGTTCCCGTTAAAGAATCTCATCAGTTACGGAGTGCCCGTGACATATGTTTATACGATAGATTCGTCGGCGAAGATGGATGTGTGGATGTATTCGCCCCTCCAAAGGCTTCTTTTGCCTTCGCAGACTCTTCTAAAGACACCGTTCATCCTTGAAGGCGGCAGCTTTGCCGAGAATGACTTTAATATCGTGCTGGCGCTTGTAAAGACAGGCCTTTTTGACGAGCGTATCTACGACAGCACTTACATGATCACCATAGCAAGGATCCTTGTGGCCGCAGCGTTCATCCTGCTTGCCCTGGTGCTTTTTGCGGGAGTAAAGGGCGCTCTCAGAAGATATAAGGATTCCGGAAAGAAGCTTTTCGAATGCACCGAAGGCGCTGCCATGTGGATACTCGCAGCCGTATTCGTGATCTCCGAATTCATCTTCTGCTTCAAGTATCCCGTCACATGCACGGCAGCTTTCAGGTATATCTCGCCGGTGCTCATTCCGGCTGCTTACTGGAGCGGCAGCATAATAAAGATGAGCGAAGAAAAAGAGGCAGGAAAAGGTCTTAAGATCTTCTCATACTACCTCAAAGTCCTGTTTGTTTTATTTGTATTGTTCGTGATCCTGTTCTACGGTCCGTTCGCTCAATATACTTTCGTGTGGCAGACGCTGATCAGGGGTTGATCTCCTGTCCCGGGCCCAAAGCTCTTCCTGACAGAAGATCTCTCCAATGCTTGCCTTCGAGCTCGTAGATCATCGATACTGCGGCATTTATCTCATCGTCCGTGCCTTCTGAATCAACAAAGGCCAGGAGTCCTGCGATCCTTATCATGTCAGCTTCGATCGACTTCAGGAAATCGCCCGGAGTGGTCATGACATTTCCGACTTTGCTGTAAGTGAAATCCACGGCAGCCAGGGGATAGATGAAGCTCTCGCACTGGTCGTCAAGAACACGGGGCAGCACCTGAAGAAGTCCTGCGGTAATGTCTTCCGGAAGGCCCGCTATAGCGTCCCAGGTAAGGTCGACTTCGCCGTTCGAGTCATTCCTGATGTATTCGAGCAGGTCGCCGTGCATTGCGAACTGTCTTATGAAGTCCTGTTCAACGTCTTCGAAAACGCCGTCTGCCATTGCAACGCTCAAAAGGACACCTTGCAGGATCATGTCAAACTGTGCGAGCGTGAGCTCTGCACTGTAGTCGCTTCCGGTGACGTTCTGGAAAACGTCATCCATAGCTCTTATCGTTGCCTCGGCGTGATCGTAGGCAAGCGCCGCTTTATCAAGGATTTCCTGTCTGTCGTATTCCATCAGAATGAATCAAGTCCTTCACAGCATTTCGATAGCCTGATAAATTGTCTCGGCCTTGTTTGATTTGAGAAGGATTATTGCCTTAGACATGCTGCTGCTGTTTCTGAGAGAAGCCGGGATAATGGCTTCATATTCCTTAAGTTCGGCGGCCATCTTTATTCGCTTTGTCTCAAGCACAGATGTCTCTTTCTTAAGTTCCTCAAGATGTCTTCTTCTGTCGTTTACTGCTCTTACCGCTAACTCATTGGATGCATCTCTCTTACGTCTGGCACTTACACCGCCGACTATCAGGAGAACGACAGGTACGACCAATGCTGCCAGGAGCATGAACACAGCCATTCCATAGGATCCTCTGGAGAGCTGGGCAAAAAAGTAGAAAACGTTCAAAGCAACAGCCGCATAGATAAGATATGGCCAGAAGAATCTGAAGGCGGAATATCGCTTGACCACTCCGTCCGGACCCGGCTTGGAGAGCTGGGATCTGTTATCGTCGATCTCCTTTTTAAGCCTCTCATAGTTCTTATAAAGCGTTACAGCCTTCTCGGCGAAGGCAATGCTTTCTTCTTTTGTCATTTCGGGAGCTGCAGCCACAGCCGTAGCTTCTGAAACAGCATCCGTTGCAATCACATTTTTGGTTCCGCACTTAGGGCAGAATACATCGTCAGCGGTAAGTTCCGAACCACAGTTAACACATATAGCCATAAACCAGCCCCCCTCTAAAATAAAATAATCTTTAACATTATAGCATGAAGCTGCCACCCGACGGTATATGTGATGTGGTATAATTCCTTAGTTAAAATATATATAAGGGAGCATTCGCTGATCATGGGACTTTTCGGAAGAAAGAAAGAGCAGAACAACGAACCGGTTGAGAATAAAGCAAATAACGGCATCTCTGACGAGATGAAGATCATCCTTGCGGCACGCGAGGAAGAGAAGCAGGAGAAGATCGAGAGAGCCGAGGAAAGACAGCAGGCTCAGAAGGAAGCTGACCAGAAGTTCCTTCAGATCGAACAACAGGCAAAGGAAGCTGCCGACAGGATACTTAACGGCGGTTTTGCACCCAAGGGGATGAACTTCTTTATGCTCTGCGACGAGGTTCCTTTCGATGCAGTTCCGGAGAAGGAAGGCAACGTCATCATCAAAGGTAATGTCAGAGGTACGGTCAAGAACAATACCGAGGTCTTCCTGTATCAGGACATCGGCGAAAAGTATTCCGTTAAGATCGAGAAGATCAGAAACGACAGAAGAGAATATGTTGACGAGCTGTCTGACGGAAGGGCAGAGATAGAGATCACCAGAGGTGATATCCCGGTTCCGACAGATCCCGACGAGGACGCTTCAAAGCCCGTAAAGAGATTTGCAGTCCTGTCTGATGCAGTGGGAATCGAGGATACAAAGGATCCCGCATGCAAGGGCATGGTAGCTGCCGGCAACCCCAGAACGATCGCAATGCTCTGTGAATACGGCAAATACGGCGATGAGCCGATGTATTTCTCAATGGTAATGGACTGTCTCATGACTTCCGAGTTCGTCACTCCCGCAAAGATCACACCCGCCAGAAACGGCAAGAGCAGCGTAGGTTTTATCGGAGTAAGCCCCAAGCAGCATCCTGACAAGTCATTCCTGCCGGTCTTCACCGACAACAGACTCTGCATCAGAGCAATGAAGAACAGCTTCTCCAAGCAGGGCGGCCCTGACCAGCGCATGTCATTGAGCTTTGCCCAGGTCGCAGCGATCTCAAGAGATCCCCGTCACCACGGCTTCCTCGTAAATCCGGGCGGCCCGGTAACGATCACGATCCCCAAGGATCTTATCGACAAGATGGTTGATTCCATGACATTCAAGGAGAGATTCGGCCAGGGTGCAGGTGACAATGCTTCGCTCGCATTAGGCGGCACAGGCAACCAGTCGCTGGATAACTTCATCGCAAACGGCGGTCCGGATATGCCCGGCGTAGAGCCTGTCCTCATCCACAATCCTTCCGATACACCTGAATTCACGGCAATCGAGAGCGCCGTAAAGAAGTATTGCGGAGCGCATTCCGACATCGCCAAGGTCCTGATCTTAGTCCTCACGCCTCAGAGGAAACCAAGCGATAAGGCATATCTCTGCATAATGGATTGTCCTGACGGTTCTTTCGAGGCAAACTGCAACGGACTTGCAGGAGCCATCAAGCCTTATCTCAAGGGCATTAAGAGGATCCAGTTCCAGCAGTTCTCAAAGATGAACAAGGAAGGGTTCCCGGAAAAGGTACAGTGGTTATATTCAAAACTCCCTCAGTAAGGGCGTTTTGTTAACATATAAAGCAACACGGAAATAAAGGAATAAGGGGTTTTCGCGCTGCGTGGATATCAATTGCAAATACTGATGGATTTACCAGGAATTTCCGTATAATTCACAGATTTTGTAAAGAATGTTCATTGTGCGCGTGATAGAATTTCGACATGTTACAGATAAGGGATATACATAAAGAATACAAAACAGGAAATCTCGTGCAGAAGGCCTTGGACGGAGTGTCTCTGAATCTCAGGGACAATGAATTCGTCGCGATCTTAGGACCTTCAGGCTCAGGAAAGACAACGCTTCTTAACATAATCGGAGGTCTGGACCGTTACGATAAAGGCGACCTCATCATCAACGGCGTTTCAACTAAGCGTTATAAGGACAGGGACTGGGATTCATACAGAAACCACACTATCGGCTTCGTATTCCAGAGCTATAACCTGATCCCTCACCAGACGGTGCTCTCGAATGTAGAGCTCGCTCTTACG
>Ga0247608_10001599_pt1 | contig 30735 bp, 26 predicted proteins | sample 176DNAGHGlowgp2_FD_193490 | JGI IMG/M metagenome (GOLD analysis project Ga0247608, IMG submission 193490) | Sheep rumen microbial communities from Palmerston North, Manawatu-Wanganui, New Zealand - 1766 DNA GHGlow gp2 | ecosystem: Host-associated > Mammals > Digestive system > Stomach > Rumen ...
TGTCACAAACTCTCCGTTTACATCTCGATGGATATAGGCCATATACAAATCATGACCAGGATAATAGCCGGGCCTGAACACAATGGCACAACCATCGATATAAGGATTGCATTCCACAATCCTACGGCTGTAAGTGTACATACGTTCGGATTGGTCAAGGTGCTGGCGAAGGTCTTCATAGACATTCTCGGTGGTCTCTTCTACGCTCTGCAAAATGTTGTCAATTTGGAGCATTGTTACGTCGAGTGTCTGCCACGCTCCATTTACGGCCTCTTTCTTCAACACCCGGTGGGAGAAAGAAAACATCGCGCCCAGTGTTATCAAAAGGATGAATGCCATGACACAGAGAACAATCATGTTCAATCTGAGCGACGTATGGGGGCCAAGGCATTTAGACAACTTCGTCATGCAGATGCGGTTAAAGTGTCGACAGTCAGAACTTCTGTTCTATATTTATAATTTTTGCAAATATAGGAATTTTTCCGTAGGTGACAATGCCGTGCTTCCTTTTTTATGTTATTTTAACGCCATCTTGACCAACTTTGGATCATGGGGTCGGTTATTGGATTCACTTCGCGGTGAGGCCGAAGGATAATAGGAGGAAGATCCTTTTCGATTGTAGGTAAAAAAACATCCCGTATCGCTTGGCGGTACGGGATTTATTTTGTACTTTTGCACGCGGATTACACTTATCTTATTATTCATTACATGGAGCAGAAAAAGAAACTGATACCGAAGAAGTATCTGCTGACGTTTATCCTCGTCACCTCGTTGTTCGCACTCTGGGGCTTCGCCAACGACATCACCAACCCGATGGTGGCCGCCTTCCAGACCGTGATGGAACTGTCGGCCGCCAAGGCCTCGCTGATTCAGTTCGCCTTCTACGGCGGCTACGCCACGATGGCCATTCCGGCGGCGCTGTTCATCAGGCGCTATTCCTATAAGAGCGGCATCCTACTCGGCCTGGCACTCTATGCCGTCGGTGCGTTCCTCTTCATCCCCGCTGCCAACTACCAGCAGTTCTCGTTCTTCTGTATCTCGTTGTATATCCTCACCTTCGGCCTGGCCTTCCTGGAGACCACGGCCAATCCGTTCATCCTCTCGCTGGGCGACAAGGAGACGTCGACGCGACGGCTGAACATGGCGCAGGCTTTCAATCCCGTAGGCTCGCTCTGCGGTATGGCCGTCGCCTCGTTCATCGTGCTGCCGCAGCTACTCTCCGACAAACGTGACGAGGCAGGGCAGATCATCTTCCCCCTGCTGAGCGAGGCCGAGAAGGCCGACATCCGGCTGCACGACCTGGCTGTAATCCGCGACCCGTATGTGGCCATCGGACTGGTGGTGCTCATCGTGCTGGCCGTGATTGCCATCACCAAGATGCCGATGACGCAGAGCGAGGAGGAGAAGGCGGCCGGAAAGACCAACAGCGTGGCGACGACGCTCAGGAATCTCTGGCACAACAATATCTACCGCGAGGGCGTGTTTGCGCAGATGTGCTATGTGGCAGCGCAGATCATGGTGTGGACGTTTATCATCCAGTACGCCGACCACCTGGGCATCAACAAGGCCAAGGCCCAGATGTTTAATATCTGCGCCATGTCGCTCAACCTTATCGGACGATTCCTGGGCACCTACTGCATGAAGTGGGTGAACACGCGGAAGCTGCTGACCATCTTCGGCGTCTGTGCCAGTATCTTCACGCTCGGGGCCATCTGCATCGAGGGCATGCTCGGTCTGTATTCGCTAGTGATGATCAGCCTGTTTATGAGTATCATGTTCCCCAGCATCTATGGCATCGCGCTTGAGAATGTCGATGCGAAGGATACGCACCTCGGCGCGGCCTTCCTGGTGATGGCCATCGTGGGCGGTGCGCTGATGCCGCCGTTGCAGGGCCTGCTCATCGACCAGGAGGTGATCCTGGGGCATCCGGCCGTCAACGTGTCGTTCGTGCTGCCGCTGATCTGTTTCCTGATCATCATCTGCTACGGCTATCGCGCCTACACCAAGCAGAAACCACTTGCATCATAAAGCACAGATGATAATGTCACACAGAAGATTTTATAATGTCACACAGATCTCACAGATCTCACAGATGGTTGTCGCAGGCGACAATTGGCTCTGATAATCATCCGGAGGATAAAAAATCTGTGAGATCTGTGAGATCTGTGTGAGTTTTTGTGGTTTATAGTTTAGAGTTTATAGTTTATAGTTTAGAGTTTAGAGATAATGAAAGCAATTCAGATTAGTGAGCCTTCGGTGATGAAGGTGATTGAGATGGCCGAGCCGGAGATGGGCGATGGCGAGGTATTGTTGAAGATGAGATACGTGGGCTTCTGCGGGAGCGACCTGAACACCTTCCGTGGCGGCAACCCGATGGTGAAGATGCCTGTAGTGCCTGGCCATGAGGTGGGCGCGGAGATTGTCAGCGTGGGGAAGAACGTGCCCGATATGCTGAAGCCCGGCATGATTGTCACCGTGAATCCCTATACCAACTGCGGCAAGTGCGCTTCGTGCCGTAACGGCCGCGTGAATGCCTGTGAGCACAACGAGACGCTCGGCGTGCAGCGCTGGGGTGCCATGCGCGAACTGCTCGTGCTGCCTTGGGAGAAGGTGATCCCCGCTGAGAACCTCGATCCCCGCACCTGTGCGCTGATAGAGCCGATGAGTGTCGGTTTCCACGCCGTGAACCGTGCCCAGGTGACGGATATCGACGTGGTGATGGTGATTGGCTGTGGCATGGTGGGTATGGGCGCCGTGGTGCGTGCCGCCCTGCGCGGTGCTACCGTCATCGCCGCTGACATCGACGACGAGAAACTCGCATTGGCCAAGGAGATGGGCGCCACCTATGCCGTGAATACGCTTCAGGAGGATGTGCATGCCCGTCTGCAGGAACTGACTGGCGGCTTCGGCCCTGATGTGGTGATCGAGGCAGTGGGCAGTGTACCGACCTATCAGATGGCCGTCAACGAGGTGGCTTTCACGGGTCGCGTGGTCTGCATCGGCTATGCGAAGAGTGAGGTGGCATTCCAGACAAAATACTTCGTGCAGAAGGAACTCGATATCCGCGGCTCGCGTAATGCACAGCCCTCGGACTTCCGTGCCGTGATCCACTATCTGCAGCGCGGCACTTGTCCTGTAGACCGTCTGATCAGCGGCGATGTGGCACCCGAGCAGGCCCTCGAGGCCATGCAGCAGTGGGCTAGGAATCCTGGAAAGGTGTTCCGCATATTGGTGCACTTTTAAAGGTAAAAAAGTAAAAAGGTAAAAAGGCAAAAAAGTAGAAAGGTAAAAAGGATGAGACGGTCGGTTGCGTTTATGCTTGGTCTGCTGATGGGAGGGCTGCATGTCTGCGCCCAGGAATCCATCAATCTCGCAGGTGACTGGGAGTTATCGTTGGGCGATTCCCTGCATTACAATGACTATGTGATGTTGCCTGGGTCGCTGCTGACCAACGGCAAGGGCGATCCCGTATCGGTGAAGACACAGTGGACGGGCTCGCTCTACGACTCATCGTACTATTTCAATCCCTACATGGAGAAATATCGGGTGGAGGGTAACATGAAGTTCCCCTTCTTCCTGACACCCGAGACGCACTATGTGGGCTATGCCTGGTATAAGAAGAGCGTGTATGTGCCCGATTCGTGGAAGCAACGGCGGATGGTGCTGTTCCTGGAGCGTCCGCATATCGAGACCACGGTCTATGTCAATGGGGTGAAGGTGCGGCATCAGATGTCGCTCTCCACGCCTCATGAGTGTGACGTCACCCGCTGGCTGGTGCCCGGACAGCGCAATAACATCGCCATCTGCGTGTATAATGGTATCGAGAATGTGTGTGTCGGGCAGGATTCCCATTCGGTGACCGACCAGACGCAAGGCAACTGGAACGGTATCGTCGGCACGATGGAATTGCGCAGCACTCCGAGCGGCGTCTATTTCAAAAAGGTGCGGCTGACACCATTTGTGATGTCCGGACTGGTGCGCATCGATGTGGAGGTGGACGGTTCGGAAATCTATCGTCGGACTAATCGGTACGATCCGGAATATCCATTGGTACATATCGTGGTGACACCTGATAACAAACCCGACTCGGTGGTGGTAGAGCGTACTGAGGTGATGACTGAGGTGAAACATTCCTTCATGGTGCAGTTGGGTAAGGAGGTGTCGGTCTGGAATGAGTTCTTTCCGCAACTCTACCGTATCGGCATCAGCGTGGGTCAGGACTATTATGAGACCACCTTCGGCATGCGCGACATCAGCGTGGATGGACGGCAGATCTATGTCAACGGTCATCCCACCTGGCTCCGCGGAACGGTAGAGAACTGCTGTTTCCCCGAGACAGGCTATCCTCCTACCGACGAGGAGTCATGGCTGAAGATCTTCCGCAAATGCAAGGCTTACGGACTGAACCACATGCGTTTCCACAGTTATTGTCCGCCGGAGGCAGCCTTTGCTGCTGCCGACAAGGTGGGATTCTATCTGCAGCCCGAGGGACCGTCGTGGCCCAATCACGGCGTCAGACTGCGTCGCGGGCAGAAGATTGATCAGTATCTGTTGGAGGAGTCGAAGCGCATTGTCGACACCTACGGCCATCACCCCTCGTTTGTGATGATGGCTGCTGGTAATGAGCCGGCAGGCGACTGGGTAAGCTACTGCAACGGCTGGGTGGAGGAGATGAAAAAATACGATCCTTCGCGATTGTATTGCGGGGCATCGGTCGGTGGCGGCTGGGCCTGGGACGACGGCTCGGAATATCATGTGAAGGGTGGGGCACGCGGCCTGGACTGGGACCGTCATGCACCGCATTCCGATGATGACTATTACGACCAGATCCTGCGTCCACGGAACTATAAGGATACAGTGGATAACAACTCGCCCATCATCGCCCACGAACAGGGACAGTGGTGCGCCTTCCCTGATTTCAAAGAGATTCCGCAGTATACGGGTGTGTATAAGGCTAAAAACTTCGAGATCTTCCGCGACCTGTTGCGTGACAATGGGATGGAGCAGCAGGCGGAGAAATTCCTGATGGCGAGCGGTAAACTGCAGACGCTCTGTTATAAATATGAAATCGAGCGCAACCTACGCACGAAGGACTATGCCGGATTCCAACTTCTGGCCCTCAATGATTATAGCGGACAGGGTACGGCCTTGGAAGGCGTGCTGAATGTGCATTGGCAGGAGAAAGGCTACACCAATGATAAGGAATGGCGGGAGTTCTGTAATCGGATTGTGCCGCTGGCGAAGTTCCCCAAGTTCGTCTATGCTGCCGGAGATACGCTGAAGGTGCCGGTAGAGATGTATAATGCCTTTTTCATTGATGTCGACTCTGTGCGCACCGCCTATTATATCACGGATGAGCAACAGCAGGTGCTGACAGGCGGAACCCTTGCCGTCGGCAGGCTGCCTGTGGGCAAGAACATCGATCTCGGTACGATCGTGTTCCCGCTGGATAAGATCACCAAGCCCTCGAAACTGACGCTGACAGTCAGTCTCAGTGGAATATTCCAGAACCATTGGGATTTCTGGGTGTACCCTTCTGGAATTAAGAACTCTTCGTTCTTAACTCTTAACTCTTCGTTATACATTGCTGATTCGCTGGATGCGAAGGCACTGGATGTGTTGAAAAAGGGTGGCAAGGTCTTACTGACAGCCGCAGGAAAAGTGCGCTATGGACGGGATGTTGTGCAGCATTACCTGCCTGTGTTCTGGAATACATCGTGGTTCAAGATGCGACCGCCGCATACCACCGGTGCTTATATCGACAAGCAGCATCCGCTCTTCAAGTATGATTTCCCCACCGACGACTGGAGCAACCTGAACTGGTGGGAACTCCTGAACCGTGCGCAGGTGATGAACCTGTCGGAATTCCCCAAGGACTATCAGTCGCCGATACAACCTATCGACACGTGGCATATCAGTCGTAAACTGGGTATGCTGGTGGAGGCTAAGGTTCTGAAGGGTAAGCTGTTGATGACCACGATGGATATCACCTCCGATTTGGAGCATCGTTTGGTGGCCCGTCAGATGCGGCAGGCAATCCTCGCCTATATGGAGAGCAATGACTTCCAACCCTCGCTGACCCTTCAGCCGAAGGTGATTTCAGACCTCTTTACGAAGGATGCGCCCAAGGTGGACATGTTTACCAAAGAATCGCCCGACGAACTGAAACCGAAATTAAAATAGAGAAACAAGAATTATGAAACGATTTGCTTTTAAGATGTACCTAAAACCAGGGTGCGAACAGGAATACGAGAAACGCCATGCTGCCATATGGCCGGAACTCGTGAAGATGATTAAAGATGGTGGTGTGAGTAACTATAGCATCTATTGGGACAAGGATACCAACATCCTCTTCGGCTATCAGGAGTGTGAGGGCGAAGGGAACTCGCAGGATACAGACCATGTGGATCCCATTACCCAGAAGTGGTGGGACATGATGGCGGATATCATGGAAGTCAATCCTGACAACTCACCCGTAACTGTACCCATTCAGGAGGTGTTTCATCTGGACTGACGCTTGACCTATCTTAATTTTAACAAGGATTAATCTATTTTTCGGGAGAAAAATGAGGAATTAATCCGGGGAATTTGTAACTTTGCACCCTCATTGCATTATTTATAACGTTATAAAAGAAATTATGGCTGAAACAAAGAAAATTAAGACCGCCTTGGTGTCGGTATTCCACAAGGACGGACTGGACGAGCTGCTCAAGAAACTGAATGAGGAGGGCGTGAAGTTCCTGTCGACAGGCGGTACGCAGAAATTTATTGAGTCACTCGGTTATGAATGCCAGAAAGTTGAGGATGTGACCACTTATCCCTCTATTCTGGGCGGTCGTGTGAAGACGCTCCATCCGAAGGTGTTCGGAGGTATCCTTGGACGTCGTGACAACGAAGGTGATCAGGCTCAGATGAAACAGTATGAGATTCCTGAGATCGATTTGGTGATTGTTGACCTTTATCCCTTTGAGCAGACTGTGGCCAGTGGTGCCTCTGAGGAAGATATCATCGAGAAGATTGATATCGGCGGTATTTCGCTGATCCGCGCCGGTGCCAAGAACTTCAACGATGTGGTCATTGTACCGAGCAAGGCTGAATACAGTGTACTGCTTGACATCCTGAACCAGCAGGGTGCAGAGACCACAAAAGCTCAGCGCCGTATGTTTGCTACCCGTGCCTTTGGTGTGAGCAGTCACTACGACACAGCCATTAACGCCTGGTTTAAGAAGTAATAGTTTATAGTTTAAAGTTTATAGTTTATAGACAATGGGATTTTTTAGTTTCGTTCAGGAGATAGCAATGGACCTGGGAACGGCCAATACCATCATTATCAGTGATGATAAGATTGTGGTTGACGAGCCTTCCGTGGTGGCACTCGATCGTCGTACGGACAAGATGATTGCCGTAGGTGCCCAGGCCAAGATGATGTATGAGAAGACACACGATAACATCCGTACCATCCGTCCGCTTCGTGACGGTGTGATTGCCGACTTCTCTGCCTGTGAGCAGATGATGCGTGGCATGATCAAGATGGTACACTCAAGCAGCCGCTTGTTTTCGCCCTCTTTGCGTATGGTGATTGGTGTTCCTTCGGGTTCTACAGAAGTGGAACTGCGTGCCGTACGCGATTCTGCCGAGCATGCTGATGGGCGTGATGTCTATCTGATTTTCGAACCTATGGCTGCTGCCATCGGTATTGGTATTGATGTAGAGGCTCCAGAGGGTAATATGATTGTTGATATTGGTGGTGGAACAACAGAGATTGCCGTCATTTCTCTTGGTGGTATTGTGGCAAACACCAGTATCAAGGTGGCAGGTGATGACTTAAATGCTGATATCCAGGAATATATGAGCCGTCAGCATAATGTGAAAGTCAGTGAGCGTATGGCTGAGCGTATCAAGATCAACGTTGGCTCTGCTCTGACCGACTTAGGTGAGGATGCACCAGAAGATTTCGTGGTGCATGGTCCTAACCGTATTACAGCCCTGCCTATGGAGGTGCCCGTATGTTATCAGGAGATAGCCCATTGTATTGATAAGACGGTGGCTCGCATTGAGTCGGCTGTGCTGTCTGCATTGGAGAATACGCCTCCTGAGTTGTATGCCGATATCGTACAGAATGGTATCTATCTCTCTGGCGGTGGTGCCCTGCTCAGAGGCCTTGATCGTCGTCTGCAGGATAAGATCAATATCCCGTTCCACGTGCCTGAGGATCCTCTCCACAGCGTGGCTAAGGGTGCAGGAATCGCCTTGAAGAATATTGATCGTTTCAGCTTCCTGATGCGATAACTGTTTGCTGTTTATAGTTTGCTGTTTATAGTTTACTGTTTATAGTTTACGGTTTACAGTGGGATGAGTAATCTGCTGGATTTCCTGAGGAAGTATCATCATTGGCTCCTTTTCGTTTTCCTGGAAGTGGTCAGTGCCGTTTTGCTGTTTAGGTATAACAGTTATCAGGGCAGTGTGTGGCTTTCTTCTGCCAATGTGGCGGTGGGTAAGATGTATGAGTTAGAGAGCGATGTTACTTCTTTTTTCAGTATGACGCGCGCTAATGAGGAACTAACCCTGCGTAATTTCTATTTGGAACGTCAGGTTGACCAGCTGCGTCGGCTCTATACCGAGGTAACCCATGATACCACGGTAACAGAGCGTCAGCAACTTCAGTTCCTCAGCCAATATAAACTCATTCCTGCCAAAGTGGTAGCCAATACCGTTCACAAACCTGATAATCTGATGACGATTGACAAGGGTGCTGCCGATGGTGTTGAAGTGAACATGGGCGTGGCAAGTGGTAATGGTGTCGTAGGTGTGGTGTATCTCGTTTCCGAGCATTACTCGGTGGTGATTCCCGCCCTGAATACGACGATGTCGCGCATCAGTTGTTCTATCCGGAATAGCAATTATTTTGGCTATATGCGATGGAATGGGAAAGATCCTGCCATAGCCTATTTGGAAGATGTGCCTCGTCATGCCCGTTTCAAGAAAGGAGAATGGGTCGTTACCAGCGGTTATTCTTCCATCTTTCCCTCCGGTGTGTTGGTGGGACAAATAGAGAAGGTGTTTAATTCAGCCGATGGCTTGTCATATAAGTTGCAGTTGCGTCTGAGTACCGATTTCAGTTGTCTTCGTGATGTCTGTGTCATCAGTGACAAACGTGTTGCCGAGCAGGCTAAGCTTTTGGAAGCTGCTCGCGACTCTATGGCGCTGACCAATAGAGATAGGTAGTAAACATTAGTAATAAAGAATAAAGGGGTGTCAGTAGATTTATTCAAACGTCTGGGATGGTTCGTCGTCCTATGTGTGGCTCAGGTGTTGATTCTGAACCATATCCATCTCTTTAATTTTGCCATTCCGTTGTTGTATGTCTATTTTACTATTACCTTCCGTCGTGGTACGCCGAAATGGATGATCTTATTGTGGAGCTTTGCATTAGGATTGGCAATTGATGTGTTCTCCAATACCCCCGGTTTGGCTTCTGGTTCCATGACACTGATAGCTGTTATCCAGCCTTATCTGTTAGAACTGTTTGTTCCACGCGATTCTGCTGAGAATCTGGAAGTGTCGATTTCAACCCTTGGCATCAGCAAGTTCATTATCTTTAGTGCGGTTCTGCTGGTAGTCTATTGTCTGGTGTTCTTTGCCTTGGAGGCATTCAGCTTCTACAATTGGCAGTATTGGTTAGCATGTGCTGGTGCCAGTTCGCTGCTGACATTTGTTCTGATGATGGCAATCGAAAGTGTTCGTAAGAAGTGAAGGATAAGAACGATCTTGCTGAAAGAAAGTATGTTATTGGTGCGGTGGCCATCTTTATTATGGTCGTCTATATCATCCGTCTTTTTACGCTCCAGATTACCAGTGATGACTATAAGAAGAGTGCCGACTCAAATGCCTTCCTGAAGAAGGTGGATTTTCCGTCGCGTGGTAATATTACCGACCGAAATGGCAAGTTGCTGGTCTTTAATCAACCTGCCTATGACATTATGGTGGTGATGAATGAGGCGAAGGATCATCTGGACACCCTTGATTTGTGTAAGGCCCTGAATATCACGCGAGAGGAGTTCGACCACAGAATGGCGACTATCAAGGATAAATCGAAAAATCCAGGCTATTCTCGTTTCACGCAGCAGTTGTTCCTGCCTCAGTTAAGCGACAAGGACTTTAGTATCTTCCAGGAGAAAATGTTCCGTTTCCCCGGTTTTTATGTACAGCGACGTAGCATTCGTCAATATCAGTATAACCTGGCGGCTCATGTTCTAGGTGATGTGGCTGAGGTGTCACCAGCCGACATAGAGGAAGATGACTACTACCAGCCCGGCGACTATATCGGGAAGTTAGGTGTTGAGCGTTCTTACGAGAAACAACTGCGTGGTGAAAAAGGTATTCAGATTCTGTTGCGTGACGCTCATGGACGTATCCAAGGACGTTATATGAATGGTGCCTTGGACCGTAAGCCTGTGCCGGGAAAGAACCTAACGCTGAGTATCGATTATGAATTGCAGGCATTGGGAGAACGGCTGATGGAGGGAAAGATCGGCAGTATCGTGGCTATCGAGCCATCTACTGGCGAAGTATTGTGCATGGTCTCTTCGCCCTCTTATGATCCGCGAATGATGGTGGGACGTGAACGCAGTAAGAATCATCGCATTCTGAGTCAGGATCAGTGGAAACCCTTACTCAACCGTAGTATTATGGGTCTTTATCCTCCGGGCTCCACCTTCAAGACATCGCAGGGTCTCACTTTCCTTTCTGAAGGTGTCATTACTCCGTCTACCCCTTATCCTTGTGGACATGGTTTCAACTTCAAAGGACTGCATGTGGGTTGTCACGGTCACGCCTCTCCATTGGCCATCGTACCCGCCCTCAGTACTTCGTGCAATGGTTTCTTCTGTTGGGGACTTTACCACATGATCAATACCAATATTTCCAAATATGGAACGGTGCAGAATGCGATGAATGTCTGGCGCGATTATATGGTTAGTATGGGATTTGGTTATAAGTTGGGTATCGACCTCCCTGGTGAGAAGCGTGGCCTGATTCCTAATGCCCAGTTCTACGATAAGGCCTATAAAGGCTCTTGGAATGGTCTGACCGTCATATCTATTTCTATCGGACAGGGTGAGGTGCTGTTGACGCCTCTTCAGATTGCCAATCTTGGTGCGACGATAGCTAACAGAGGTTATTACTATGTTCCTCATGTGGTGAGAAAAGTGCAAGGAGAACCTCTTGATACTGCCTTTACCCGTCGTCATTTCACGAAGGCTGATCGTAAAGCCTACGACTATGTGGTACAGGGTATGCGCTCTTCAGCTATGGGTGGTACTTGTAAGGCTTTGGCCCGTTATGATTTCATGGCCTGTGGAAAAACGGGTACAGCTCAGAACCGAGGCCATGACCACTCGGTGTTCATGGGATTTGCACCGATGGACAATCCGAAGATTGCCGTAGCGGTATATGTGGAGAATGGCGGATGGGGTGCCACCTATGGCGTACCTATCGGTGGACTGATCATGGAGAAGTTTATTAACGGAAAACTGTCCGAAGCCTCAGAGAAGAAGGCAACGGAATTCCAGAACAAACGAATAGCGTATGGCTCAGCAGACAGATAAACACCCCAGCGTATTACGTTCCATTGACTGGTGGACAATTCTGATATATCTGGGATTGCTCATTTTTGGCTGGGTCAGCGTTTGCGGTGCCAGTTATACCTATGGTGAGACTGATATCTTTAGCCTGGATAGTCGCTCGGGTATGCAGATCGTCTGGATTGGCACTTCCATTGTCTTAGGTCTGATAATCCTGTTGCTGGATAATCGTTTCTATGACACCTTCGCCTATCTGATATTCACCGTTTTATTGCTATTGCTGATAGCCACCATCTTCAATCCCCATACCATCAAGGGGTCTCGATCCTGGCTAGTTATGGGTCCTTTGCGCGTGCAACCAGCGGAATTTGCGAAGTTTGCAACGGCATTGGCATTGGCAAAACTGATGAGTACCTACGGATTTGATATCCGACGATGGAAAGACTTTGCCATTGCACTGGCCTTTATCTTCTTGCCTATGATCTGTATCGTACTACAGCATGAGACAGGCTCGGCATTGGTTTATCTGGCGTTCTTCCTGATGTTATATAGAGAAGGCATGTCAGGCAGTCTGCTTTTTACAGGTGTTGCCATGGTGATCTATTTTGTGATAGGCATCCGTTTTGCAGATACAATGCTATTGTATACCCCGACGTCAGTTGGCAAGTTCGTGGTGTTATTGCTGATACAGTTATTCTCGGGTCTGATGGTCTTTTCCTATTGTAATAACAAGAAAGATGGCATTCGTGTCATTCTTGCCTGCTTGGGTATTACGGTGATATTCCTATTGTTTTCACTATATGTGATACCTTTTGATATTGTCTATGTGCAGTTGGTGACAACAGCGTTGATGATAGGTTATCTGTTATGGCAGGGTGTGGCAACTCGTGTGCGTAATTATTTGTGGATTGCCTTGTTTTCTTTTGGCTCGATCGTGTTCTTCAGTGGTGCCGACTATGTGCTGAATAATGTTTTGGAGCGCCACCAACGGGTGCGTATTAATGTGCTGTTAGGACTTGAAGAAGACCTGAAGGGTGCAGGTTATAACGTGCATCAGAGTCAGATTGCGATTGGCTCGGGCGGTATTGAGGGAAAGGGTTTCCTCAATGGAACCCAGACGAAGTTGAAGTATGTGCCGGAACAGGATACTGACTTTATCTTCTGTACGGTCGGAGAAGAGGAAGGCTTTGTCGGCTCTGCCAGTGTATTGTTGCTTTTCTTAGCATTGATTTTGCGTTTGATTTATCTTTCAGAACGACAACCCTACCGTTTCGGACGGGTGTATGGCTATTCGGTGCTAAGCATCTTCCTGTTCCACGTGTTTATCAATGTGGGAATGGTGCTGGGACTGACCCCTGTGATTGGTATCCCTTTGCCGTTCTTCAGCTACGGCGGCTCGTCGCTATGGGGCTTCACCATCCTGCTGTTTATTTTCCTGCGTATTGATGCCAGTCGGCATCTCGCTCGATCTTGATTCCGATGTCTGTTACGCCAGGCATGATTTCCCGTTTCATATTGTGCTTGACATTGATATGAAGGGAATCGCCTTTTGCCAGACGGATGGTATTCACATGGAAGATGTATTGATAGTGATTGATTCCTGTGCCTTTGATGGAGCCTCTCTTGTCAATCAGTTTACAGTTTAAGGTGTCGTTATGACGGTAGCCCGAAGGCAGGACTGTTTGCTGTACAATCAGGCACAGTCCCTGAAACGGATAGTCCTCATTGATCCTGAGCCCCAGTTCCTCTTTGTAATAACCGGCCTCTCTGACAGGTGGAATGCCAAAGCTGATCGTATCATTCTTCTCCCATCCTGTTGAGGGGGTGGGTTCGTAATGACTATAGATAGGCAGACGGTTGCATGAGGTGAAAACGCATGCAACCGCCAACATCCATCCGATGATGACCTGCCTGTAAGGTTTAAGCATCGCCTTTCTTGTTGTTTTCTGCTTTCTGAGGGGCATTGCTACCGCTCTTCTTCTTTTTCTTCTTTTTCTTGGTTTTATCGAAACGGCTGATATCACCCCCAGCCAAGTCTACATGCTGTTTCACTGGCTTCTGGTGTCCGTCCTCCTGCAACGAAGCGGGTTTCTCACCTTTTCGGTTCATCTCGATAATCTCCTTGGCACGTGCGGCGCTGATTGTTTCAAGATTGGCGGCGATATTTTTGTCCGTCGAGTAGGTGACAATCTCAGCGAGAATATCACTTTTGAAGAGATAATAGTCTGCATCGAGGGTCTGTAAGACCACATCTTTGCCTGGCAACTTCCGGCTGGCTTCCATATAATCGTCCACCTCATAGTTCAGACAACACTTCAGTTTGGCACACATACCGGCGAGTTTCTGTGGATTCAATGAGATATCCTGAAAACGTGCAGCGTTGGTGGATACGGATACGAAGTTCTTCATCCAGGTAGCACAGCAAAGCTCACGACCACAGGGGCCTGTACCACCAATGCGTCCTGCTTCCTGACGGGCACCAATCTGTTTCATCTCGATGCGTACATGGAAAGCAGCTGCCAAATCCTTGATGAGCTGACGGAAGTCGACACGCTCGTCGGCGATATAATAGAAGATAGCCTTGTTGCCATCACCCTGATACTCCACATCTCCGATTTTCATATCGAGTCCCAATCCCTTGGCAATAACACGGCTTTCAATCATCGTAGAGTGCTCACGGGCCTTGGCCTCGTGGAACTTCTGCATGTCAATCTCGCGGGCAATGCGGTAGACGCGCTTGATATCGTCGGCAGATTTCAGATTCGCCTTCTTGATCTGGAGTTTCACTAAACGGCCTGTCAGCGTCACCACACCAATGTCGTGACCAGGGCTGGCCTCTACGGCTACTATATCGCCTTTCTTCAAAGGCAGGTTGTTAACGTTGTGGTAATAGCCTTTACGTGTATGCTTGAACTGAACTTCCACCAGGTCTGTATCATCAGCATTGCCAGGTATATCGGCCAGCCAGTCGTAGGTGTTCAGTTGTCGGTCTTGACGACCCACAGCCTGATGGCAGAGTCCTCTGTCACAACCTACGCGTATGGGTAATTCTTTTGTTTTCTCTTCCATATGATTTATGATTCTGTTATTTCTGTAAAAGCAGCACGATTATCTGCAAGGCCAGGTCGAAGAATACGATCTTGGCATTGGCATTCTGCCCGATATCGCGGATAGCCCGATTGGCCAGTTCTGAAATGGCCAGGATGTTATTCTCGTTGATGAAGCGGGCGAAGTTCCTGGCAAAGTCCTCTTCTTTCTGAGTCATGTAGGTCAACTCTTCCTGATGGAAGTTGTACATGAAGTTCTCACGATTCATTCTCAGGAAATAGCTCAGCCATCGCTTTTGCTTCTCGCGTCCATAGCCTGCCATCGTCTCACTCCATTTGCGCAGGTCCTTGATCTTGCGCTGATAGGCTAACCGCATCAGTGAGATATACATGTCGAGAAACAATTCGTTCTCAGAACCTATTTGGAGTTCTTCGAGTGCACTCAACCAGTTGCCGTTTGCCAGACGACCGATACGATGTGCATCTGCTTCGTTGATACCCCGCTTTTCTACGAGGGCCTGAATCAGGCTCTCATCATCAATCTTCTTGATATCGATGCGCTGTACACGGCTGCGGATGGTCTCCAACAGCTTGTCAGGCTCTTCGCAGACCATAATGAATACCGTCCGCTGTGGTGGCTCCTCAATGAGCTTCAGCAGTTTGTTGGCGCATTCTATGTTCATGCGCTCGGGTAGCCAGATAATGCTGACCTTATAGCCACCCTGGCTGGATTTGAGCGACAGCTTGCGCACCAGATCGTCACTTTCGCCAGCTGTGATGATGGCTTGCTGGTTCTCTCCTCCCATCGCTTGCATCCACAGGTCCATCGTAAAATAAGGGCCTCCCATAATGAGTTCATGCCACTCTTTGGCAAAGTCGTCACTCACAGGTTTGTGCTCAGCACTCATCGAGGGCAATTTGATGGTTGGGTAGGTGAAATGGAGGTCGGGGTGCTCCAGCTTGTCGAGCATAGCTTTCGACGAGGGACTGCCATCGTCCAATATCGAACAACCGAAGGCCATCGCTAAGGCCATCTTGCCGGCACCCATAGGACCGCAGAGCATCAGAGCATGGGGCAGACGGCCTTCTTGTGCCATCTGCATCAACCGCTCCTGCGCCTCTTTCTGTCCTATCACCTCACTGAAAGTCATTTCTATAGTAATCTCTTTACCACTTCTGCCACAGAGTCTACTGCCGAAACGGTGTAGAAATGGATGTTGTTAACACCATGAGCATAGAGGCCACGGCATTGTTCTGTCGTCCATTCGATGCCTAACTCTCGGGCATCATCGTCGGTCTTGCACTTCACAATCTCCTTGGCAAGCGGCTCAGGAATATCACAGTGGAAGGTCTTGGGCACAACTGTCAATTGCGACAGTTTTGCCAGTGGTTTGATACCCGGGATGATGGGAATAGTAATGCCCATGGCCTGTGCCTTCTCCACAAAGGAGAAATATTTCTCGTTGTCATAGAACAATTGTGTCACGGCATATTGGGCTCCGAGATCCTGTTTCTGTTTCAAATATTCCATGTCACGCTCCAGGTTGGGCGATTCCTCATGTTTCTCCGGATAGCAGGCCACGCCGTAGTCGAATGGCTTTCCTGGGGTCTTGATGGGCGTGCCGTCGGCAAAGAATCCCTCATTGAAACGTTTCACCTGCTGAATCAGTTCCGTAGTGTGGGTATGACCACCGGGAGTCGGTACAAACCGACTGTCTTCCTTGGCCTTGTCACCACGCAACAGGAGCAGGTCGCTGATGCCCAGGAATTGCAGGTCGAGCAACTCGTATTCGATATCCTCGATAGTGGCACCACTGCAGATGACGTGCGGCTGCACGGGGATATGATATCTCTGCTGGATAGCAGCGGCGATGGCTATCGTGCCAGGACGGCGACGGATGCGCTGCCGCTCAAACTGTCCGTTTTCTAATTCCCTATAGACAAACTCTGAATGGTGGGTTGTGATGTTTATATAAGCAGGATCGAACTCCTTCAACTTATCGATATCGGCAAAAAGCTTCAGCGTGCCAGTCCCTTTTAGCGGGGGAAGCACCTCGAAGGAGAATCGTCTGCGGTCTTTATCTAAGTTCAGTATACTCATATTTCGGTGCAAAGGTAGTGTAAATCGAGCGAAATACAAAATAAATTTATATTTATTTTTATTTCCGAGATGCAGTCTGCCTTCGAGACAAAGACTCAAAGGGATATAAAAATCCCCGAATTGCTTGGCAGTTCGGGGATTATTCACTGTTCGTAATTATTTCTTCACTTTATACAGTCTGAAGGACAGGGCTGGCACGTCATCCAGCAGAAGGGTAGCCTTTTTGCTGGCATCGAGTTTCAGCGTGCCGTTCTTCGGCGTAATCTTCTCGGGATTGTCGAGCGTGTTCTCGTCATCCATGCCATTATGCGAGAGGGTGATGGTCTGTGCCGTACGCTCGCCCTTCATACCATTCAACTGGATACTGATGGGCTGAGCTGTCTTCGAGGTGTTGACCACTTTAATGATCACTTCGCCCGTATGATTGTCCAAAACCGAAGAAGCGAAAAGTCCGTCCTGACCTTCCTGTCCGGCCACAGGCTTCTTGTCCATCGTCAGCGACAGCACGTTAGTACCCTTGTTCATGGCAAAAAGCTGCTGTACATAGTAACTCACTGACTTGAACATACGGAGATTGTCGAACCAAATGGCATCCGGACGCCACTGCCAGCCCTCTACATGTGCGAAGAGTGGGGCATAGGTGGCCATGTGCACAATATCAGCATTGCGCTCAATACCCGTCATGTGGGCTGCCTCTAATAATGAAGTGTAATAGTGGTTCCACTTGTGATTGTTGCTACCGTGACAAGCATATTCGCCGGCGAACACCTTCGGACCCTTGCGGTCGTAGCTGTCATAACGCAGGCCATGCGAGAGGAACCACTGTTCGTTACGGTAGTAGTGCTCGTCGTAGAGGTCTACCTTCAACTCCTTCATGCGAGGCTGCAACAGGTCGAAGTCCCAGCCCTCGGAATTGGGTCCTGTAGTGCCGATGAGTTTGAGGTTGGGATATTTGGCGCGAAGGGCAGCGTTGAATTTCTTCAGGCGCTCTGTAAAGACAGGACCGTAGCCACCATGCTGCTCGTCGTAGTCCCACTGCTCATTACCAACACCGAGATATTTCAGGTTGAAGGGCTCTGGATGGCCCATGTCGGCACGTACCTTACCCCATTTCGAGTCCACTGGTCCATTGGCAAATTCCACGAGGTCGAGGGCATCCTGGATATAGCTGTCCAGGTTGTCGAGGGCTACGTGTACACCAGGTTTCGTGGGGTCGGGATTCTGGAACTGGCAGCTCAGGCCACAGCTGATCACAGGGAGAGCCTCACAGCCGAAGTCCTCGCAGAGTTGGAAGAACTCGAAGAAACCGAGGCCGTAGCTCTGGAAATAATCAGGGTAGAAACGGTGACCGAAGGTGTAGTGCCAGCGGTTTTCGTTCAGCGGGCGGTTCTCAACCGGGCCTACGCTATTCTTCCACTGGTAGCGGCTCTCCAGATCAGTTCCCTCTACGATGCAACCGCCGGGGAAGCGGAATACACCGGGGTGCATGTCAAACAGGGCCTGCGCCAGGTCTTTGCGCATACCGTTCTCACGACCTTTCCATGTGTCGGTGGGGAAGAGAGATATATGCTCCACGTCGGTGGTTGCCTTGTCGCCAGCCAAGAAAATACGCAAAGCGCCCTTGGCCTCTGTGTGGGGAGCCTTTAGCGTGGCTGTGTATTTCTTCCAGTCCTTTCCGCTGATGTCGACTTTTACTGTCGCGAAACGCTGGTCTTCCCCCATCGTGTCATTGTCTACGAAACTCACTTCGAGTGTCGATTTGCCACCTTCTGGACAGCGGGCCCAAAGCGAGAAACGGTAGGTGGCGTCTTTCTTTACGGCAATGCCGAAGAATCCTTCGTTCTCCAGACCTGTAAATTTGTCGCGGTGACCGGCGTAGGCAAGGCGTACGTAGTGGGGATTGCGCTCGAAAGGACCGTCGTTGCGCACCTCGAACTTTCCGTAGGCGCGCCAACCCATCAGACTTTGGGGGAATTCAAACGAGCGGTTCTTCACCATCTCGGCATACAGGCCACCGTCGGCAGCGTAGTTGATATCCTCAAAGAAGATACCATACATGGTCGACTGAACAGGGGCGCCGACCTTTTTAGTGTTCACTTCCATCACATGGCTCTGTGCAGACATAGTGAGGGTGGAGACGAGGGTCAGAAAACTGACTGAAAACTTTAATTTCATGTTTTTTTTGATTATTTGTTTAAGTAAATACGTTTTCTGATGCAAAATTAGTTAAAAAAAAGATGAAATACTTGTTTTTTCAAATTTAAGTTGTAATTTTGTGAATTATTAAGAGATAAATGAGTCTAAAAAACTATCTATTGCTAAAAAAGAGAGTGGTATGAAGAAAATTTTAGTAGCGGAAGACAATGACAGCAACTTTGTCCTGATGACTTACATCTTGAAAAAGTATTATGCTTATGAGCGTGCCAGAAATGGCAAGGAGGCAGTGGAGTTGGCTCAGGCCAACAACTACGATATAGTGCTGATGGACATCAAGATGCCTGTTATGGATGGCTTGGAAGCTACGAAAGCCATCAAAGAGAAAAAGCCTGACCTTCCCGTAATAGCTCTGACGGCAAACGCTTTTGATAGTGACCGTCAGTTGGCTATGCAGGCTGGATGCATTGATTTCCTGTCAAAGCCGGTAAGTAGCGACCTATGTATTAAGACCATCCGTAAGTATCTTGGGGAATAGCGGATGAAGTATTGTTGAAACAAAAAAAGGACACTACGGTGTCCTTTTTTGTTGTAAGGAAGTGATCCGTTTGGGGCTCGAACCCAAGACCCCAACATTAAAAGTGTTGTGCTCTACCGACTGAGCTAACGGATCTACCTTAATGCTTTTTTGTTCGAAAGCGGCTGCAAAGGTAGGCATATTTTTTGAAACAGCCAAATTTATTCGGATGTTTTTTTCTTTTTTGCCTTTTTATCCTTTTACTTTTTTACCTTTTCTTCTTCAATCGCCTTCTGGTAGCACTCCCGACACAGAGGCTCATATTCCTGTGTCTCTCCGAGTAGTACGCGCTTGTCGTTCTGCACGGTACGATGGCTCACGTATGCCAGGTTCCCGCATTTCACACAGATGGCATGCACTTTCGTCACATCGTCGGCAATGGCACAGAGCGCTGGCATCGGCCCGAAGGGAATACCCTTGAAATCCATGTCCAGGCCGGCAATGATCACGCGCACACCGCGATTAGCCAATTCGTTGCACACCTCTACCAGTCCGTCGTCGAAGAACTGAGCTTCGTCGATGCCCACCACGTCGATATTCGATGTCAGCAGCAGAATGCTTGCTGATGAGTCGATGGGCGTCGACTGGATATGCTTCTGGTCGTGGCTTACCACATCTTCTTTAGAATACCTGACATCGATGGCGGGCTTGAATATCTCCACCCGCTGTTTGGCAAACTGTGCACGTCGTAGCCTTCTGATCAGCTCTTCCGTCTTTCCGGAGAACATCGATCCGCACACCACTTCTATTCTGCCTGGGCGATGAGACTCGCCAGAGATAATTTCTGCCATTTTCTTCTTAATTTTGATGCAAAAGTACAAATACGTTTTAAAAATTGCAAAGATTTTAGTCTTTTTTTTGTCTGTTATGATAATTTGGACTATATTTGCGGCCGATTATGGGCATATTATATATTGTACCCACGCCTGTGGGGAATATGGAAGATATGACTTTTCGCGCCGTTCGCATTTTGAAAGAGGTGGATTTGGTGTTGGCAGAGGATACTCGCACGTCGGGTATCTTGCTCAAGCATTATGAAATCAAGAATGCCCTGATGTCACATCACAAGTTTAATGAGCATGGTACGAGTGCTGGCATCGTCAACCGCTTGCAGGCGGGAGAGAATGTCGCCCTCATCAGCGATGCAGGCACTCCCGGTATCAGCGATCCAGGTTTCTTCCTGGTCCGTGAGGCCGTCAGGGCTGGCATCGAGGTGCAGTGCCTGCCTGGCGCAACGGCTTTCGTGCCTGCCTTGGTGTCAAGTGGCCTGCCTTGCGATCGTTTTGCCTTCGAGGGTTTCCTGCCTCAGAAGAAAGGTCGTCAGACCAAGCTCCAGTCCCTAAAGGATGAAGAGCGCACCATGATCTTTTATGAGTCGCCTTTCCGGTTGGTCAAGACGTTGCTGCAGTTTGCCGAGGTCTATGGCGGCGACCGTCAGGTGAGCGTCTGCCGCGAAATCTCCAAGGTGCATGAGGAGAGCGTGCGAGGCTCGTTGACCGAGGTCATTGCCCATTTTCAGGAGAAGGAACCCAAAGGCGAGATTGTGATTGTCTTGGCGGGACGGAACAGTAAACCGTAAACAAATAATAGTAATAGAATAAATAAACAAAAAGAAAAGAAGTATGAAAAAATTAGCTATTCTGGCCGTTAGTGCACTGGCCATCGTTAGTTGTAAGAATGAGGCACCGAAGCAGGACCTTATGATGACTCAATTGCGTGACTCGCTGAACACCATTATTGCCCAAAAGGACACGGAGATCAACGACATGATTGCCACCTTCGGCGACATCGAGGAAGGCTTCCGTGAGATTACCGAGGCCCAGAGCCGTGTAACGCTCGCCCAGCAGGGCGAGGGCACCAATTCGGCCAAGCGCATCAAGGAGAACATGCAGTTCATCCAGCAAACCATGCGCCAGAACAAGGAACTCATCAACAAACTGAAGCAGCAGCTGCGCGACAGTTCATTAAAGAGCGAGGAACTGAAGAAGCTCATCGACAACATGCAACAGCAGCTCGAGCAGAAAGAGGCTCAGTTGCAGGCTCTTCGTGAGGAACTCGACAAGAAGGACATCCACATTGCTGAACTCGACGAGACAGTGGCTAACCTGAACACCAATGTCAACCAGCTCACCGAGGAGACCACCCAGAAGTCGCAGACCATCAGCCAGCAGGATAAGCAGCTGCATACCGCATGGTTCGTATTCGGCACAAAGGATGAGTTGAAGAAGCAGAACATCCTTACCAAGGATGGCCTGTTCAGCAAGACCAAGCTCTTGGAGAAGGACTTCAATAAGGATTACTTCACCAAGATCGATATCCGTATCGACAAGGAGATCAAGCTCTATAGCAAGGATGCCAAGATGCTGACCTCTCACCCCTCAAGCTCATACACCCTGGCTCCCGATGCCAACAAGCAGTATGTGCTCCGTATCACAGATCCGAATCTGTTCTGGTCAACCAGCAAGTATCTGGTCATTCAGGTGAAGTAAGTCATCCCCTTTTCACTGATTTTTATCGTTTGCCTACACTGTCCCAAAACAGTGTAGGCAAATTGATTTATATCAAGAGTTTTGGTGAGGAGGGTTAAAATCCTTCATAGAAATGTAATTTTTTTATAAAATTATTTGTCGTTTAACATTTTTATCATTACTTTTGCCAACTAGTATAAGCAGAATCGGCCTGAATGGGCTCCCTTAGCGCGTACATTATTATATAATATATAAGTTTAATATTAACTAAAAGAGAGAGAATTTATGGAAAAAAGGCTAACTATGTTTTTTGTCAGTCTCTTCCTTTGTGTAGGAAGCGTACTGGCTCAGACAAGAGTTACTGGTACTGTGTATTCTCAGGAAGACGGCCAGCCGATTATCGGCGCTGCTGTCAAAGTGGATGGAACACAGACCGGTATGTTGACTGATGTAAACGGTCGTTTCTCGCTGACTTTGCCCGATGGTAAGATGACCTTGACGATCTCTTATCTGGGTTATGAGAGCAAGACGCTGCAGGCCAAGAACGGTATGCGCGTGTTCCTGAAGGCCGATGCCGCTACCCTTGACGAGGTGGTTGTAACGGCAATGGGTATCAGCCGTCAGCAGAAGACTCTGGGTTATTCAGCTACGCAGCTTGAAAGTGAGGAACTGACAGTAGGTAAGATGACCGATGTCACCTCTGCTCTGGCTGGTAAGGTGGCTGGTGTGCAGATCAGTGCCAGCTCGGCTGACCCTGGTACCGCCAACTCAGTGATTATCCGTGGTTTCAGTTCTATTAATGGCAACAACCAGCCGTTGTATGTGGTCGACGGTGTGCCCCTCCAGCAGACATCTTTGCTGTCACAGGGTCATCAGGAGGCTATGGGTGGTGTGTCAAGCGTGAACCCCAACGATATCGAGTCGATGACCGTGCTGAAGGGTGCTGCTGCTACTGCTATCTATGGTAGCCGTGCCGCAAACGGTGTGATCATCATCACCACTAAGAGTGGTAAGAAGGAAGAGGCCCGCAACTTCTCCATCACCTACGACGGAAGCGTTCAGTGGCGTACCGTTTCTACATTGCCTAAGTTCCAGAACCAGTTCGGTCAGGGATGGAACGGCAAGCAGACTTATATTGAGAATGGTTCTTGGGGTCCTGAGTTCGACGGCTCACAGCAGGTTTATGGTCCAATTTGGAACCATCAGCAGCTGATTCACAAGTATGAGGCTGTAGACAGCAACGTGAAGGACTTCTTCGAGACCGGTGTTACCACCAGCCACAGCGTGGCACTGAGCGGTATGAGCGACGACTCAAAGATGACCTACTATCTGAGCTATGGTTACTCCAGCGATAATGGTATCATCCCAAGCGACAAGGATGCCTACAAGCGCAACACCATCGCTTTACGTGGCAGCTATGAGGCAACCAAATGGTTGAAGATCAGCTCAAACGTGAATATTGCCAAGACAGAGGCCGACATCGTCGGTTCTTTTCAGGGTACTTCATTCATCGATGGTATTCTGGAGTTCCCGCGCGACCTGTCACTCGTTGACCGCAAGGATCTCAGCTCTCCTTTCAACCAGCCGGAGGCTTGGTACACACCTTATGGTATCACCAACCCCTACTGGGCTATTGAGAACAACTACAACCACAACGATTCCAAGCAGGTTTATGGTAAGATCCAGGCCGACATCAAGCCAATCAAGCAGTTGACCCTGACTTATCGCTACGGTTTCGACTATACCGATTTCGACCTGAAGATGGGTTATCCTCAGATTACACTCGACGATGCCCTCATCAACGAGGACTATGGTTACGCTCCTTCAAACATGAATCAGGACGGTTGGGTTTACAGCCGCTACTATCGTAAGTATGAGCTGAACCACGACTTCTTGGCCAACTGGGCTGACAAGTATCTGGATGGCAAGCTCGACGTGAATGTTACCGCTGGTGTCAACATGAACGAGCGCTCCAATACCCTTATGACGGGTGAGACCGATGGCCTGACCTTCAATACCGGTTTCTGGGATCTGTCTAACGGTGCCACTAAGGCCGAGCTCTCTGAGAATCAGTCAAAGCGTCGCCTTGTGGGTCTCTTCGGAGATGTCACCGTTGGTTGGGACGATATGATCTATCTGGGTCTGACCGCCCGTAATGACTGGTCATCAACGCTGCCTATTAATGCCAACAGCTATTTCTATCCTGGTGCAACACTGAGCTGGATCTTTACAAGGCTCATCCCTGAGAACAAGATCCTCGACTTCGGTAAGTTGCGTCTGGCATACGGTAAGACTGGTAACGATGCCGATCCTTATCAGACTTCTGCCCGTTACGAGCAGGGTACTTCACGTGCATACTATGGCATCGACGTTGCCAAGTTCCCGATGAGCGGTATCAACGCTTTCCAGGCTCGTAACACAATCGGTAGCTCTGACCTGAAGCCTGAGATGACTACTGAGTATGAAATCGGTCTGAATCTGGCTTTCCTGAACAACCGTATCAACATCGACTTCGCCTACTACAACCGTGAGACCAAGGACCAGATCTTCACCTTGCCGGTTGACCCCGCATCTGGTTATGCCTACATGGTGACCAACTTCGGTAATGTCCGCAACCGTGGTATCGAGCTGTTGGTAAACACCACACCTATCCGCACCAAGGACTTCCGTTGGGACTTAGGCTTCAACTTCTCGAAGAACCAGAACAAGGTGCTCTCTATGCCTGCAAGCGTTGAGGGCGGAAAGACAGAGATCTATAGCTTCTCGGCCGGTAACGATGCCGTCTCTTTCTATGCAGAGGAAGGCAATCCTATGGGTGAGTACTACACCTATATGCCTCAGTACACTGCCGACGGCAAGCTTATCGTCGGTGAGGATGGCCAGCCTGTGCTGACAACTGATCTTAAGGATACCGGCAAGAATATGAATCCTGACTGGATTGGGGGTATTACCACAGCCTTCACTTACAAGGGCATCAGCCTGAGTGCAGCACTTGATATCCGTAAGGGTGGTTATATGTTCTCGCGTTCTAAGAACCTGATGCAGTTCACTGGTAATGGTGATATCACTACTTACAACCAGCGTCGCCCGTTCATCATTCCTAACTCAGTGGTTAGCGACGGAAACGGTGGCTATGTGGAGAATACGACTCCGATCATGCTTGGCGGTGACGATTATGAAGTAGGTGATTATCAGACCTATTACAACGACTTCGGCTGGGGTCAGGGTGGCGAAGCCTACCTGCTCAACAAGTCGTTCGTCAAGCTGCGTAACATCACATTGGCTTATCAGTTGCCCAGATCACTGGTCAACAAACTCTATCTGAGCGACATCACTCTGTCGCTGTTCTGCAACAACGTGTTTACCTGGACTCACAAGAGCAACACCTTCATCGATCCTGAGGGAAGTACCCGTGGTAACGACCTCGAGGGTCAGTTTGGTGAGCTGTACGTGAATCCCGGCTGCCGTACGTTCGGTTTCAACGTAGGTGTTAAATTCTAAATGAAGGAGGACAAACGTATGAAGAAATTAACAATTATTTCAGCAATCATTCTGGGTCTGGGCATGATGTCATGCGACAGCTATCTCGACATCAACCAGGATCCCAACTCTCCCACCGAGGAGAATATGACTACCAGCATCATGCTGCCTGCTGCTGAGATGGGTATCGCCGCAACTTACGGCAACCTGCTCCGCATCCCAGGAGGATACTTTGCACAGCATTATTCCCACATGTTCGGTACTTCCAACTATGTGGAATATTCTCAGTTCCAGATGTCGCCCGTGCGTTCAGGTTCTGCCTATTCGCAGATCAACCGCGTGGGTCTGAAGAACCTGCAGACCATCCGCAACCTGGCTGAGAAGAACGAAGAGTGGGGTACTTATCTGGCTGCTACCACCCTGCGTTGCTTTGCTATCCAGGCATTAGTTGACTGCTACGGCAGCATTCCTTATACTGAGGCTCTCGACATCAGTAACCCTTCGCCCAAGTATGATGAAGGCTCAGCTATCTATGCCGGTCTGTTGGCAGAACTCGATAATGCTCTGAGTAAGGCTAGTCCCAGTGACCCCGTGGCTACCAACCTCCTATTCAATGGTGAGAAGGCAGATAACTGGATCAAGTTTGCCAATGCCCTGAAATTGAAGATCATGAGCCGTGAGGTAGGTGTCGTGCCTGAAGTGGAGAGCAAGATCGGTGCTTTGATTGCCGAGAACAACTTCCCTACAGACGATGTGGCTTACACCGGATGCTGGGGTAATGAAACAGGCCAGATGAACCCCTACTATTCAGAGGAGTTCTCTACCGCTTTCGGTTCTACTCAGATCAACGTCACAGCCAACATGGCTATTGTCAGCACAATGCTGCAGAAGGATGCTAATGGCGACGTTGTTTATCAGGATCCCCGTCTGGCTGCTTTCTTCGATACAAATAGCAGCGGAGAGTATGTAGGAGGCGTCTCTGGTACCAACTTCAGCACATCTGGTAATTTCAAGGCTGCCTATTGGTGCCGTCCTGCTATGAAGTTCGATTCTCCCGTCTATTATATTCAGGTGGCTGAGGTCGAGTTCTTCATTGCTGAGTACTATGCCCGTCAGGGTAACGCTGCTCAGGCTGAGGCTCACTATAATGCCGCCATCGAGGCTTCATGTGAGTCAGCCGGTGTAGGTGATGCCGACAAGGTGATCGCTCAGTTCCCCTACAGTCAGGCCGACTACAAGAAGTGCATCGGCATCTCGAAGTGGATTGCCCTTGCAGGTACCAACAACTTCGAATCTTGGTGTGAGCTGCGCCGTCTGAAGTATCCCGCTTTCGGTTCAGTTGATGGATCGGTGCTCTACAACGCATCCGAGGATAAACTCCATACGGAGCTCTATACACCGGGTACGCTCTATACACCTATCTCTGTATTTGCCCAGGTGGGTAACAATCAGGTTATTGAGCGCTGGCCTTATCCTGATGAGTCTACGGCAAGTAACTCTAATGCACCGAAGTTTGATAATTCGGAATACAAGGTTCCTCCGTTCTGGGGCAAGTAATTGATAATTGAAAACAGAAAAAGAGACAATTATGAAAAAGAACATATTTTTCGCAATGATGCTCGCTCTGGTCTGCTTCGTTCTGACCAGCTGCGGCGACAAGGACTCTGAGGGTCTGAGCCGCTTCACCTACTACCCCGTGCTGGAGTTGCAGGGTGATGCGTCTATGGTGGTTGCCAAAGGTACCACTTTCCAGGATCCCGGTTTCACGGCTACCCTGAATGGCGAGGACGTGAGCAGTCAGGTGGTTGTCAACAGCAATGTGAACACTGCCAAGAGCGGTGTCTACCAGGTGGTCTACTCCATCAAGAACTCTGACGGTATCACAGCCAACGCCAAGCGTCAGGTGGTGGTGCTCGATCCGAACAGTGCTGTCGAGGGCTTCTATCTGGTTCAGGCAGACAGCTATCGTCTGCGTCAGGGCGCCCAGGTGGCATACGGCAGAGCATTCGAGGTGCTGGTCATCGACAATGGTGACGGTACATACAATGTTGACGACCTGCTCGGTGGCTGGTACTGCCAGCGTGCCGGTTATGGTACCAACTACGCTATGGAGGCTACTATTATTATTGGCGAGGACGGTCTGATTACTGTTCCCTATAACTATGTCCCTGGTTGGGGTGACGGTCTCGACGACTTCACTGGTACCTACGACTTCGCAACCAACACCTTCCAGATGGATGTTCTCTATGCTGATATGAATTTTGTACAAACTTGGGTAAAAGAGTAAACGATTATGAAGAAAGTATTATATTTTGCAGCACTTCTTTTCTGCGTAGGTCTGACCTCATGTGAAAAGGATGAGATTGGCGGAACTGCTACAGAGGCAACGGCAGGCAAGTGGTATGTAATGGTCGATGCTGCTGATGCAAGCGGCAACGTCGTGGAAGGATTCGAGGATATCTTCGGTTTGGGCCGTATTCACATGATTACCTTCAATACGGCAGCTAACAATCCCAATGAGATGATTGTCAGCGATCTTGCCCAATTCTGGGATTTCAAGGTAAAGGTAAGCTGCGATCAGCAGGCTCTGACCTTCCAGACCAACACCTCTGAGAACAACAACTTGGTGCCTGGCTACGAGGATATCAATGTCACCATCACTGGTGGTAAGATCCTCCCGAAGGCAGGCCGTCAGAACAACGGTTCTCCCGCTGACTCCATCGTGTTCTACGTATCGTTCAGCGATGATGGTTATCCCGCTAAGAACGGCTATACCAATTACAAGGTGAGCGGTGTGCGTTACTCTGGTCTTGATGAGAACGACTAATCGCAAGTCTTTCCAATATTAAAATCAATGGCGGTGTTTCGTTAAACATCGCCATTGATTTTTTATCAGAATATTACCTTGCCTTTGCCTTTTAATATATACATGCCTTTCTTTGTCGGCTTGTCGGGGAGTCGGCGGCCGTCAATGGAGTACCACACATCACTTGCTTCATCGGAGGTGGCGATTGGGGCTATTCCCATCTCATCCGACTTCATGAAGTCAAAGGCGATGGTGCCGTCGTCAGCCATGCGGATATTAGTGATAGCCTTGCCCATGAAACGAGGGGGAGAAACATTCGATTTCGGAAAAAGAGTGGCAGCAGGCGAGGAATCGTCTGTCAGACGGTTGTTGACCACGAGCGACACCGGGTCGGTGTAAGGATAGGGCGTGGTGCTGAGAAAATTGCTGCGCAGATGACCTTTCATTGCCCATTCGCAGGCATCTATATCTCCACCTTTAGGATCCCACACATTGTATGCCTTGCCGTCGGCATGAAACAGGTCGTAGCCAAAGTGGTTACTCCTGATGTTCACCTGATTATTCCGCCAGTCATCCATCTTGAAATCGATGTGGTAGATGAGTAGTCCGTTTCCCGGACAACCATAGTCCCAGCCCATCTGCTGGCGGTTCTCCAATAGATAGAATTCGTCGCCGTTGTCGCTGTCGCGCACGATATAGGTCTTGCCGCCCTCTTCCAGCGACTTCATGCCTTCGATGGTGGTAGCCTCGGTCAGTTCCTCGGGCGACGCCCAGCCCAGGTACATCCGTTCCATGGCGGTGAGGTTAGGCGGGCACCAGCCATAGTTCACGTAGTTGCCCCCATCCATCAGGTCCCATTGGTCAACTACCGAAAGGTAATCGTCATTTTTTACAGTAGGGTAGATGTCGGGCAACCCCAAGAAGTGGCAGAACTCATGGATGATGGTGCCGATACCGCATAACTCGTCGTCTTTCCATAACTCGCAGGATAAAGAGCTGATGTAGATATCAATGTCGCCAGGCAGTTGCTTGAAAAAGTATCCGGTGTTTGGATAAAGATAGCCACTTTTCTGGTTGCCACAATAGCCTGCGGCCAGAAACAGCACAATATTGGCCTCACCTTTGCCGTCCCAGTCGTAGATGGAGAAATCTGCCTGGGTAATCTTACTTAAGCCGTCGAGGGCCTGACTTATTTCAAAAACCCCTGACCGGTAGGCGTTTTTTGTCCATGCTTTTTCTTTGATCTTCACCGGACCATAGATATCGAACACGAGGTTGACGCGACCGCCTGACTGATCGCGGAAATAGTCGGCAACGCATCCCCTTCCCATACCGTTGTTAAACCCCGTTTCGTTGAGGAGACGGTTGTAGTAGGCCGCAGGATTGCTCATCGAGAAGTCGTTGTCGCTGAAGGAGAAAAGCACCACAGGCACACGATAGGTCTTCTGAGGGTCGAATTTGTAAGGCTCGGGAAGTAAGTAATAATCAGAGGCTCGCGTCAGGTTGTCGGTCCGCATACAACCTATACGCTGGGCCTGGATCTCTACGGCAGCCAGCATCGTGGCGGCAATTATCAGAATAAGTTTCTTCATTATATTATCTCTTTAGTGTGCAAAGATATGAAAAATCCCCGAAACAACAAAGGATTCTCATACAAAAATCAATGGCGGTGTTTATTTAAACATCGCCATTGTTTTATTAGAGAATTGATCCTAGAAAGGACCGTAGCCCATACAGCTCGTGGTGGTGATGGCCGTCAGGAAGGCCGTGAGTGCGGCTACTATCACCTTCACCGCAACCTCAATAATGCGCTTCTTCATACGCTACTAGGGTTTAGTTACGCATTCGGATCGTAGTTATCGTCCTCGCCCTCACCGGTGTTGATGATCAGGGTCGAGGCCTGACCTGGCATAGCGAAGCTACCAGTGTAGACACCATCATCCTCCGTCAACTCGATGCTCGAACCGTTGATAGTAGCGGTTGGAGTCTGACCCTCAGCAGGGGTGATGCTGATCTCCACCTCGTCATCCTCGTTCAGAGAGGCACCCGAAGTCACAGCATTACCATCCTTGGTGACAGTGGCGGAGCCAACACCCGTCTTACTGATGGTCAGTGCATAGGTGCTAGCGGTCTGCTGTCCCTGCTGGCTCTGGCCGGAGTTACCCGAGTCACCCGAATTGCCGCCTGAATTGCCGCCGCCTTCGGTTCCTGAGCTGCTGCCGCCCTGACCGTTCTGTGCCTTCCACTCTGCCACAGCCGTGGCGATGGGCTTCAGGGTGGTTACCGTCTTCTGCTTGCCGTTGACTGTCACCTTCTGGGTGTCGATGATGTTACGCAGCTCCAGCGTGCAGGCATCCTTGAACTTCGGACCGCAGAGGTTGTCGAGCTTGGTGGCATCGGGCAGGAAACGGATGTGGATGGCCTTCACGATGTCGTTCGGGTTCAGTCCGTCCATCTGAGGGATGTCGAGCACGGCGCCGTCCTTGGCCACCTCGGCGGTGGGATAGAAGGTTCCCAGGT